>Ga0116228_10003080_pt1 | contig 14601 bp, 10 predicted proteins | sample S1TSphfallax_2_FD_89694 | JGI IMG/M metagenome (GOLD analysis project Ga0116228, IMG submission 89694) | Host-associated microbial communities from peat moss isolated from Minnesota, USA - S1T2_Fc - Sphagnum fallax MG | ecosystem: Host-associated > Plants > Peat moss > Unclassified | place...
ATGGATTATTGAAATACGCATTGTTACCTCAAAAGGTATTGTGGTGCAAGTGAACATCAATTACAAGTAATTTCCTATATGATGTATCTAGATATTGTAATAATATTGACCATATGGTACACAATTATGCCCATTTTGAAACCATATGTCCTCCTAGGGTTGTATTGATCTAGATGCACAAGTTATTCCACATGTATGACATGTGGCCTAAGAAACCAAACCCCCATCTAATGGACCACATATATATAATGAGGGGTTCACATAAAAAGTGTGCAATTGCAATCATGAATGATTGAATATGTTGGATTAAAAAGGGCTCACCATTAAGGAAAATATCTTCCCCTCATGGCCAACTCCCACTAAAAGAATTTCAACAACAAATGAAGCAAAAGAACTTCCACTAACCACTTCTAATCCAACTTTTTCATATATTTGAAATTGAAATGGAAGGTGCCAATAACCTTGCAAATGATAAAATAGAAGTCAAGCCACTTCATATATTGAAAAACATGATTATTGCAAGGGTTTCCACCTAACCAACCCAACTTGAACTAATGTTGTGGTCTCTAAGGAAAATCAGGGGCATCAAAAGAGCAGTTGCCATCAAAGGTTGTGGAAGATCCTAAACTTAATGACCCACATGGAGAAGTAAAATTAAACATCCAAGTTCCCACATGTCTTTATGTTTCACAGACATTCATAACAATGCTTTGAACAAACATAAAAATTGAAAAAACAAACATACGAAAGGACTCTTGTGCAACAATTCACATCTCTTTTGATGATAGTAATCATAATTACCAAATTCTAATTGACAAACATATTAACCCAAGTATGGCCTTCACACTTAAGGTGATCATCAAGGAGGTAAATAACCAACCCTACAAGGAACTATATTGCACGAAGAAGGTGAGGAATCAAAATACTTCATTGATGCATATCAATTTCAATTGTCACTAGTTTCACCAATTCTAGTTATTAGCAATAAAGGACTTTTGTGTAGTCATGACAACAATCACTATGAGAAAAAAAAGTGTTTTGCAATTGGGCTTGCTACTCAATTTTTGAGTTGCAATGACCATTTGGAAATCCTATATTTCTACACCCATGAGTGTTATTGAACAAATCACATGAGTTGCAAAAGATGCAACTCACCATATGTAGGATCTCATTCTAATGCAACTCATTGCAAATCAATTGCAACTCAATCACGATAATTTTTCAACTACTATCCAACTCCCCTATGATTACAACCATAATGTCATGATATCATTTTTCATCCATTCATAAAAATTTAACATGTAGCACTATGAGGATTTTCTTGTGACTTTTTTTTATAAATATTGATATCCATCATCAATTATGATTATTAATTTTAGATGTTCTTAAATTATTACACATGGCACAATCAAAAGTTGCCATGTGGCACATTAATTGAATTTTGGATATATATATATATATAACTACCTAATAGGTTGGTACATAGCCATAGGTAGGTAAGTTGGTAGCTCTTACATACCAACCTACCTACTTACCTACCTATTTAAGTAGGTAGAAAAGTAGGACCTATTTACTTAGGTAGGAAGGTAGAAGGGTAGGTGAACTAAAAAATAGCCACATATTTTTTTTAGTTTAGTTTTGTGTTTTGCCTTTAGGATTAAGCTTTTATGAACTCATCTCAACATGACACATGTATTTTAATGAAAATATGTAAAATAAAATGCCTCCATTATATAATTTGTGAGATGAAATCTTGTAAACAAAATAGATGGGTTAAAACTTTTAGTTGCACCCTAGTTGTAATTGAGTTGCAAGTACAAAAAACAATTTCCACATGCTTTGTGTTTGATTTTAATTTTGTAACTAATTTGAGGTTTACATTGAATCATCTAACATAATTATTTAAATTTTTAATATTTGAATTAATTAATCAAATTTAAATAGCTAGTTAATTAGTGAATTTGAACAATTAATTATCCAATTTTAGATATTTATTTATTTATTATCTAAATTAACATGTGCAAAAAAAAAATGATTAATGAATTCATACGAATAGTTTATTATTTAGTTTAATTAATTATTTGTTAATAAAAAGTATATTACATGTCAATTATTAATTAATAAATTATTAACAACTAGTGGCAACTTAGTGGCAACATAATGGCGAATTAGTTGCACAAACAAACTTCATAGTTGAAAATTAATTACAAAGTTTATATCTTGTGGATGAGGGGAATACAAACACGTGGTGTAATTGCACATATGAAAGTTGTACTTTAGTTGCAAAAAAGTTGTTCAATGTGTAGCTTGTTTTTAACCGTCCTAATTTAATTGCATGTTTCAATCATATTGCAACTTTTCAAAAAATCATATGTAATTGACTACATGTGTAAATACAATGCATATAAATTATCATATACAAAACACATTTAGAATTACAGTGCAATTACTAAACAACTAACTTATTTTTTGACATGAAAAATAATTTATTAAATCATCATATTTGTAAAGTGCAGTTGCACTTTGGAGGATGTAGTTGCAACATAGTTGTACTTGAATGGTTTTTAAGCTCTAATTGCAAGGCAATGTGGTTTTCACAAAAATGATTTCTCATAGTGAATCTCAATTGCTACTAGCTTCACCAATTAAAATTATTGGTAGTAGGACTTTTAGGTAGACAAAACTCCTAGTTAGTCAAAATCAAATTTTCACAAACCTTAATGGTAGGAGGAACTTGAATCTAAACATTAAAAAGTAGTGGGCTTGAAAACCTAGGTGGTGAAGGTGACACAACCAAGTCATTATCAATAAAAAAGGATAATAACTTGTGTAAAGCCAAGGTGGTTGCAAAGGGACAAATGCCACCCACTTCCAAAAGAAAGGAGTTAAATAATCAATAATTTTTCTTTGATTTGTAGGGCTTTAAAAAGAATAGACTTGTGAGGCAACAAAAGAAGACCTTAGGATAAACTTTTCAATAGTTGAACAACTTGTCATGAAATTACATTTGATAATTTACAATGTAAGTAGTCTAAACCTTGAAGAGGAGATATATAAAGTTAGGCTTTACAATCAAAGTTTAACATCACATGTAAATATCATTTTGCTCCAAGAGCATAGTCATAGAGGTGGTAAGGTGGCCAACTTAGGTAAATTGGTGTAAAAAAAGCTAATAATTAGGTAGTTGAAGCATTTATGAAGTATAGGAATCTCTTGGATGGGCATGGTGTTGGATGAAGAGGCACTTACATTCTTTTATATGGCAAATGGGCTAAGTTAATTGTACCTATCAACATAGCCTTCAACAATAGAGCCCAATGGATTGAAATTAATGCCCCCCCAAGAACAGACATAGGCATATTAAATGATTAACTCTTAATGAATCTTTGAATTGTCGGACTAACTATGGGAACATTTTTAAATAATAATGCTAAGGGACTACAAATGGATGGTATGTGGTGATTTCAATATGATGGAAAACCTTGTAAACAAATCATCCTCACGTGGAATGATGATACTAATTTTTTTTTAAATGGTGTGGAAGACATTGAAAGTTGTACTAAACATATAAAAGCTTGTTCATTTTGTTGGAAGCTTAAGATTCTCACGTGGAACAATCATATAGAGGAGGAAGAGTGGTGTTAACACATTTAAGTCACATTTATTTATTTTTCAATAACATATCAAAAGATACCTTCAAGGTGAACATGGACATGATGAGAGGAGATGCAAGGTATGATCACCATCTTATCTCAATTAAAGTTGAAGTGTGTGATTCACTCCCACAAAAATCTTACTAAAAAATGAACACCAAATTTTTCGACATGGTGGAGAAACTAATTGAATGAATTTGGATAGTAGAGTGTAAGGATAAATCTTTCATTGCCAAAATGTGAAAAATAACTAAGTTATAGGGAATTTTGTAAAGTAGGGTAGCTAAATTTATAGTTCTTGAAGATTAACTCAAACAAGAGCTTGAGGTTGCTTAGGTGAAGTTGTAAGGTAATGTTCATAACGTGCACCTACAAGTCATAGGTGGTCTTTAGGAACAAGTGAATGTTTTGGAAGATGTGAAGGTGGAAGGTATTTGGATATGATCTAAAATCAAATGCATGGGAAGGGCGATTGAGGTTCAAAAATTTTATTTGAAGGAGTTGGAAAAATAGTTGCAAAACAATCATCACCTATTTTTTTTAAAAATTGAACGGGGTATTGTTAAGTCCCTAGAGGAACTAGAAAGGAGTTGTACTTTCTATGAACATTTATACACACCAAAAGAGGTGTTGACCTCAATCTTAGTGAAATTCACACATGACATGAATGATGTCCTAGCTACCCCAATTAAAAAGGAAGAACTTCAAGCAATTACAAGTTCCATGGTTAAAAAAAGACCCTAAGACCAAATGTTAGTGTGATAAAAGATTTTTTTCAATTTTGGCACATCATTGGTCAAGACTTCACCATGATTTTAGAGTTTGTCAAGAATGTAGGTTTTCCAAATGTATCGCTCAAGATCTAATAACATTGTTTTTAAAGGTTGGGGATAAAGAGGACTTGGGGAAATTGGCACTTTATCTCATTCTTATATATGGCATACAAAATATTTCCAAAACCCTTGTAGTGGCAACTATAACCAACCTTAATAGTGACCAAACTACCTTTCTCCCCTAGAAACAATATCTAGAGAATCAAAATATCATGTGGTGAAAAGGATTAGATCATCTCACAATAAGTTGATGATATTTCTTTGTCACTTGTAGACAATATTGACAAGATGGTAGTTTTTTCACTAACTTTTTATGAATTTCAAGGTTGGAATTAAGTTGGGAGAAGAGCTTAGCTTATTTGCATGGAACTTCACACTTTAGGCTGATGTAACTAAGGAAATTAAATTGAAATGGGCGACAAAGGGTGATCTCTTGAAGCTATTGGGTACACCCTTTGGTTTAAGCCTAAAAATTCAAGATTTGGACTTTTTCCTCATAGATAAAATTAGAAAACACCTAGGTATTGAACTTTTGTCCATTTATTTATCATGGGAAGAACAATCATAATTAACTTTGTGCTCAATTTACCCTTTAGTTTTGCATTACAATTTGGGAAAGTTCACCATATGTGTGTGTAAGGTTATTATTCAAAGTTACTTTTAGAATTATCAAGATCACAATACACCCCAAAGGGGGTCACTGTAATGTGCTTTCACCTTGAATGTCAAAGGAAACAATTTTTAACATAACCACAAGTTGAAATTGTTGATTACCAAGAATGATATTAAATATCATCTTGGAATTCATTGGAAAATTATAGTGTTTTTCAAGTTTTTTCATGGCTTGAACTTTCTAACTTGTGAATTAATATTTATGATATTCATGAAATCATCTATTTAGTTTGGTTATTTGCGAAATTGTTAGAGTTAAAAACATTATATGTAGAAATCCAATTACATGATACATGGGAAAACACATGGAAATAGTGATGTTAGAGTTCAAAGATTGGTGTGGCTTATCTGATGAGCATGGTGTAATATAATTGGTACATGCACATTTGCATTTCAAAACCCAACATTCCTTTTGTAAAAAAATAAAGTATCATAAGATAAGAGACAATTCTATTGTTGCACATGTTGTGCTAGATGTTAGCCATAAGGTTCAAGGTAATGACTCTGCAACAGATAGCCTGTGTTCTTGCTGATAAAGTAATACTTGCCCTACCTTTCTGGGTTGTTTTTGGTTTTTTCTGTTTGCAATGGATTCTATCTGTTTGCTTCAAAAGATAAAAGCAACTTCAAATCTTGCTAGATGGCCTATTGCATTAATAGTCACTTTCCATGTGAGAGTTACAACTATTTTGAAAAAATCTATAATTGGTTTGCGTTGGGAAGTTGGGGCTTAGTGGGCTTTGGTGTATTGTGATTCATATTAATTAATTGTGGGGACCTCCAAAGGTTTTTTTTTCTTTTGTGATGGGCATCTTTGATTGGTCCATCACAAAAAGTAAAGATAATAAAAAATCAAGTTTTGGACAGTCCCAAAATATATATGTTGTAATCTCCTCCTTTGGGCTGGTTATATAGAATTTCAAGAGTATGGTTAAGGGCAAAGGATATGGGATTTAGTGACAAGCTATTGGAAACATGTTGAGGAAAAGATTGAGAACTTATGGAACATTTTGGGAATCTAGTGAAAACTTGATGGGAACACAATGAGAACAATAACAATCCAACACCCCCCACCCTGCTCTAAAAGGAAAAAAAACCTGGCCCCTTGGGTGAACGTGGCTTCACCTCACTGGCTGCAACAAATGTTTTTTGCCTACCTATGTTCTTTGCCATTTTTGACCTAGGCTAATTGCCCGAGCATGAACTAAGGGTGTATATTGAGGCTGCATGGGTTGTGATGTATGTGGAAGTTTTCCTTAAGTTTACAATGGAATATAGGCTCAGGTGAGGGGCTGGGCATAGATTTTGATCCTTATGAAGAAGACTAAGAAGCAGCTCCAGTGGTAGCACTGTACATCAAGATTTGAATGAAAATTTCAAAGAATGTGATGTTTTGAACTAGTGTTTAGGTTTGGCTTGCAAAATGAGTAAGGTAATGCCCTAAGAGCAGGGCATTACTGAAATAAGAACTTTACTCGGCTTCAACCACGAGATGCCAAAATAACTGCTCTTCCTTGGCCACCCATAAAGACTTTCTAGTGTTTTATTTTTCATGATTTATGGTTCATGGGTGGGGAAAGAAAAAAAACAATCAATCTAATTCTGTGGATGTGATAAACAGTGGCGGAGGAGCAAATGGCTCCTACTCTAGAGATGCTCTAAACAGCCATCACACACCCCTCCAAATTTACCTCAACTTTTACCAACATACCATACTCTGCCTACCAAACCTATACCTATGCACATTAAGGTTGACAAGGAGGAATCCTGTGGCTCCTCTCTCTCTGAAAGGAGCAAACCCACTTGGGCTTTTTCACAAAGGATATTGTGGGGGAAGGGGGGGGTGGGAGGCCCGTTTAGTTAAATCTCACATTTTCCACCACCCTTGGAATCTGTGGCTATTTAAAGAAAACTTTGGGTCCCACAACCTAAGGAATATAGCCAACTAGTGATGTACTTGAGCAACATGAAATGCTGTCAAACAGAGAATCGATTTAGCTTTGTTGAAGAGGACATAAAGATACAGATTTTGTGGGAACCTTAGTAACTGGTTGGTTGTTTTATGTTCAAGTTTGTTTATTCACAACACGATGAGGTACCGTTTGTAGACACTACAAACAAAGTGTCAAATTATGATTTTTGAGTTTCATGGATTTTTAATTGGTTTTTTGTCAGAGAAATCCATCATGAGCACCATATGTTGCTTGCTTCATGTACATTACAACAGGTAAACCCATTTATCCATGTTATTAGGCTAATTTCATACCAACATTTGTTCTGGCCATAGATTCAGCCTCTTCACATTTCCCATATCAAACCCACACGATAATTGGAACTGCTTCATTCTCTTAGATGTGTCACCAGCCTGACACCCAAATGTCGTTGCATATGACACCCAAATACCTATGCACATTAAGTTTGACAAGGAGGAATCCTGTGTGGCTCCTTTCACAGAGAAAGGGGCAAAACCAAAGGTTGGGCTTTTTCACAAAGGATATTGAAAATTCTCCATGATACTGGGTACCACTTTGAAGAAAAGAAAAAAGATTCTTGAAAAGGGAAATGCACACAGCAGCTGGCAGTTTTTTTTAATGAAATGCATGCCTTTTGTGGACTCTAAAATATGCTCTATGAAGTTACCTCCAAATGCGGTAGCAAATTTCTCATAAGTCTTGACATTAATGTGAGTTGGCTCACACTTTTGGAGAGTGCACATAAAAACCTCCCCCTCCTACATCTCATGATGGGATGTATGCATGGTTAGGTTCATGACAACCTATGCCTCCTGCTCTACTACAGGGAAAGCCCACTTACTGGGTTCATTCTCAACATACAGGGATGGACTTGGCTATAGCCTTCAAAACCTCCGAAGACGTCTGTATTGTGTGGAGTGCAATCAAAACCAATTGCCTAAAATAAAGGTGTTTGGACTGAACTTCGAACTCATGTCTACTCAGCCTAGCAAATTCAGAACAAGTCAAATTGTACTGCAGTGGCATCAACTTGACAGGCTTGAAAGGTCCAGAACTATTTTATGGGATTTTTATGTTGTATGCAACTTTGTTTTCAAGCTCACCAAAGAATAGGTAGTCTCAGCTGTTAGCCAAGTACAGAGTTGTTGCAGTTTTCTCCACTCCAACTGCCTCAGAAACTGCAATGATCCTTGTAAAAAGGCATGACTCTTTGGCTCTCCCTTCTTTGGAGTCAGTTCCCACAGACATGGAGAGAAGGATCTCCCTGGCACTGCCTTTAGCCCAATATGTTTTTCACTACTATCAATACTAGAATACTGTAGTACCTTTTTAGGCTCGGCAGTAATTAAATTATTTTTGACTTTTTTCAAAAAACTTATCTGTTTGAAATGTCAAAATATTAAAAAATTACAAAAGGAGAGAAAATTTTGAAATTGGGGTCTCATTATGTTCAAGGTTTAGAGTCTAGAGAACCTACGACAAAGCTGCCTATATTTATTGCCAAATTTCCATAAATTATTTTTTAAATTGCCAAATTGAATTTTGAAAAATAAAATAATTGTTCAGCACTCAGGCGCTGAACCTGAAAAGGTACTACGCTAGCTTGCAAGTTATTTGCCCATTTTGAATAAACATGAAATCTTGGACAATGTAGAGTAACTCACACCTGGTTAATCAGCCCAGTGTCTACCACATCCAAAATAACTTGCACGTTATTTTGCCATTTTGCAACGAACATGAAACCTTGGACAATGTAGAGTAGAGTAGTGCCTTTGGGTTGAAAGCCTAGACATGGGCCAATCATTGTGACTAGTCAATTGAAGTCAATACTATTTCTTTACTAGCCCTTTAAGAGAGCACTTTATCCTGTTCCCATTTGCAGGAGGAAAATTTGTTTCACACTATTTAAAGCTTAAATTTCATCCAAATTATTCACCCTAAATAAAGACTTAAGTTAACTATATTCTTGATATTGAAAATTTTTAATAGTGTGAATCCATACAAATGATAAGTGCATTTGATCGAAGGAAATATTTTATCACATGTGAAGTTTGGTTATAAAGATGGGCTTGAATAATTTGAGTATCTTTGATAAGATTGCATAACATATTAAAATTTGGAGGTTAAAAAAGTCACACTTTGAATGAAATTATCTATAATATTAGTGGTGAAACACAATTTAATTTTTAAAAGTTCATATCAAATGGAGGTCATTGATATATCATTATTAAAATCATGTATATAACATACATATGTGGTCAATTATTCAATGTTATTAAATTGTTATGTCTATATTTGTTCTAATAATTAATTGACATGAAATATATTATATACATTTTTTTTCTTAATTATGATAAACTTATATTCTGATGTAGTTTTTGATAGGTTGGTATCATTTGTAAAGTCAAATGTTGATAAGTTGATAAACTCATACACAGTGAGATATCTTGATAAACATTTTAATGCAATGTGTGTGCATTAAATTAAAAGGCAATGCCTAGCCCATGTGCCATACTGCAATGATTTTCAATTTTAAAATTTAAAAGTTAAAATAATGACAGGATGGAGTTTATTAATATTGATGATTGTTACACATTGATAGGTACATTGGTTGCTTCGTTTTTTTGGAAATAAATTATTTTAAATATTTTATTACATAGTTAAAAGTACATACAATTATACTTATTCTAAATTAGTGTGATGTAATCTAGTTAATATTTAGTGATTTTAAAATGAATTATTTGCTTAACAATAATAAAGGTTGGTGTAGAAAAATGACCATATTAATATTGATGACTCATGTAGGATAAGTTGAAATGATAGGCTTGCAATCGCATGGTATGTGGCTGATGAACTCAATTTTTTTCCCACATGGTGATTGAAATCCTTCAAAATCACTTCATTTTTATTTAAAATTTAAAATTTCTTTTTGATGAAATTTCACCAATAAATAAAATTTTGTTGGGTAACATGCTCTCCAATTACACTAAATTTTCTTTGAAGTGGGTTTTTATGTTTATGGGTGGGGAGACACCATAGCACCTCGGTGGCTCCAGCATATATATATATATATATATATTATTGAAATGCTGAAATTTTCAAAAAATAACGTTTTTGAAGAGAAAATTTCTATGAAGGAAAAGAAAAAATCCTTGGAATATTCACAAATATATATATTTTTTCAAAATGGAATCTTCAAGTTTAATTAATTATCGAGCAGACATGTGCTGAAACTGCCCTTGTAATACATTAACTTGGACACCATTTTGGATGTGGTAGATGTTAGTAGTGGCCCACACCTAGTGTGTATGGACCTACTCAATCAAATCTAGTAGAAATTTGTTAATACATGATTATTAACTGTTCTAGGTAGAATAAATTAATTATATTCAAAGTTCAATCCCCATGTCCTATGTGATTTGTTTTGAAGTATTAGAGTTATCCTTAAAGTCATACCCAGTCTAGCCCTTATTTCATTTCATGAGAGGAAGGGGGGTTATTAGTTCTTACATGGAGCAATTTCCCTCCCCGCTCGTAAAGTGTTGGCCTAAGATCCATTTTCAAGGACATATTCATGGATATAAGGTTTGCTCTATACACTAAACTAGGAAGTTCCTCCAAGTGCTTTCCATTAACAGCAACACATTTAATTGAAAACATTGAGAAAATAGATTATGTCAAAAGTTAATAAATCTTGTGAAGCTCTTGTTCAAGTACCATACTCCTACTACCTTGGCAGCTTCAACACTAATTATATTATTTCCAGAAATGTTAGTTTTTTATTTAAAAAAATTCTCAAGAATATTCTATTTGTGGAAGTGAAAAATAGAACATTTTCAAGATCAAGCAGCAGAATACACCACTACAGGACAGTATTTAATGGAGAACACCAATCGCTAGAAACATTTTTAATAGCTTGATCAGACTAGCACCTCTGCCTGGCAACTTCAATTGCCTTACTTCCAAAAACTCACAAGTTACAAGTTACAACCCTAGCTTAATGCCATTTTAAGAATGAGGATCCAAAGTCCAGGGTCAAAGGAAATGGAGCAATCCTATTGGATGAGAACCATAAATTGCACAATGGCCTTGAGATGAGGGTCCAAGACCAAAAAGTGGCAAATGGAGGCTACATTTTACATGGCACCATTTTGGAGGGAAAATCAATCGGTTCAATCAAAAAAAAAAAAAGCTAAAAAGGAGAGCTCATGATTCTACGAATCAAGATGCAAACTAGGGTACAAGGTAGGGTTCAACTCAAGCATTCAATTTGCTTCAAATGAGTCCAAATTGGTTCCTATGAATTAGGACCCTGGACCCCATCTAAAGTGGGCCTAAGGTTCTTTGAAATTTTCATAAGGTTTAGGTGTAGCATGCTAGTCTCTTTTAAATGACCTAGTCAATTCAAAATGGGAACCATTTGCTCTTAGTTCACTCGGAACCCCCAGCCCCCTCTTCCCCAACCCCCCAACATTGGTTTTGACATCATAAGTTATTGACCCATACTATGTAGTGCCTTGGCTAGTTTGGCACAAAGGTATCTAAAATTTTTATTACTATTTTTCCAGTTATTGTCAGCAGTAAAAGTAACAATATTACCAAACTAGGCATTTTATTTTCTTGATTTTTAAAATTTAAGCAATGATGATAAAGCTATTACAATACCCATCTATTGGTCTTCCAACATAACACATTTCTTGTTCTTGTGTTTTGTGTCTTCTCCAAGGTTTGGCACTTTCAATGCTTGATTTTGCTTTTGTTTTTTTTATTTCTACCTATAGGGTAAAGATATTGTTGCACTTGGTAATGACTTTTGATGTAAGAAAGTGCATTGTCTTTCAAAATAGGCACTTAAGTCATATTGTAATGTCTTAATGAAAGATGGGTCCCCAAAAGAACCATCAAACTATCCTTACATCATTTTTCACTAAATTAATTATGCATGTTGGTCACTCTAAACTTTGGTGAAAATTTATATAAGGAAGGTTTATGGTTGTTTTGGGAGCCCATCTATGAGCAAGACATTACAAAGTTCAAGGTCCCAATGTTAATGTTGACAAAAGACTAATAGGAAAGCCACATGAAAGTTTGTCACCATGCAAGAAGATGCACAGGAGCATAGGCAAGGGAGTTGGGTTCTTACACAAAATGGTTTGAGCTAGAACAATGGCCACTAATTGTTCTAGTAGTAAAAAGACAAAATAATAATTTTCATAGTATGCATCATTTGAAAACAATGTTTAGAAAGCTAAGCATCCCAAGCCCATACATGAAGCTAACAAAAATCAATTCGTGGGACTAATTTATAAACAAGGGAGTTTTGAAAAAGAACTACATTCATGTAATAGCTCATGGCATATCTATAAAATTTAGAAGCATAGCTCACCCATCCTAGAATATTACCATGCCATAATGAATGCCCTAGTTACAAGACTCCAAAAGATGCATGAAGTAGGCCAACCTCTTTCAACATGCATTGCACAACCAATCCTTTGAAGGATAGTCGAAGGCATTGCCCTTGAAGTTCCTTGTGGGGATTTTGATCAATTTTTTATCACAAGGGAATGGATTTGTCAATTTGTCAAACAATACATGAATTGGTCATTTTGGAAATGAACAAATGTAGCCAACAAGATCTCAGTAAATTGGTGTGAGCAAGGACTAAACACAAGTTATTGAATTGCATACCTTGTGAATGTTTGTAACATTCCTTCCTCATTAGTGGTAAAAAACAATCAGAAAATAATTCACCTTGTCCCAACCACTAATGAAAGAACATTGACGATTAAAGGCAAGAAGCATGTGAAAATTATCATGGTGGACACTAAGAAATAGATCACAATGGTGGCATCATCAACAACAAGTGTACTCTTGCTACCTCTTCAAATTGTGTTTGCAAGGAATATCTCTTGTTCACTCCCATTCCAAATGAAAAAAAAATGCGTTACCACTGGGTATGACCTTACATTCTCTACAAATCATTGGTTTGTACTAAAAACATCCAAATTGTTTATATAGAACATATTGTTGCCCAAATTGCATTTTCAAGTTGAAGAATGTCTTAAAGGGGGACACTAGTGCAAAAAAAATAGAAACTATGTGAGTAAAAATATAGGGTGCAATATATTGGTTGTTGGGTAAAACCTATAAGTTAATTAATTAAAAAATAGGGTGCATTTTATTCAAATAATCAATTCAATTATAATATACGATATGTAATAATCTAAAATACTGGATTACAATTAATATAGGGTAGCTTTAGTATGTATATATTAGAAAATTAGATAATAATAAGATGATAAAAAATAAGTTGGACAGTTATTTAATAACCCCCTTTAAAAATGGTTGTTTGATGCACATAGATTCCAAACTTTACACTAAGTGTCCCTTCTAGAGAACATCACTTGCAAGAAGATCAACAATTCTTCAAAAAAGCCTTAGAAAAATCTAAGCTTGTCTAGCAAAGTGACGCACTCCCAAGTCCCGGGGTGAACCCATTCGAGGGTTCACCAAAGTGTAGTTGCGGAAAGCTGGGACTCAGAAGGCGCTCCCGACTTCCAACACTATAAAGGGGTAAAGGGGTGTGCTAGAAGTCTCGGGATTAGACTAGGAAGAGGGACTAGTAGATCAAGCTTGAATCTGCATCCAAAAACAAACCACATGGGGTTAGTTTCACATTCCGGGACACCCTTGGGTGTTGGGACAAGCCACGGGCACTTTGGACCACAAGACTCACCACGGCCCGGACTCAGGGGAAGCCACCACCTTCCCCCATATAGTATTCTCTGCAACGCTCCGCCAAGGCTACATCCAAATGACTCTTTTTCCCAGGACTCCCAAGTTGGAGTCTCGAAATTGTCCCGAAATTGTCCCGGTTGGAGTCCCGGGACTTTGGGAACTCATAACTCCCGACTGCAGAGTTTGATCGCGACGAGGTCCAAACCAAAGTTGTAGCCCTCGTCGAGATCTTTTCAACACCGTGTCGTACTTTTAATTCGGAGGTCGGGAAGAGGTTGATTCCCGACTTTTAGTGGTCGGGAGTCAAACTGCTAATTTAACTCCTAGCGCTTCTTTTGCCCATAACTTGGGCGACAGATGTCCAAATGGCCAATGCGAGGCCATTTTCGATATCTACGCTTCAAGACCTTTCCAATGACACCAAGAACACTTCAATGCGAGGTGTTTTGGGCCTTGCTGTCGAACTCTAAACATTTGAGAGTCCCGGAGGACTCCAAGTCCCCAACTTTGGGAGTGTTGGGCTTCACCCCCACACTTGGCCAAAGTGGGGTTGCGACACAAAGTGTAAGGTGAGCAAAGAGGATTAACATCAACAACCAAAAAAAAAAATTGGTACAAATATAATCTTAGTTGTAGGTGCTTCACTTACCAACATCTTCAAGCTATTATTACCACAACATTTAAGTTCATTCATAACCATGTTTACATGCAACTATAGGATCATTTGTAAAC
>Ga0116228_10003081_pt1 | contig 14598 bp, 15 predicted proteins | sample S1TSphfallax_2_FD_89694 | JGI IMG/M metagenome (GOLD analysis project Ga0116228, IMG submission 89694) | Host-associated microbial communities from peat moss isolated from Minnesota, USA - S1T2_Fc - Sphagnum fallax MG | ecosystem: Host-associated > Plants > Peat moss > Unclassified | place...
ATGTCAGAGGGAGGTTTGATGAACTAAAAATGAAAAAGCACATGTGCTGCGGGCTGTCCCCTCTTACAAGAAACTCTGCAAACCACTTTGCACAAATCTCTTCTCCAGGAAAAGCAAGCAACTGGTGTGCCAATCAACAAAAGCAAAATACCATGATAAAACTCACAAAAGCTTTGCATGAATCTCTTCTCAAGGAAGAAATCCTGGTGCAAATCAACCAAAGCAAGATACTAATTCACAAAAACTTTGCACAAATCTCTGAAGGAAAAATGGAAACTCTAGTCTGAATAAAACTACTGTGAAAAAATTCACAAAAGCCTTGCTCAAATCTTGCAAGGAAAGAAAGAAACTCTGGTGCAGATCATCCAAAGCAATGATCAATTCACAGTTATCAAAGAAACAATGGACATTAGATGGAATGGGTGGCCATTTTTTCTATCTATCCAATAACTAGCATCCTTTCTTCCACCTTCCAAGTGGAAGAAATGCTGCTACAAAATAGTCAGTAATTTAATCCAAGCACAATGCAAGCTGTGCTTGAAAGAGTTGATCAATCAATCTCCTTTGTCAAACTGACGCATGGATGCTTGCTTCTTCCCTTTGTGTACATATGCATATTCTACACTTGAACAAGAATATCTATACCTAATAATCACTTACAAATCATCAGCAAAAAGCTCCATTCTAAGTGAAGAAATTTGACTCCAATTTTGGGTTTTGATAATTTCTTGCACATTGTTGCGAATTTCTTGCTGACTACAATTCTGGGTTTCTGTAAATTTCTTGCAAATTTCTTGCTGTTTTTATGGCAAGGAAACAGCAACCAGTGACCAACCTGCTTTCCATGCTAGAGATTCTAGTACTCCAGCACTAAAGGAAGTGTGGGGGAAGGCTTGAGCAGAGAACCTCCTGTGAACGATCTTGCTGTTTGAGCTGCCTGGATGAATCTGCATTGATGTTGTCTTTGTTTTTGTTGTGCTGAATAATTGCTGCTTAGAGCCGTCTGTGGTTGACATCTGCATCACCGCACCATCACACTGCAATCCTATTAGCATATCTGTTAGCAGAATGGGGATACCGATTAGTTCTGCATAGTCTTTTCACAGTACATAAGTGAGTCTCTCTTGAATCACATGAGCACCCTTTGCACAAATCTCTCTCTCTTGCAGGAACAACTCTCCAATCACAGACGCTTTGCAACAGCTGTACATGACAAACTTGCAAAGAGATTTATCAAATTCCAGCAATGAGTTCTACAGTAATAAAAGCAATGCAGGAACTCATTTTTGGCCATGATTCTTGTTGCCTATTTTTCAATTCCATTTGTTCATGAGGAGGAAAAATATTCTGCGAGTCAAATTCAATTCTGTTTCTTCAGGAGCAGTCAGAGGTTCAGAGCTCAATTCAACTTCAGTTTTTTAGGTGAAGAAAATTGAGCAGAGCTTTGATGCAATGGGGGTTTCTTCTTCAGGAGGAGGGAAATTCAGCAGAGCTTCTTTGATGAAATTGGGGTTTCTTCTTCAGGAGGAGGAAAGTTCAGCAGAGCTGCTTTGATGCATTGGGGTTTCTTCTTCAGGAGGAGGGAAATTCAGCAGAGCTTCTTTGATGAAATTGGGGTTTCTTCTTCAGGAGGAGGAAAGTCCAGCAGAGCTGCTTTGATGCATTGGGGTTTCTTCTTCAGGAGGAGGAGAATTCAGCAGAGCTTCGATTGCAATGCCATTTCTTGAGGAGGAGAAAAAGGCAATGGAATTTGCTTTCCTAACAATGTCAGAAACTCTGGGGGGAAAGGGTTTTGCAAGCTTCACCTTCTGCGGAGACTTGAGGGGCTTGACAATCTCCCAAGTGAAGTCAGGATCATTGCGACCGAAATGACCATAAGCAGCAGTCTTTTGGAACCGCTTGTTGCCGCCTCGCTTCAAGTCCAAGGAGATGGCAATCATGCCGGGACGGAAATCGAAAGCCTCCTTCACGATTTGCAAGATTTCCGCATCCGTAACAGTACCAGTACCGTAAGAATCCACGAAAACGGACAACGGTTCCGGCACGCCGATGGCGTAAGAGACTTGCACAATGCAACGACGAGCAAGTCCCGCGGCAACGACGCTCTTGGCCGCTTGTCTCACGATGTAAGCGCCACTGCGATCGACTTTGCTGGGATCCTTCCCCGAGAACGCACCTCCTCCATGCGCACCCCAACCTCCATACGTATCGATGATGATCTTCCTCCCCGTGAGACCCGCGTCTCCTCGAGGACCTCCGAGGACCCACCTGCCAGCAGGGTTGAAGTGGAAGATGGTATTGTCGTCCAAGTACTTCTGCGGTATCACCGGCATCACCACTTTCTGCATCAGCTCCTCAGCAAGCTGATCAAGCTTTACACTTTCCTCGTGCTGCGTGGAGATGACGACAGTGTGCACGCGCAAAGGAATCATGGCACCGTTCTCGTTCCGATACTCGACTGTGATTTGCGTCTTGCCATCAGGTCCTAACCATGCACAAGTCCCGTTCTTTCGCACCTGCGTCAGTCTGGCGCTGAGCTTGGTCGCGAGCACATGGGTCAAGGGCATGAGCTCCTCTGTCTCGTCGGTAGCATAGCCGAACATGTGTCCTTGGTCTCCCGCACCGATCTCCTCCGGCTTCTTGGAGAAATGGCCGTGAACTCCATGCGCGATTTCCGGGCTCTGCGGCTCAATGTTCACCAGCACTTTGCAGTTGTCGGAATCCAGTCCCATGGCTTCCGAGACGAACCCGATCTCTCTGCAAGTCTCTCTCACGATTCTCTCGTAGTTCACACTCTCCCCCTTGCAGCTGATCTCGCCGAACACCATTACCAAATCGCCCTTGCAACACGCCTCGCATGCTACTTTGCTCTCGGGATCCCTCTCCAAGCACGCATCCAACACCGCATCGGAAATCTGGTCGCAGAGCTTGTCAGGGTGCCCTTCGTTCACGGACTCCGACGTGAACAGAAACGTGTCCATCTCTTGTTGTTTCCTTCTTCTTCTTTTGCTCCACTCAATTCTGCAGAAAGTCGAAGCGTGTTTCCGTTTGTTTCACATCACTTATTTCGAACAATCATCAGCAATGGGCATCATCAACACAAAGCTTTTCTTCTCGGACTCGATGGAATACCACGCGCATCTCTTTGGCATGCATGCATGAATGGATGTTGTGGGGTTGCAAGCAGTTGTTCACAAGTGCGTACGGAAGCAATGTGTTTGTTGGATTTCGCCCGACTCGCTCGCAGTCGGAATTCTGCAAAAGCTTGAGCCTTTTGGTCGCTTCTACTTCTTCACCGAAGATGTTTCTTCCCCAGCTTCTTCTTTGTCTTCTTCTTCTTCTTCGCGCAGGAGGACGACAAGAGTTTGGGGTGGGCCCACTAGCAGGATAGGATAGGCCCTTTTCCGCTGCTGCGTACAACCGTCCGGCTCGCGGAAGAAGATTGTGTTGGGCGCCTGCAAATCCGACCTTGATCGCGCGCTCGCCATGTGTCCGAAGAATATGTCGCGCGCGAAGCAGCAGCGGTTTGATTCTCGAACAAAGTCCGTTCTGCATGCCCTAATCGTTTGTAGCGCAGTCTGTGCTCCTCTCTCTCTCTCTTCTTGCTGCTTTCCCCCTTCTTCTCTTGTGCATGTCTTAATACCCATCCCATCCCCGCCCCCCCGGCAAATGGGATTGCTTGCAACTGCAATATTTTGAAGAAAGCTCCGATTGGTGCTGCACCCATTAGGAGTAAACGAAGCAAGGCAAAAGGAGAGAAGAGAGTCACAAAGAGACACAGAGAAGATCAGAGACAGACAGACTGAGACTGAGACACAGAGAGTTGCATAGAGAGGGCGAGTTCAAGGACTTGTGATGGCCTTACTGGGCTCTGCACTTGGGGGAGAGGTGCACATCTATCTCCACTGTTTTTCCTTCACCAAACTTCAACTTCCCATCATCTACTATTTTTCTTGGAGAACTTTCTTGTGGGTTGCTTTTGGTTTTGATTGAAGGGTGACAATTTGGAAGGAATGATGGCCGTAGTGACAAACTCAAAGAATGATGTAGTTACAACAGTCCTGGGAATTGTTCAGGGGTTGCAAATGCTAGTACTGAAGAAGAATCAACTCTCTCTCTCTCTCTCTCTCCTCTCTCTTTCTGTGTGCAAAAACTATGATTGTTGTGGCCATGTCATCCATTATCAAGGCTCTGGTGCAAGAGCTGAAGCATTTTGCTGCTAAATGCCTAAGAATTGAAGGATTGTAATTCCTTAAGCAATAATAAGTTTTTAAGAATGTAGATCAGAAGTGACTCGTTTTTTAACTTTGTTTTAGTTAAGGTTCATCTTTCTGCAGTGAAGAAGGTTCTGAAAAACAGAAGGTTGCGAATTCTTCAACATATCATTAGGCTGTTGTGTGCACCTTCCTTCCTCATGCAGAAGTGGCAGTGTAACTTAGTGTGGGGAAGCATGTGAGGGTTTGCTTATTCTTTCTGAGCAATGGTTTTGATCTTCAACAGCAACTGGGGTAAACTCTGATGTGGTTGTGGGATTTCATTGGGTGCAGGTGGGATTGCGCTTGTTGTTGTCTCCTGCCACATCGCATGTCATTGTGCGCACAGCCTGGTATGTCAAACTTCATCATCTCTTTCTTTATTGGGGTGGAAGTTTTTTGCAGGTATGTAGAAGTTTTCGGCAGGCTTGTAGATTTGAAGGATGCAGCCTCTTCTTCAGGTTGAAACTCAAGCTTGGAATCCAGTCCATTGGCATCTATCTATATGGACTTTTACATTGTGAAGGTTGAGATTAAGAAAAGAATTGCCATAGAGATGATGAAGGGTGAAATTGCCATGAAAGAGCAATCACTCTTAGGCCTGGGTGAAAGATGTTGTGCACTTTGGTTTCTCAATGATTCTTTGCTCATTTTGTAAACCTAGGTGTAACAGATCTTCGGTACATCTTCAGTGAATTTCACAGTGTATGCCATCATCAGCTGTTTGCAAAGTCATTTGCTCTGATTGATTGAGTCCTCTTGGTGTCTTTCCCATACAATCAGCAACCCAAGGAACTAAGATGATTCTGGAACACTCCTCATGTCTTATGTTATGGGTCTGATACCTTAACTGCCAGATTGAGAATTGGTGGGTATCCAGGCAAGAGATTGATTGTGGTTTTGAGAAATTTGTGCAGCACTGTGGTTGGAATTGGCTTTCCAGTGTACTCCACACATAAAGCAATTGAGAGAAAGAGCCCTGCAGAACAGGAGCGGTGGCTAGTTTACTGGGCAGGTCAGTTCTCAATCATAATTCTTCCTTCCATTACTAGCTGAAAACAAAAATCTTTCTGGACAATGTATTTGGTTGCATCTGGATATGTTGAAGGTGGGAGTGGATGATACTGTGTTGCTGGATTGGTACTCCTCAGCTCCTTTTCCTGCATTGGTTGTGTTCCTGGATCTGAGTTCTGGGATTTCAGCTTTCTGGCCAAAGCCTTAAGGGGATTGACCACAAGACATGCAAGGGTCACTGGAGACTCACACAAGTGGTTTTCTTCTGGGTTTATCAAAAGCACTGGATAGCCCCCTGTCCATGCCTGAAGTGTGCTACGAAGAACCCTTCTGGGTTTGTCAAAAGCACTTGATAGCCCCTGTCAATGCCTCTCAACACATGGAGTTTGCTACACAGAACCCTTCCATATTTGTCAAAAGCGTTTGATAGCCCCCTGTCCATGCCTTTCAACACATGAAATGTGCAACTCAGAGGCCTCCTGGATTTGCTTGAAGGATTCCTCACTCCTGCAGTCTTGACAAAGTGTATGTTGCAATTTTGCAGTGTATGGATGCTTCAGTGTGGCTGAGGTTTTCTCGGATCAGCTTTTGTCTTGGTATTTGACTGTGCCTTCATTGTCTCTTGGAAGATTACATGTGTACTCTGGTTCTTACTTTTTCTCTGATCATGCTTAATGAAGATTTAGACATCCATTGTATGTGCTTCTGTTATGATGTCTTGGTGGAATCTGTCTGCTGTCATCATAACCTTTGGTTTCTATGGTGAGATGGTGTCTCTTTGCAGGTGTCCTTTCTACTACCATGTCAAGTTTGTATTCCTTGTCTGGCTTCAGCTTCCAAGTAGCTCTGTAAGTTACAAAGCCTCAATTTGACTTCTTTTTTTCCCCTACCTAATGACCATGAAGTCTGGATGGCACCTACTGTTAAGGGTAAAGGCTGCTGTTCTTCTCATTCTGTTGTGTTGTCTCAGGAAAGGAATTTGTCTGTGTCTCTGATTCAATTCCACTTGCACTTACTGGGAAGATGTAGTGGTGGCACCTTTTTTTCTGTACATGAATTGCACTAGTTTTTGTAATTCCTGAATGCACCTCCATTCTCCTTGCAGCTTGTGTAGTTGAGTGGCTCTAGTGCAATGTACCATGAGTGGAGTAGGGTCATAGACATCTCTCTTGAAAATTTGCCTCTTGGGCATTTGTCTGAAGGAGTACCATGTTGAGTGGATCTGATTTTCTCTTGGGGGAATGGTGGTTTGGAGTGTTTGCTAAATACAGGGTTCCCAACAGTTATATATCAGTTTACTAAGACCTATTCTTCTTAAGCATCAGGCAAAGCTAGATCGGATTGTGGATGGCACTCGCAATGAGATGGTGACAATACTCTGCTCTCTACTTGTTTGCCATGCCTCCCTGCTTATCTTGTCCGACATCTTTCTTCTACTAAAACCAAGTGCAACCTGCCATACCAAAAGCATAAATGATATGCTTTCTAAGGGCAATTTGCATGTCATAACAATTTACACACAAAACAGGACAGCAACCTGTGCAGGATCTGGAACACCATATTAGGATCTGCAATTTGTGTAGCCTCCTCACAGCTTTTATTGGACAGAGAACCCCCCAATGCCTTGGGTCCAAGACCACTTGGACATGCCTGGGCAGCTAACTATTAGACAATTTGTTCTTCAAACCTTTTCTTGTCTAGATTTGCCTACTGTTTGTGGGATTTCCAGAAAACCAAAGTAGCTAGCTATACTGGGCATCATCTAAAGCTGGAAGCAAGCCACTTAAACCCTCTTATGAGTACATGTCCAAAAGGAACTCAGCTTGGTTGAAAAGAGGAATTGACAGTAGAGGAATTGATGATTGCAGAGTAAGTTCATTGTGAGTCACCAGCAGGAGATTCAGGCTGTCAAAGGCATTGTGACAAAGTTAGCTTCCACAGGTATTAGCTTTGCACAGGCTTGCTGAACTGTATATTCAGTTCTTGTGTTCTATCTTCTTTCTGCTAACAGTGTGAGACAGGAATGAAGGGTTAAATTCCTTGGCTGTTTGTTCTGTTCTTAAGTTCTGCATGCACATAGATGCTTGCCTCTGAATTGTTTGTCATATCTGAAATGTATTTGTGGGATTCTTCTCATACCTTGTGGTGGATACAGTGTATCAAGCAGGACAAGATGCTCTACAAACAGCACGTGGAGAAGCAGCGAAACCTGGGAGCAGTAGCACCAGCAGTGAAGCCACCATTACTCCTGTTGTTGATGATCAGGCAGGAGTCAATGACACATTAGATGATTGGGTTCACACATGAGGTAAGGTCTTAGCGCATTATGGCATTTTTAAATAGGCAAGCATGTGCACCTCTAGTAGCACATCTGTGGTACAGCAACTTTGTGCTAGTTGGGGATGCCTGGCAATGTATAGTGTGAAATAGTCTCCTAGAGAGGTTATACAGACATCATACAGGCGATGCAAAGTTGGTTTCTCTAGACTGTATGAAATCAGTGCAGAGGACACTCTTTCCTGCAAAAATTGGTATAGCAAGTTAGCATCTGATTGTGAACCTAGCTTAATTAATCCCTCAATAGAAACTGCAACCTTCACTAGAGAGACAAGTGGTCTTATTATAATGACCACAGCATCCACATGCAAATGTACAATTTCATTACAAAAGGTGTTGGTATTCAATTTCAGTACAAAAGGTGTTTTGTATTCAATTTCAGTGCTATATGTTAGGTATAAATTTGAAAAAAATGGTACATATCTTTGTTAGAATGCAAATGTTCACATTCTAACAAACCAACCAGCACTGTGGCTTCACAGTCAGTGTGATTTGTAAATTAGCTCTACAAACACATGCATGAGTTTTAGAGTATCAAAAGGCAGTAGCCAGGTAAATCTGAATGGTAGAATGCTACTGGGAGATGGATTTTGCTCTGTTTTGCAGTATCCAGCCCAGTAGGAATCAAAAACCTATTTAGATAGAAATTCTGATCAGTGCAATTTTTGATGGCATCTGGAAAGTATTTAATTCCACATAAAAATCTGTGACTGTTTATATGGATGTATGGCAGCTGTCTGTCATCTCTTCACTCTCTTGAACAGTGCAAAATCATCATCACTACTTTCAATTTCATCTGCCAGACTATTGTGCATAGCAGCTTCCGCACCTTTGGCTGGAGGGGCATCCTCTTGTTGGTCAGTATCACTATCCAAGTCAATACACACACTTGTTTTGGCAGGGGTTTTGACACTCTGGGTCACAACTGCAGATGGTTTCCTTGCAGAGAATACAGTCTTCTTGCTTGATGAAGGTGTCTTTGCAACAACAAGCCTGCTGGAACCTACTTTGGGAGTAACAGAAGCTGAACCGCCTTGAAGAGGTCGCTTACCTTTAGGAGTAACCCAGAGGCCTGTTTTTGAAGGGCTATCAGGGTTTTTCTCAATGTATCCACTAATGGATGCTAGAATCTCTTTTCCATATTTCTCTGCAATTCTCTTTCCAGTAATCTGCTCCACCTGCAAACAGGGAATCAAACCCACATCAATTTCAAAGAGTTTGTCTACAACCTTCAGTAGCGGGCTGCCATGGAAAAGCACAATATGGCACTTCACCAAAAGATTTCAACCACATTCATGTACAAGAAGATGAGAGATCAGGAACATGATAAACTTCAGCTGAACTTGCTAAAGGTGATAGTATACCTGCTCCAATGAGACTGGTTTGGAAGAGCATAATGCAGTGATGTGCTGGGATGAGAGTACTGAATGTGGGAAGATGCCACCATGATCAGTTGCTAGTTTGAAACGCAATTCATCAAGCATGCGCCCCATGCCTGACTTCATTTCCTCTTCAGATGATTTGTTCCTTGCAGCTTTAGCCCCCTTCTTCACACTGTGCACTCCCTTAATAATCTCAAGCTGCACTTTGCGGTTTCCTGCAATATATCCATGTCCACAGATTCAGGATCCCTTCCATCTCACTCCTATCCCTCCAAATTTCAATTATTGTGCCATATGTGTAACGTTAGTACATGTGGAAATGCCTACCTTGAAGAAGGAATCTTGATCCAGTTCCTAATGCCACATAGGCATTAGTTGCATAAGCTGTATGTGAAAACTCCTCCTTCTGCATCAGCATGTTGGCCTTCTCAACTTGAGACACATTGACCATATATCATGTCATGTGCAAAACATTAACAGCTAAGGAGAAAGTGGTTGTCAACAATGAATCATCAACTGACAGGCAACTGACAGGCAAGCAGACATGCTAAGAGGTGAGCATGGTGAAGGAAAACGATCCTTTATGAACTGGCTCAGCCTTGTAACAGAGAACAAGTGCTCTATTGCGATTTAGAGAGACAGTTTACAAAAGGGAACAACACTCCTAGTCTCTGGACCTCAATTCACAAAGGTATGTTACCAGAATCCCATCCAATATAAGTTGAATGATAACACGTTCCACATCCTCTTTGCTGAGATCTTTAGCAAGCCAGGCATCCCCACCTTCTCACATAACACTCAGCACATCAATCACACACTGCCCCTGTCAGCTGTACATGTTATGAAGTCCACAATAGGAAACAGCGAGACACAATGTATATACAATTACTTCCTCTAGGACCAATATATACCATCTGGATGCATGCTCTTTCAACTGAAGTTTATTGTGGTAAAGAGATATACCTGGTTGCCGAGCACGGCTTCTCCAAAGATCTACAAGCTGCAACATGGTTGACTTTTGGTCAACATCACTTGTCTCCTTCACTATTGTGACCAGTGACTTGGCGTGCTCTGTATGTAACCCAAAACCTCATGTTACTTGCACACATGTGGGCAGTTTTCTGTGGATATCCCACCATGCACCATGACATCCTAGCACAGACAGCAGCTCTATCCCAGCCCAAGCCACTGATCTGGAAACTACATCACTTGTGAATTCTCTCCAGTTGAAATAAGCATCCAGTCAACAATCTCCTTGCTAATTAGATTATCACTGAAGAATTCTGTTTTTGGAAAGACATTCAGTGGAAGAACATACAAACATACCAGTAACGTCCATGTCCACAATCTCCTTAGAGAAAGCACAGTTGTCACACATCCCTGTGAAACAAATACATTTGATGAATCCTGACGCACCAGCAATTGAGGACTTTCAGAAGTGCACTTTCTATCATTTTAAGCAATCAAAGACTTGAATATCATGACTGCCTTGTTGAATTAGGTGGACCCAACCATGAAATTTGACATCAATCAAGCTTCCACTATTCCTTTTGTGTCTCAAGGTATCCATTCAAACACTTAAAGCAGTTGGATTCCCAGTATCAAAGTATCAAAGCTGTATGCAAGAATGTAAAGAATGAGAAGACCAGCAAATCCAAGCCAGATGTATGTTGGAAACAGAAGGGCTATCTTGAAAATTACCATTGCATTCTTGGACTCTCTCTCCAAAGTGACGGAAAAAGGCTGCACGTCGGCAACCTCGTTTAGACTGAACAGGTCCACAGGAAACATCAGCTTCTCTCCATAGTGTCTCGGATAAAAGATGCAACTTTCTCCCCCTCACACTCTCTACACTCATTCAGGTGCAGAACAAAAGCTAGAACTGATGCACCAAAAAACAAGTGGCTAACTCTGATTACAAATAGAGATGGTACTCCATATGCACCTGACAAAATCGGGCTATGTCATACAGGTTGAGCAGACCTGACACCTCAGCAAACACCATGGAGCTCTGAATTGTCATAACAACAACAGTGTCAGATCTCAGGTGAGTCAGATGCTCAATAGACACATGACCAGAATACATCCTTGAAATTGCAGACAACCTTCAGTGAAATTAAAGCCAGGTCAGGCTGAGCAGGAGTGGCTGCAACAAAGACCAATTTAGGGGCACAGCTGTTTAGATAACACTTGACCTAAATCTAGAAAGAGAACCTGAAAATTAGAGCTTCCATAACTTGAACATATGCAATCACAATGACACCTGACGAGGCAGATCGGCAGGTCTGAAGAACAGAAGACAGTGTGATGGAAGCCCATCCCGGCCTGCACGCCCACTCTCCTGCCAGCTCCAAGGACCACAGAATATCACATAAATTCTCTCCTGTGTTCCCTTATGCATCAGTCAGCCCAGCAGTAGACAAATACTTACAAAAACAAATATATATTTGTACCTGATAATATGTCTCCAAGGATTTGCTGAGACTATGATGTATCACAAATCGTACTGCAGGCCACCCCATGAGCCATTTAGCTGTCAGCCTGCACTCTATTTGTTCTATCAACCCACAAGTTTGCAGCAAATTCTGCATTCCAATACCAAGCCCCAGTACTGTATTTTGGGTGTTCCACTGCAGGAATTCTTGCATCATGTTGGACATGTTGCTGCCTATAAACTGCTGTGAAACAGTCATGGAGGTGCATGATGAACCAGCATTGACCCAAGAATGCATTTTCTGCTACAAGTCACTGGAGCATTTGCAGAACAGTTTGAGTTGGGAGCCTGTTGGTAACTAGTAGGTGGATTGCACTGCACAGTGTGAACTCCCTCTCTTTTGGATCCAGGTTCCCATACCATAAAGACCTAGCACTCTTGTCCCACATAAAAATGTACTTCTCTTATGATATGCCTTTAACACTGAGCTCACCATCAGGCTTGTTGATCCCCATTCCAAATGCTACCTGCAAGCAACCCAAAGACCCAAACAGTAAAATAACTTGCACATGAGAGCAGAATTCAATACCACAGTAATCATGATGTAGAGGTACAATGTTTTAAAAGACCCATTTTCCTGACATACAAACACAACTACTGCATGCACATGCAATAAATGCTTTTGACCAAACTGGACCTGCAGCAAAGATCTGGAGAAAAAAAACATTCCATCAAACAGCCCAAAATTTAATTACTTGGGCTGAATGAGGCACCAGGATCCTACTGTGCCAACAATGACTTGCAACTTGTTGGTGCTCCATCTATATATCCATCCCACAGAAACCCACCACTCAATTGTCATGATTAGCAATAGCAGGCTTGCCTGGATGTCCAGGTTGGGACAGTCAACAACTAAACATAAACATTCTATTTGAGTAAGATTCTCTGACTTTGTAAAATAACATTGAAACTGCAAACAAAAAATCTGTGGAGTGTTTTGTATCTAGTTTATGAATGTGGTTTCTGTGATACAGAACACAAATCTAGTCCTAACCTGAATACCAACTGAATTCTACTGAATCAGCCCACAAAATCCAACGTGTGAAATGTGAAATTCCAATGTGTATGGATTTGAAAAATCAAAGGTGTGAAATAAAATGTCAGGATCTCAGTGCAGTTTGTGTGGACTATTGGGATTGTAAACATACCGTCTATGCACTGAGGACCGAGAAACTGGATCCATATCAGCATGATAATGAGCAGCTGAGATTCCCCGCTCTCGAAGCTCTCCTGCAACCTGAAGACGAGCAGAACAAAAAACTCCTCTGCTAAGAGTGCATGCAAATCATTCAAGGATCTCCTGAAATGGTTTCTATGAGAGAGTTGCATGTGAAAACTCATCCTTACTGAACTCAGCTCACTGTCGAAACCATGAATTTCACACCTGTTCACACTCCCGGCGTGAGAAACAATATACAATGCCTGATTGATTTCCTGGATAAAAGTCTGCAATGAACTGCGCAATGTCATCAATGGCTCCACTTCCAGTTGCATTCTTCTCTCGAACCTGAAGTGAAGCAACAGTTGGTTGGAGATACAAGCAGCATGGTTTAGGGGTCACATGTTAATATTGAATGGAGAATTGTTGCAGAAATGTGCTTTGTTGAAAACAGCAAGCCTTAAGTGATTAGAGGTAGTCAACCATAACACCATTACCAAACCTAACCAGAGCTCTTTTGTTGTGACCATTGCTTTTTTGTGATTCATAACTGTCTGCATATTAAACAATAGCTGTACCTCATAGAAAAGGTTTGGCCGGTTGATACTACTGACAAACTTGGCACAGCATGAGATCTGGAGCATCTCTCTCAAGTCTGTCTGCACACGCTCAGTAGCCGTGGCCTTGCACACCCACCCCCTGCACTTCAATACTATTGTCATCACTAGAGAGAGACTCCCTGAAGCAGGTGCACATTGTATCAGCACAATCTTGAGTTCCAAGACATGGACTCACTGCACATTCAGTAAACACATAAATATTATGAAGTACAACAGAGGTCAGGCAAGCAACTGGTAGAATTCGGACTACACAACTAGTTCTCCAGCAACTCACAGTCAATGCAATCATGGGCACTTTTGGAAACTGTTTCTTGAGGATTCCAAGATTTTTGTAGTCGGGTCGAAAGTCATGTCCCCACTGACTGCAACAATGAGCTTCCTACAAAGACAAACTAATAACTCTCATGAGATCCAAGAAATCTCCATGCTTACAATTAAGAAAGGCCAGAACAACATAAAACTTTTCCTTGAAGTCAAAGAAAGACTTCCAGATAAGGACTGAAGAACAGGGAAGAAGAAAAACATAGAACTAAAATGAAGAACAAGTAACCTAGCAGTATCAAACAAATGACAATCTCTCACTTGTTCAGGGATCCAAATCAAACAATGCTCCTACTTTCCACTACAATGTGGCAATTGACTGGACATGACTAGCAATTGTCAAAGAAAAGCCACCTACATCAATTGCCACAAGGGAGAGGCGGCCAGCATGGTTGCACTTTTCAAGTTTTGACACAAAGCGCTTGCTCTTTGCAATCTTTTCAGGAGTGACATACAAAATCCGAAGCTCACCCTCCCCTTTTTCAAGTGATCTGTAAATTGATTTTTCTTCATCCTTTGTTGTTGTTGATGTTAGCATGCCTGCTGCAATGCCCAATGCCGTAAGGCCCATCACCTGCATAATCAGGTCAGAATCACTACCTGCCAGAGAGAAAGATACCGCATGACAGGATAAACAACTTTGAGACAGTTGTCACGGGCAGAAATGCTACAAAAAGTCATTTCCTTCACAGCAAGATCCATGCATTGGATAGTCCACATGTATGAAAGGGGTGGGAAATGATGGACCAGCAGGAAATATGAGGTACCTGATCTTGGATAAGAGAGAGAAGAGGGCTGACTACCAACGCAGTGCCTGACAACAAAAGGGCTGGTAGTTGATAACAAAGGCTCTTTCCACCTCCTGCTGCCATGATCACAATGACATCCCTCCCACTCATAACTGCATTTATAATCTGGTGCATGGCCAAGAGAACAGATTTTAGCTCTTACAATCCTCATTCACTACATCATTCATATAAACATGAGAATGCAAACCCACACAGGAGACTGAAACCCA
>Ga0116228_10003083_pt1 | contig 14596 bp, 13 predicted proteins | sample S1TSphfallax_2_FD_89694 | JGI IMG/M metagenome (GOLD analysis project Ga0116228, IMG submission 89694) | Host-associated microbial communities from peat moss isolated from Minnesota, USA - S1T2_Fc - Sphagnum fallax MG | ecosystem: Host-associated > Plants > Peat moss > Unclassified | place...
AAGGACAAGTCTCGTTGCCAGTTCACAGTCCAGGGACCTAGTATGCACAGAATCACAGAGAATGGCTTTTTTTTTTTGCTGGACATGCTGAGGGGAGCTCTGAAGAGGATGAAGATGGAAAGAAAAATGAAGAGAACAGGAGGCAAGGACAAGCACCAATAAAAAGTGACCAAAACATGATCATTCAGGGGGCAGCTCACACAGTTGGTGGACAAGCAATCCAATGTAAGAAAAAGATATAATGAGCAGCTCAAACTTGCAGGGCATGACATGCAGGAACAGGAGGCACTGAAGGCACAGCTTCATTTAATCATGGATTTTGAGTTTCTGTCACATCTCTTGAAGCAGAAGGGACTCTAGTTTTTGCTTATTCAATTCACACCTACAACCACACGTTTACCAACTCTTGTGAGTCATGTTGGTTAAATTGTAAATGTTATTTTGTATAATATCATCATTAAGATGTTTACAAAATGCTTGAAAATATTCACAAAATCACAGATGAGAAATGTAATAAAATTGGTCCAAATCACCCAACTCAAAAACCAAGAAGAATTGGATGAATATTCAAGTTTGAAAGATATACATATATATATATGAAACTCTCTCATGAATTCAATGTTTAAACCTCCAAATTTCCAACAGAAATCAATTTCCCAATTAGCCAAGAACAAAACAAAACCCAAAGACTTCGAGCAACATCAATAACATTAAACTTTTGCCTCCACGACTAGCATGACGCACTAGAAAAGAGCTTCAAATGTTGAGTAAAACAAAATCTTATGACAAGAAAGCAAACGAAATCAGTTCATTCATACATGAACTTTTGGCTCAAGAGGAGGTGGGATCACAAAAGACATAATTCCATTCCATTGAAAACACAATTCCTACAAGCCAGAGTCTGTTTTGATAGGACAAAATTTTACAAGTACTCTATAGTTGTCCCTTCTGAACCGGTTCTGATGGTAACATTGTTACTCGAATGGTAAACATTATTTAATCTTATAGGGTCCAAACCATCACCTTTGAAACTTAAAGGAATGTGCATTGATAGCCCTTGGAAACCATACAACATAATCTCCAAATTGATATTTGGTTTCAATGTACCAATTTTGAGACCATAATGACAAGCTTCACTGCTTAAAAGCTACCAAGTCTTGTGTTATTAACCGGTTCTCTTCAAGTTTTTTTAGTTTTGACATTTTACTAATTAGAACTCTAACATGTGTTGGATCATGGTTTTTGTCTTCGTTTGGATGGTAACAAGTACTTTGTAGGTAATAATGGGTGCAATTCGTGAACAAATTGAAATGGAATGTGACCAGTTCCAACCTTGAAAGAAGTTCTATAAGAGAATAAAATTGTGGACATATGTTCATCCTAGTCAGTCTAGTTTTCATTCACTAGTTTTGTGAATAATGTTCCAAATTTTTTGTTAATGGACTCAACTTATCGATTTTTCCATGGATAATAGACAATAGAGCTAGTATGTCTTAGGATAAAATGGTCAGTTGAATAACAAATAACTTTGTTAATGAAATGGGTATCTTGATTGATTATGATGGTAAATGGACAACCAAATCAAGTGAAAATGTGATTGTATCATAACTTTGTAGTAAAAACAATTGTGTTAGGGGGCAAAGCTTTCACCTCCACCCATTTAGTGACATAATTAATACCAATTAAAATGTACCTATTTGTTTGATGGGTCCATTGAAGTTTAATCCCAATTTTTGAAACTTGGTTCTTTAGGCAAAATAGTGATCAATTTAGCCATATTTTGTGCCAATAGGTTATTGTTATTTGGCACAAGTCACAAGTTTCACAAAATGTATGAACATCTTGACACATGGTAGACCATCAATAATTGGCATCAAAAAAATTGATTCATAGTGGTGTCTAAGAAAAATGTCCTTTGATTTAAATAGTCACTAACCAATACAACTATTAACTAATTTCAAAATTAAACTATAGCAACTATTAATCGTTCAAGTTGATTTTAAACCTATTATCTCAACAATGGGTTATGTTAACAAATCTATTACCAATCAATTACTTAACAAACTTGTTATAGGTTCAAAACTTAATATATTGATTACTTATTGCCTAATAAAAACTTAATAGGTTTTCAAAATGATAATGCATGCTTGATTACCAGTTGGTAACAATTGCTTACTATATACAAAACAAAAATTTGGGTTAACAATTTAAAAAATTTAGAATCCATCAATACTTTAGCCCATCACCATAAGGGATCTCATAGAAAACTAAACTTGAGAAACTTCTACAAAATTTGCAATAACACTTCTTTGAGACTTACCTAATACTTGCATAACATTGGCAAACACAATCAGCCAGAACTCCACAAAACCCTAATAGCAAACTTGGAGCCATGCAAATGGAATGCCATAGTCAAATGTTCTAAGCATGAAATTTTTATAAGTTTGCAACATTGGCAAGATCTTCACAAACCTTGAAACATCATAATTTCACTAGAACCCAACTAAAAATGGATGAACTATGTACAGGCAAATGCCATTGCCAAGCTTTGAAGCAAGCAAACATGAAAAAACAACTAAATGAGAAAGACAAAATAACCCCACAGCCAAGAGTACAAGATTGAAATCAATGGCTTACATTTCATCACCATTGGACAACTAGGATGTAATTTAAAAAAAAATCATATCGATGACTTGAATTGCATCAAAATTGAACAACTAGGATGCAATCCAGGAAGAAACCAGAAGGACTAAGATTGTATCTACAAATGATGCATATTTCATCACCAACCAACAGTTTAGATTAAGGAGAAAAAAATCATGAGCAGCAAAAATAGGCAGGAAACTTGCAAGGGGGCAATTTGGATGACTTTTTTCATTTTATATCAAGAATGTTATTTGGAAAAGTTAAAAACCCTTGAGGAGGGGTTGAAATGAACACATTCATCCATGTTTTTCATCATAAATTTTTGCACATGTCACCAACACATGGGGTTGCCAATTCTACACCCCCATGAACATAAAGGATTGTGAAAAATGTCCAAAATAGGGGGCCCTTTTCCTTGCAGCCCTCAAAAGGACTATTTTTTCCCCTTTTGAAGTCCTATCAAATTTTTTTTTGTTTGGTCCAGTCCACTTAAATGAACATGTATAACCATAGATCTAAGCATGTATTTATTGTGAAAAAAATTGAAGCCCATATATTGGAGAAACTAATATATTTCCTTTTGAGTCCTTTAAAAGAAAAAACAGCAAGTTAAAACAAGGACTCTAAAACAACTTTAAGGACTCAAAAGGAGTCTTTGGTTAATATTTGAATGCTTTATTTTATAGGAACAAAACAATACACCATAATTTTGATATGCTAAATATTATGAATATCATGCAAAATGGATGAAATTCTGTACATCACATCCACACAACTTGTTGATCAGATTGAAGACATTGAATGCATCTGATCAATGGCATTCCGGAGTGGAATTGTTGCCTGCAAATTTCTAGCAATTTAGATTCTTTTACACAATTTATGGGATTGAACTTGGAATAGGTATCATCAGCCCATGGAATGTAAGAATTTGTTTCTAATCTAGTCGCCAGCTCCCGACCCATAACTTGCAGTACACAAGGTGGTCATGACTGTGCAGGGCTGGATAAATTATGTACCAGTGTTCCAGGGTTCTGGCTGTTGAGAGCTGAGATGTATGTGGCATTTTGCCTGCCCAAATTGATTTCAAAATGAAGTAACTCTCTTGGAAATAATGTGGAATCTCCTGGGCGGATTATGTCAAGATGCGCATTTCCTGCAACCAAGTGAATGCAAGTAGGTTTCAGAATGTAAGCTCTCCTGGGTGAAGCCCTACATGGATATTACATCGATGGTTCTTATCACACAAAAGGTCGCTGCTAATGTAATTTATATGCCGTGCAATAAACATCACATATTGTACCTTACAATAATAGATGAAACTAGAAAGTTCATCTCACACACATGGGCCATGAGCCCTGGCCTTAATTTGTGTGAAAAAAAGTACATTCTCTTGTAGGACATGCACAATTGGACATTGTGTTAATGGTTGTAAGAGCTTATCAAAAGTTTTAACAACCGCAATATTATTCACTTAACCTGTCGATGAAGCCCACTTGGAGTGGGCCGCCGCTGATGAGCTAGAGCAGTTCAGTTGCTCGTGGATGTGTGTGTGGCACATTCACTCCACACGGTACCATCTCAAATCTCACCACGGTTATGCCTTCAGACCTACAGATACACATAAATATACCGACAGAGCAAGCACCCATTAGTACTAATTCACACAGTGGGATTGATACACAATAGGCCTACATCAGTGTGCCACTGTGTCGACAGCAGCCTAGTGAAAAGAGACCCTTAGACATGTACAACACTAGTAGAGGGATCTACAAATCAGTGTGCATGGAGATGTCATACGTACGTGGTGCCAGGAAAGTTTTGTGTGTTCACAGCAGCACGGACACCTCCAGGACCTGAAGAGACATCGCCATTATGAAAGATATCACGAAGAGTGAAGCTAGTGAGATTAAGTGGATTGTCGACCAATGGATCAGGGTCGGCCGCACTCACTGATGTGATTTGCATGCAACCCAGAGCACAGCCTCCATTTGGTTGTAACGTGATCCCATGGTAACTAGCTGCTGATCAACCTTGGGTTCAGAAATATTAAAATAGGAGTAATGAAAGAGCTAACAATCTGCACTAGGTGGAGAAGGGAGCTGCTACTGATCAAGTGCTGGGCAGGTGAGTTGCGAGACTTGAAATTTGTCTGCAACCTTGTCTCTTTTTATTTCCGAATCGTGCATATGGGTAGTACGTGATGTCTAGGGTAACACAGTACCCGTAAAGCTTATCTTGACGCAGCTGGCAACAAAATATGTAGACAAAGTTTTTTGCTGGTCGTCTACGCGTGTATCAATTGTGGGGACCCACGCGCACTCGCGTGACCTTTACCTGACAAAGAATTAAGCCAAATCAGTGATGCGAAAAGTGAAGCTTAGGGTCCATGATTCCCTAAACACTATAACTGCACGGCCCCCTAGGATAGTTGAATGTCCATACTGAGACTCTAGCGAGAACTGGCTAGTTTGCTGTTTTGGCCAAATATCGCCAGATTTTGCTCATGCAATGAAATGGGTCTTGCCACCGTCAGACAACAACAAGTGAATTGGGTTGTTTTTTTTTTGGTGCAAAATCGCCAAATGGCTTCTAAGATAGCTGGCCTCTTTATTCATCACCAAAACTCACTCTCTATGTAATACAATGTGATTTGCAATGCGCCTTGACAGTCAAGGTTGCAAACCCTGACAATCCAAACTTTGTCATTTACCAGGCCCGCCTTGATTAATTGGACTTGATTAGACCCCCCACCCTCTCAAAGCCTTTCCATTGCTTCCTTTGGCTTGTTCACCAAAACTCAACCTGGCCTCAGCTTCTCCAAAGACAATTTTTTTCCTATCTGCCCATCATTCCAAATCCCTTTCCCAAGCTCCCAAGGATCACCCTATCCTAGGCCCATCTTCTTCATGGCCCATCTCTTCCATGGGAAATTGTCCCCGAGCCCATCTTCATCTTTGAGCCACATCCTCTTCCCAACCTCATTTTCTTTCCAAGGACACATGTTCTCCCCAACCCATCTTTTCCCAGAGGACCACCTTTTCCATGGGCTCACATTCTCCTCTGTCATTGTCTACCCTCAAAAAACACATCTTCTCCCTTGGGAATGTCTTCTCTTTGATCCTATCATTACCCCAAACCCACCTTCTCCCCAACCATTGTCCCACTATGTTAAAATGTGGATAATATGACTATAGATATGACTACATTCGTAGTCATTAAGGAAATTTACGACTACCATGACTATAGTGCACACAAACTTGTTGCAAAAACCATTAGACATATTTTTTATCATAATAGCAAATTTGCCATTGTCATTGGATCTTCGACTATCATAATCATTATGACATTTTTTTACAACTATATATATATATATATATTGGCTGAAAGTAGAAAAAAAAGGAATGAAGTAGTGTGTGTGTGTATATATATATATTGATTTTTTGAAAAATCACCATGGGAATACTATATATCAAAAAAATTGTTAAAAAGTTTAAATGAGTTCTTATACTTTCAAAGTTGTAACTACAAGATTTTCATGAAAATTCACCATGTTTTGAGAGTCTTTTTAATGTTTAAAGCACTCAAAAAACACATGTGGAAAAGTGGTTTTTTGTTTCAATTTTTTTTGTGAACTTCAATATATTCCACAAAAAAGGATCCATGTGTCCAAAACATTCAGAAAATAAAAATACATATGCCTTTTTAGATTTCAATACTCAAATGTCCTTAAACATTATTATAGTTTTGAATTTGTGATCATGGTTCAAAATAAAGTTGTAGATTTGACTATAATGTAAGGTTTGTTGCAAAAACAATTGAGTTTTTATCATGTATATGTCATATTTGGCCTCATATTTGATATCCCGTTTGAAAAATTGTGTGAAAAATGCAATCCTTGGAAAGGACTTTGACCTTGGTGCAACTAAATCCTTTTTTCATGCTTTCACCCTATTACTTTAATAAATTTATTATTATTATTATTAAATAACGAAAATATTTTGAATATTTTAATTATCTAATCCAAATTATTTTATTTTTTCTTTCTCTTTTAAATTGAAAGTTTCAAAACATTCAAACTTATTTACATAGGTAGGAAAGGAAAAATTAAATGGAATGAATAGCCAAAAAAAAAAATTCATTTACTTTGCATTTGGCATTCAAGGTTAAGTGTTTTTTCACTCATCCCAAATTAACATATACATTTCAATGTGATAAGTCAAGGGAAGACTTGTTCTTTATATAGCTTGTGAAATGAAATCCAAAGACAAAACATATGAGTTAAACCTTTTACTTGCACCTTAGTTTTAAATTGAAATGCAACTAAACCTTTTCCAACACCCAATTTTAATTAGAATATATTTTTCATATTATGTCCAAATGAATTTAAACTTCATTCTCAAAGGTTTTGCAAAATCTAAACAAAAAAAATTATTAAATTTATTTTAAAATATTTGAATTGAAAAAATTGCATGTAAATCTTGCATTTCAATACATTTCACAACAATGTCTTGAAGACAATTTTTGTCTTCAACCAACTTGAAATGCATGACACCAAAATAAATTCAAAAATGTAAGGAAGGCTCAATGTGGAAACTAGCCAATCCTATTGACCATAACCAAAGGTGGATGGTCATCATGATGAACCACACATGAATGTCGACCTACACCCAATATGTCATCCAACAAGCATGTGGGTGACCTAAAGATGAGCTTTTATGTTCATTGGATCAAGTTTGGTGGTGTTAGGTTAGTCCAAATCCATTAGAACAAATGGCTCATGAACCAATTACAATAACATCCACCAACACCAACTTACTGATCCAAACCCACATCTATTATCATCTCATCAATACAATTGGTCAATAACCTTCCAATGGTGGGAAATTTTCCAACAAGCATGCACAAAGGTGCATATGGGTGGTTTGTAAATACCATAAAATCTGAATAAACTCCTAAAATAATCTTGATATTGAGTTTGAAAGTCTTTGCTTAATGCCAACCTATGAAAAACCTTGGCCTAGCCATGCTAAAATGAATGGGAATCCCTATGACCTTAACATCACCAATTCACCACTCGTAGGTTCATCTTGAATGTGGAAGTTACCTTCCAATAACACAAACCCATGTGAAAGGACTAAAAATCCAACTAACATTATGGACTTGTTCAACTTTCCTACTTGTCACCCAATATATCTCATTGGCAATGAAGCTTTCTAGGTAATTCTTGTTTGTTGAGTGAAAACATGGTATACACAAAAAGTAGCATAAGCAACAAAATACTAAGGTCTTTAAATAAAAAAGACTATCAAGTAGATGATATTTTTATGGGGATAATTTTTTTTTTGGGTACATTTTTTCTTCACTCTTGTTTGCATGGATTTCAAAAGTTGAATTGTTATAATCATGTTTTTTAAATTACAAGCAAGCACTTGAATTGAACCTAAGATTTGTGGCGATTTGAAAAATAAAGTTTAAATACTCAAAAATAGGTGAAATGGTTTTGCAAGTATTTGAATTTTTTTTCAAACACCTCAATATCGATGTAGTGAACATTTTTTTTAAAAAATTTGGTTAATGGAATTTGTTATCATAACTAAATCATCCCTAACCCCTAAAAAGTGATGTAATTTTTGGGGATACTTTGGGGTACTTTTTAAAGTCCGAATGATATGACACAAATTGCTTTGAGAAACTAAAAGGAGGCAAAAGATGCCCATGAAAAAAATTTAAAGTTTTATTTGTTTTGAAATTTTGAAGGAAGGTTAGAAGTTTAAAAGACTTTTTTTTCATGTCTTCAAGTAGAAAACAAGTAGTAAGTATGTATAAAATATGCACCTTGCCATATTGATTAGTAAGATGCTATTTTTTTTAAGAAATCCAAAATAATCATTAGGTGTGATCACAATCAAACGAGCCAAAAACCATGTTTGACAACCAAAGAACTATCAATCTTTTCAAACATATTTACGTAACGCCACTTTAATGTCATGTTGATCAAGGATATTTGTGTTAAATGATTTATATGAGTGTTGTACAATTCCAATAAACATAATTTAATAAATTGAATTTTGGTTTTAATAAAGAACTTTTGAACTTTATCACCCCAACAATCAATTTTATAAAGCATATAGTTAAGGACTTTTTATTAAAAAAAAATCTTGAGATTTTTTTTGAAATGAAGATAACCTATTATCAACATATGAAAAACATCCATAATTTTAAAATTGTGGTACTTTACATTTTTAGAAATTCAAAATATAATTTTATAAAAACATTATAGCATATGATACAAAAAACTAAAGCTGAAAATAGTTATCATATTTTAACATGATTTGAAATTATGATCATTTTTCAAAACAAAATGTAAAACCTTGCTAAATTTGTACACTTTTAGAAAATTCATATTTATTTTTAAAAAATTAACACTAGTAATGAAATTTATTGGGTGAATTGTAAATATTTTTAAAAACATGTTGCAAAAAAAACTTTCAAAAATTCCTTTCTATGAAAAAATCAAAATGTTCAAAAAAGGCCCATTTGTAGTTGAATCCTTTGTCATCATTGGTTCATTTGATTATGTTTGCACCCCATTAACAGGTACAATGCCATTCCTCCAACCTATTTCATAAGGCATAACATGTGCAATCTTTGTTTGGGTTCACACTATGGTATAATTTGTTAGTTTATTGGGATTAACATGGATCACAATTTTCTGTTCGGTTAACCTTCAAGCCTATTTTAATCCACAAATAGATGTTAAAATTTGTATGGGCATGGCTCAAAATGAATGTTGGTCAATCCAAGACCATCTATCACAACCTTGCCCAACATCAAAGGTTGAACATCTAAGTCCAATACAACCTTATGGGGTTGGTATCAACATGCCAACACCCCCTAAATTAAAAAATTTCATCCCCATTATGCACCACCAACACACTGGGAAAGACTCATGTTTGGTCAATGGTGGGATGTGCAAGAAGGTTTTAAAGCTTGGCCACAACACCATGCCAAGATTCTAAATGAACATTGGATATTTTTGTCCAATTAACCTTAGGAATTTGCTGAGGAAACTTAGTCATTTTTTGAATCTTTTGACATAACCACCATCCTTAATGTTTTCCCACACTCACATAAAATGGTTGTTAAACAAAACATGACTACTAGTTGAATACCCTAAATGGCAATTGTTTCAATAAAAAACAAAGGTGCCTAGTACACCACCCTTGTTGCCCAATAAACTACTTGGTGTTTTGGTTCTAAGAATAGAACTAGGTGCCCTACTTGACGTACCCAACACACCATTGAAAGTCAATGCCTCATAGGGTTAGGAAATGTGTATGTCAACACAAATGACAAGGAAGATGAACTTGGCACTAAACTTCATTGTGTTGAAGGTCCAACCTTTCAATAGCACCTTGAAGGTCTAATGTTCAAATCAAACATTTTCTCTTATCATTGGTGTGCCTATAAAAAACATCTCAACTAATTCAAAAACCTTAAACTAACCCCCATCATCATGGTTTCTTAAAACACTTGATATAACCTTGTCTAGGGCCATTGAACTTGAAATTCGGTTCCACAAAAATAGCTTGGGTCAACATCTCAATTAAAATATAATGTGTACTTTCAATCCTTTACCTTCCTCAAACCAAATGCATTGGATTTCACCTAGGTTGTTATATTCATAATTAAGGTTTATAACCACGCAACTTTAGCCTCCATGGTGTTAGATTGGCTTAAGGCTAGTTTGATAGCCAACCTTTTGTTGGCCACATTTTCCTTTTTTGACCTTTCCCAAGACCTTGGCTTTTACTAGCATTAATGGTTTGTGACTAGCCTTGTCATAATGGATGTAATGTGAAGTAATGATTTGCATCATGCCCATAATATCATTATGATAAGGTGATTAGTTGGGATTAAGGTTAAAGGTGGTGGCCTACAATGGATTAAAGTAATCATTTTTTCGATGAAACCCACCACATCTCCAACACTTGCCTTCTCCCCCTTGTTCAGTTGAATATGATGTTAAACCACCTTGTTTTGATTTGGCTTCTTTGGTCTTTTGGGGTGGGGCTTTATTAGATTAGCCATGTTGGTGTTGATGAATTCCTTGGGTTATCCTTGGCAAACCCAAAATCCATCACACATTCTTCCACCATGTTTAGTTCAATTTGCATTTCAAATAATTGGAACACATTTGCCAATTTTAGTTGTGCAAGTGACGTTAACATCACATTCAACATGCAATGCCTAAGCTCCTTGTTTAAAATCCCATACCATGATTTGACCAATTGGGCTTCCATAACACTTTGCATCATTGTACTCAACCTACACATATGCACATAGGACTTTCATACGTTCTCATATGGCTTATGCCAAAACTCTTATAAACTCCATTGTTTTTATGTCTAGACCCATGGTAATTCCTTCACAATGTTTGAAAGAATTCCACAACCAAGTTAAATATCAACAATAGAACCCATGTGTTAATGGAAAGGCTAATACCACTACCTTCAATGGTTCCATTACCACTAGGACTTTCATTCCCAATTGTCAAATTGTTATTAGAAGTTGTCATAGTTGCATTTGAAATTGAAGTAGGAATTCGAACCATGTACTTTCGATAATAGACACATCGTTGGGTGAACGGTATAGTCACCACTCTTCAATATGAGCATTATGGGCACATTTAAACTCCTAGTAATCATCCATAGGTGGCTTCCAAATGTTAAAACAAACCTTCCATGTTATGAAAAGTGTAAAAAGTTTTGGATTACGCATTTGTTGCATATCACACGAATTGTCAAACTCTTGGATAAAATCATCCAACTCAATGGTGCTAATTGGCCCAAATACCAATGGGGTCCCTTGGTGGCTCCATAAATGTTTTCCATGTCCCACAACAACGGTGTGGTGATAAAACTTGAAGGTGAACCTATTTTTGAAAATGAATAATCCCCCCATATGAACACCAACATCATGACAATCTAACCTTTCCCACTAATTCCTAACCTTGTTCAACAAGAATGCAAAAAGTAAATGTGACCTGTAAATCCTTCAATGCAATAATTGGTGTCCCAAGAATGTGTCATGAAATGTAAATTATCTACATGGTACTTGGAACTTATGTTTCAGAATTTTATTATAGAATGATAAGCTCGGCTTCAAGGTATATGAAACTTTTATACAAGAAATTACAAGAGTGGGCACTTACCAATACAATAAATTCGTATTGAAAACTTGACAAATTTAACCTATGCACACCACCTTTCCACACCTATGAAAAAACCTCCAAATTTTTTTGTCTTTAAACAACCTAAAACATGTTGGACACATGTAGTTTCCTCCTTGGAGATTCAATAGCATAGATGACACCTGATTCCACCTTTGTAAAGGTGAAATGTGAATTGGCAAAGAATAAATGGAAATTAATTTAAATTAGAAAGTTAAACTTTGGACTCCCAAATTTTTTTATTCCAAAATCTCTACAACTTCACATGCATGTAGCCTTCATTTCAAAAATTTAACTAGTGTAAACCAAACTTCAATTAGATTCCATATGTGGAAAATATGGATTTTTGGAAAATATCCCAATAAATTTGAAATTTTTAATTAATTTAAATTTCTATTTTGGAATTTATTTTTGAATGTGTGCAAAACTTGTCCGATCTTAACAGTCTAAATGTTTGATGTATGGTCTTAGGTAAGTTATCCATTAACCAACCTACCTACACACTAATTAGCCTAATGTTCAACTACCAACACAAATGAAAAATGTGAGAGGACCAAAATTACATCAAAATTATGGAAGAAAACCATTTCATGCAGATGATTTTTTTTAAAAACATTATAAGAAAAAACCCAAAATTCCATTTTTTTTAAAAACACATCACAAGTTTGGATTGGTGTTGAACCTGCTTCTAGGTTCAAAAATTTGAAAAAAAGGAGGGAAAAAAAACGGGGTCTAAATTGGGCTTCCTCAAATGACATCTTGTTCCAAACTAAGTTCAAACCTTGTGAACCTTTTATTGATCATGAACCTAGAAAGCTCGAAAAAAAGGTTTAAACTCTTAATGATGGTGTTGGAGCCTACCAAACCCCCCCCCCCTCTCCTTTTTTTTTTGTTTGCTACTATAACTACTATTGTCAATGTTTAACCACATCAACGATGATGGCAATGATAAGGAGGCATGCCCTCCTTGCCCCTCCTCTTGTTGCATGTTAACGACAACCAAGCCAAGGAGATCCAAGTTCCCAATCATGGTGATGGGAACAATGTTTCTCACTATTGCTATTGTTAATGCATTCTTGGATGACCAAGACACAAAAGCAAAGGGAGAGAAAGAGGAAACTAAAAAACAATGGTATAGGAGGAAAGGGAAAAGAGGAGGGGGGGGGCGGGGGGGGGATGGCACGATAAAAACAAGGGCCTTTTTATGAATTGTTTTTCAGAATTACAAGGTACTTATTTGGGTTCAACTCCCAAATTTAAGAGTTTTACCAATGTTAGCTAGGTACCTAGATTGCCAAGTGGAAACTAATGGTTCTAAATCTAGGTGCCTTGAATTTACCTAGACCCAAATTCACTTTTGGGAACCAAGTATAACCAAAATTGGGAGGTTTCATCAAGGTTCTGGAATTGGGGTGGGAACCAACCCCTAGTTCTAAAAGGTTTTAAAACCGGAACCAAAGCCATGGTCTAGTTCCAAGTTGTGATTTTAATGGAAATCAAATTGGTTTATTAATAAAAACCTAATTTCAATTCCAAAGTAAAGATTTAAGGTGAATTTTTTAAGTTAATTTTTTTTTTGTGGTTTGTGTTTTTTGTTTTCCATCATCATTATTATTTTTTTTAAATCGCATTACTTGCAATTTCGCACAAATCTTCTTCTTACTTACAGGTAAATTATTCACCAATTCTTTGTGATGTTATTATTCATCCTCTTGTTTTAATCATCACCATTGTGTTTTATAAGCTAGTTTAAAGGGTTGTGTGGTATTTTCAAGGTGTTTATCTTCCTATCAATGACGATGGTGATTGTGGGTTGAAATGTTGTGGTTGTGGGGATAGTCATTGCAATGGTGGTTTGGTAAGTGTTCTTTCTCTTGGCTTGGTCGCCATTTCCTAAGGATGTTGCTTGTTTTTTTGTTGTTATCGTTTATGTGATTCAAAAGCCACTTATGGGACCCATAAGTGTGAATTATTGTTATGTTAATTTGTCACCTATGTGAGTTGAAAAAAAACCATTTGTGGGCCCACAAATGTGTAATGTCCTTTCCTTTCCATTGTTGCATTAGTGGGCTCATAAGTGTGTAATATCATTTTTCTTTTTCTTTTACAAAAATGAAAAAACCACTTACAAAATCACAAATGTGCAATATCATTTCTTTTCTTTTCATGTGTGAGTCAAAAAAACCCACTACATGCCCACAAGTGTGCAATATAATTTTATTTTTCTTTTATGTGTGTTGACAAAACCATTTGTGAGCCCACAAATGATTTTTTTTTTCTCCTATGTGAGTCAATAAAACCATTTGCAAGCTCACAATTGTGTAATATAATTTTTTTATTCACCTATGTTTTGCATATTGGAATCAAAACAATCAATTATGAAATAGAAACCAAAAGTTGGTTCAATTTGAAATTAGGTTTCAAATTTCCAAGGTTTTTGGGTTGTTTTCCATATTAGGATTAGAATTGGAGGTTATGGAATTGGTCTAACTTCAAAACCAAGTTCTAGAACCATGATCACAACCACTTAAAAAAAACTAGAATTAGAATCAAGTTCCAACTCTTTGAAAAAAAGAACTAATACCAAATTAGGCTTAGTCCCTAAACACAATTACACAACACTTGCCAATAACAAATCCAATGCAACCACCTAATCGTTCAAAACTACACGAAATTCATGAAGTGACTTTTGTTGATTCAAAAAATATGACTTGTTAC
>Ga0116228_10003084_pt1 | contig 14593 bp, 11 predicted proteins | sample S1TSphfallax_2_FD_89694 | JGI IMG/M metagenome (GOLD analysis project Ga0116228, IMG submission 89694) | Host-associated microbial communities from peat moss isolated from Minnesota, USA - S1T2_Fc - Sphagnum fallax MG | ecosystem: Host-associated > Plants > Peat moss > Unclassified | place...
AAGCTGGCCGGCACGTCGCGGGCGGCAAGACCGTGGTTCGGGTTCGGCGATTTCCACCCGGTGACGCTGGCGCAGGCCGAGCGCAGCTATCCGCCTGCCGCGTGCGGCGACAGCGCCAAGCTGCTGGCCGAACTGCCCCCGCTGCCCGGTGCGCAGATCGAGCTGACGGCGGTGCGCCAGCTTACCGGCGCGTCGCCTGGCGACGAGCTGCTGGGCGCGGCCTTCACCGCGGCCGCGGTCGAAAAAGCCGATCTGAAGCAATACCGGGTCCTGCATTTCGCCACCCATGCGCTGCTGCCGACCGATTTGCGGTGCCAGACCGAACCGGCGCTTGTGACCTCCGATCCGCCAGGGGCTGCGGATGCCACCGGTGCGCTGCTGACGGCGTCGGACGTGGCGGGGATCAACCTGGATGCGGACGCCATCATCCTCTCGGCATGCAACACGGGCGGCGGCGGCACGCTGTCGGGCGAGAGCCTGACCGGGCTCGCGCGCAGCTTCTTTTATGCCGGAGCGCGGGCGCTTCTGGTGACGCACTGGTCGGTGAACGACCGCACCACGGCCTATCTGGTGGCGCTGACGCTGCAAGGGGCGAACAAGGATCGATCGCAAGGTCTGGCCGGCGCCCTGGCGGTGGCGCAGCGCCGCATACTTGGCGACGCCAAGGGCGAGCTGGCCGTTCAGGCTCACCCGTTCTACTGGGCCGCCCTGGCGGTCATCGGCGAGGGCATGGGGGTGAGAACCAAAACGCTGGCGGGGCTGTGACACACGCCGAAACGACCTGATCCATTGATCGATGCAGCTTAACGCGGATTAAAGGAAGAGGGCGTTCCGTGTCGGAACAACGCTCCGCCTCGGCCGCAACACATTGGGCGGCGATGTTCCAAAACTATCATCCACAGATTTCACACATTACACAGATTAAGAGTGCCAATCGTTCGCATCCGCGCTCCATTTGGCCAGTTGGCTAATCTGTGTAGTCTGTGAAATCTGTGGATCAATATGCTTACCCATACATCGGACCGGCGGCCATCCGTGTTAAGCTGGGTTAATCTGTGGACGAAAACTCTGCTAAGCCCCGGGGAAGAACTATGCCAATCTGCCGGCCGCAACGATGGTCGCCCGTGGATTCACACAATTGCTAATCTGTGGATGATGATCGCTTGCTAGACCTGCCCGACATCACCGAGGACGCGCCGGCCGGCGAGAATCTGGAAAACGATGCCGCGTTCGGCGCACTCGAACGCGCCGCGCGCGGCAAGCCGGAGCAGCAGGCCGGGGACCTGATCATTCCGGCCGAGGATCCGGACTGGAAGGATGTCGATGCGCAGGCAACCGCGCTGCTCGAGCAAACGCATGATTTGCGCATCCTGCAGCTCCTCGCCGTCGCCAGGCTGAACCTGCGCGGCATTCCCGGCTTTGCCGAAGTGCTGGCCGCCATACGCGTGCAGTTGCAGTCTCACTGGGCGGAGGTGCATCCGCAACTCGACCCGGAAGACGACAACGATCCCACGCTGCGGGCGAATGCGCTGTTCAGTTTGGCCGACAGTGGCCGGGTGCTGCGGGTGTTGCGCGATCTGCCGCTTGTGGCCTCCGGCCGGGCAGGCAAGATTTCCTGGCGCGACATCAGCATCAGCATTGGCGCCATCGAACCGCCGGACGATCGCGACAAGCTGACGGAAGCGACGATACGCGGCGCCTTTACCGATGCGGATGCCGACCGCATCGCCGAGCTGCGCGAGGCGCTGACCTCGGCCATTGCGGACACGGTCGCCATTCCGGCGGCGTTCGACGAGCAGTCCGGCTACGGCACCGGCCCGGATCTGTCCGAGCTGACCAAGATACTGCGCGAGATGTCGCGCTTCATCGAGCGCTTTGCGCCGGCGGCGGAGAGTCCGGACGAGGATGAGCCTCAGGACGAGGGGGTAGGGGATGGCGACGGCGAGGCCGCGTCTGATGACCCGTCCGAAGCTGAGGCAGACGGCGAGGCTGAGGCGGGTGCGCCGCGCGGAGGCCGGCGGCGGGGCGCCGGTGTCGCGTCGCTCGGGGCTGTGACGACCCGGGCGGATGCGGTACGCCTGCTCGACCTCGCCATCGCCTACTACGAGCGTTACGAACCATCGAGCCCGTTGCCCTTGCTGATCGGCCGGGCACGGCGGATGGCGGAGAAGAATTTCTTAGACATTTTGCGCGACATGGCGCCAGAGGGGGTTGATTCCGCCCAGCGCCTGTTCGGCGTAGTCGATGAATAATTGGGAAAAATTTGGACACGTGAAATAGTTGCATTCGCCATGGCGCGGTGTGCAATCATTTGTTAGAACAATGGCAACTGTGGGGATAAAGCCGTGGCAAAGGCGAGCAGTCAGAAATTCATCCAGCGCAACCGGGCGCCTCGCGTCCAGATCGAGTACGATGTCGAGACCTACGGGTCCGAAAAGAAGGTGCAGTTGCCCTTCGTCGTCGGCGTGATGTCCGACCTATCGGGCAAGCCGAGCGAGCCGCTGGCGCCTGTTGCCGACCGCAAGATGATGGAAATCGATGTCGATAATTTCGACTCGCGGTTGAAGTCGATCAAGCCCCGCGTCGCTTTCACCGTGCCCAATACGTTGACCGGCGAGGGCAATCTGGCGGTGGATATCACCTTCGAGAGCATGGACGATTTCACGCCGGGCGCGATTGCGCGGAAGGTCGAGGGGCTGAACAAGCTGCTCGAAGCCCGCACGCAACTGTCCAATCTGATGACATACATGGACGGCAAAACCGGCGCCGAGGAACTGATCGGCAAGGTGCTTGCCGACCCGGCCTTGCTGGCGAGCCTTGCCGCAGCACCGCGCCCGGCCGATACCGGCGCGAAGGAGGAGTAGCATGTCCGGAACACAGGCAGAGGCCGCGGGCGCGGCGGCCGGCGTCGCCACGCTCGATGGCGGCGATTTCGCTTCGCTGTTGCAGCGCGAGTTCAAGCCGCGCACCGACCGTGCGCGCGAGGCGGTGGAAAGCGCCGTGCAGACGCTGGCGCAGACCGCGCTGGCCAATGCCGAGATCATTTCCAACGATGCGCTGACCAGCATCACCTCGATGATCGCCGCCATCGACCGCAAGCTGACCGAGCAGGTCAATCTGATCATGCACGATGAGAGCTTTCAGCAGCTGGAAAGCGCGTGGCGCGGCCTGCATTACCTGGTCAATAACACCGAGACCGACGAGTTTCTCAAGATCAAGGTGTTCAATATTTCCAAGAAAGAGCTTGGAAAGAACCTGAAGAAATTCCGCGGCACCGCCTGGGATCAGAGCCCGATCTTCAAGAAGGTGTATGAGGAGGAATACGGCCAGTTCGGCGGCGAGCCGTTCGGGCTTCTGGTCGGCGACTATTATTTCGACCACAGCCCGATGGACACGCAGCTGTTGGGCGACATCGCCCAGGTCGCTGCCTCGGCGCACGCGCCGTTCATTACCGGCACCGCGCCGACCTTGCTGCAAATGGACAATTGGAACGAACTCGCCAACCCGCGCGACCTGACAAAGATCTTTCAAACCCCTGAATATGCCGCCTGGCGCTCGCTGCGCGAAAGCGAGGACAGCCGCTACATCGGCCTGGCCATGCCGCGTTTCCTGTCGCGCCTGCCGTATGGCGCAAAGACCGAGCCGGTGGACGAATTCGCCTTCGAGGAGGATACCGAAGGCGCCGACAGCAGCAAATACACCTGGTCCAACGCGGCCTATGCCATGGCCACCAACATCACCCGCGCGTTCAAGATGTATGGCTGGACGACGCGTATTCGCGGCGTGGAGAGCGGCGGCGCGGTGGAAGGCCTGCCGACGCATACATTTCCGAGCGACGACGGCGGTGTCGCGATGAAATGCCCGTGCGAAATCGCCATCAGCGACCGGCGTGAGGCGGAATTGGCCAAGAGCGGCCTGATGCCGCTGATCTACAAGAAGAACTCCGATTTTGCCGCCTTCATCGGCGCACAATCCTTGCAGAAGCCGCAGGAATACGACGATCCTGCTGCCACCGCCAACGCCAATCTGGCGGCCCGGCTGCCCTACCTGTTTGCGACCTGCCGTTTTGCGCACTACCTCAAATGCATGGTGCGCGACAAGATTGGCGGCACCAAGACCAAAGCGCAGTTGCAAAGCTGGTTGCAGAACTGGCTCATGAATTATGTTGACGGGTCTCCCGACAGCTCAACAGAGGAATGGAAAGCAACCCATCCGCTTTCGGAAGCCATGGTGACGATCGAGGAAGACGAGAGCAACCCTGGCTACTACAGCAGCAAATTCTTCCTCAAACCTCACTATCAGCTTGAGGGCTTGAACGTATCGCTGCGGCTTGTCTCGCGCATGCCGAAATAGGTTCGTTGCGCGACCTGGCTTTTTCATCAGACATCAACTCTATAAGAGGAGCGTGGCATGGCCGTAGATGCATTTATGATGTTTCTGGACTACAATGGGAAATATCTGCCTTCCGAGTCCACTGTGGACTTCAAGAACGACGTCTCTAACGCTCTCTCGTCGGACTTCATTGCTCAGAATGGCAACCATGCCGTTTTCGAAGTTGACAGCTTCAATTTCGGGATCGAGCAGGTTGTCACCATCGGCAGCCAGTCAACGGGCACCGGCGGCGGCAAGGCGACGTTCAAGGAATTCAACATCGAGCGCAAGATCGACAAATCCTCGCCGACCCTGTTTCAGAACGCCTGCGCCGGCAAGAGCTTCCAGACGGTTTCGCTCGGCTTCCGCAAGGCAGCGGGCGACGACTCGTCCGGCACGTTTTTCTTGCGTTTCGATTTCAAGCTAGTTGCCACAAAGACCATCGACTGGGCGCACGACGAGGAGTCGCCGAAGGAGACCATGACGTTTCAGTATGGCGCTCTCATCATGAAATATCTGCCGCAGAACCCGGATGGCACCATGGCTGCCTTGCAGGTTGGCGGATGGAACCGTGTCAAGAACATCGCCGACACAAGCATGGATGCGATCAAGTAAGCCCGCACGAAACCTGCGTTGGACGCACGTGACCTGCTGCGAGAGGGGGGCGCCGTTGCCGCCCTCGACCAGCTCAAAAAAGAAGTCCGCAGCAAGCCGCGTGATGCGAAGCTGCGGACATTTCTGTTTCAGCTTTTCTGCATCTTTGGCGAATGGGACAGGGCACTCACCCAGCTTGCGGTGACCGCCGAACTCGATGCGGCCGCCATCCCCATGTCGCAAGCCTACCGCGCCGCCATCCGTTGCGAAATGCTGCGTGAGCGCGTGTTCGCCGGTGCGCGCACTCCCACCGTGTTTGGTCAGCCGGAAGACTGGATGCCGCTGCTGATCGAAGCCAACCGACGCCTCGCTCAAGGTGCGCCCGATGAGGCGCTGGGTCTTCGGGATGCGGCGTTCGAGGCCGCACCCACCACCACCGGCACCATCGATGGTGAAAAATTCGAATGGATCGCCGATGCGGACCCGCGGCTGGGCCCGATGCTGGAAGCCATTGTCGAAGGCAAATACTACTGGGTTCCGTTTACACGTCTCTCGCGCATCGATATCGAGGCGCCGGCCGATTTGCGCGACCAGGTGTGGATGCCCGCGCATTTCACCTGGACCACGGGGGGCGAAAGTGCCGGCTTCATCCCCAGCCGCTACCCCGGATCGGCGCACGCCGACGCAGCACTCGCCATGTCCCGCCGCACCGAGTGGATCGAAAACGGCGAATGGTTCACCGGCCTGGGTCAGCGCATGCTGACCACCGACGCCGGCGACCACGCCTTGCTCGATACCCGCGCCATGGTGTTCGACGCGCCCGAACAATAATGGCAAACCTCGTCACACGCGAACGCCTGCAACCCTCGCTGCTGGACCGACTCACCGACCTCAACCCTGAGGCGAAGCGCGAAAATCTCGATCAGCAGACACTGAGCATGATGGCGCTGCGCCAGGCAGTGCTGCGCGATCTCGCCTGGCTGCTGAACAGCACAAACCTCGCCACAACCGATGACCTCGAAGGAATGCCGCTGGCTGCCGTCTCTACGCTGAATTATGGTATCCCCGGTTTTACCGGCATGATTGCCAACAGCAGAAGCCTGCGATCTTTGGAAGGCGCTATCGAGGATGCCATCCGGCTCTATGAGCCACGCATCAAACCCGAAACCCTGCGCGTCACCGCCCGCGACCAGACCGACGACAACCCGCTGCCTGCCCTGAGCTTCCTCATCGAGGGCGAACTCTGGGCGCAGCCGGTGCCGCAGCAATTGTTCCTAGAAACCAGTATCGAAATCGAAACCCGCCTGGCGGTCGTTACCGATGCGGCACGCGCTGGGGTGCGGGGATGAAGGCAAGATTATTTATTCACAGATTACCACAGATTACCACAGATTATGGCAGCGAGCTTTGGCGGCGAGCACCCTTTATTTTTTTGCGTCAGAAGTATTCTGTGTGCGAGCCGGAAACTAAGCTATACGATACTGTCTTTCCTAAATCTGTGGTAATCTGTGGTCATCTGTGGATAAAAACTCTTTCTTTTGAATCTAAGCACAGCAGTTCTTTTTTGAAAAAAAGAACCAAAAAACTTTTATTCATTTGCTCTGTGGATCACTGACTTGGACCCGCGCCTGTTGCGGCTTTACGAGTCCGAGCTGGCTTTCATGCGGGACATGGGAGCCGAATTTGCTCGCGATTTTCCCAAGATTGCGGGGCGGCTGAATCTTGGCAGCCTGGAGGTGGCCGATCCTTATGTGGAGCGGCTGCTCGAAGGTTTTGCGTTCCTCGCGGCGCGCGTGCAGCTCAAGCTTGAAGCGGAATTTCCGACCTTTACGCAGTCGCTGCTGCAAATGGTCTATCCGCATTATATGGCGCCGACGCCCTCCATGGCGGTAGTGCGCCTGTATCCCGATGCCGCACTGCAAGCCATGCCGCAAGGTTCGCTGTTGCCGGCGGGCACCGAATTGCGCAGCCTGCTCGGCACGGAAGATCAGACCAACTGCGATTTCCGTACTGGTCACGCGGTAAAATTGCTGCCCGTGGAAATCATCGAGGCCGAGTATGTGGCATCGCCCGCCGCCGTCTCAGCGCTTGGTCTGCCGGAACAGAAAAACGTCAAAGCCGCCATCCGGCTGCGCCTGCGCAGCACCGGCGGTGCGCCATTTGCCAAGATCGACCTCGACTCGCTCACTTTCTTTATGGGTGGACCGGAAAACGCGCGGCTGCGGCTCTATGAACAACTCGTGGCCAATGTCACCGGCGTTTTTGTCCGCCCAACCGAACGGCCTCTGCCCTGGCAAGAGCGCCTCGCGCCATCGAACATTCGTGCGCTCGGCTTCGAGCCGGAGGAGGCGCTGCTGCCGCTGGCACCGCAATCCTTCGATGGGTATCGGCTGATACAAGAATATTACGCCATGCCGGAGCGCTTTCTGTTCGTCGAGCTCGACGGGCTGGATCGCGCCGCCATTCGCGCCACCGGCACGGAGCTAGACATCGTCTTCCTGCTCACCCGCAGCGAACCCTCGCTCGCCGCCGGCTTCGGGCCGGATCATTTTGCGCTATTCTGCACGCCGGCGATCAATCTTTTTCCGAAACGTTCCGATCGGATCAACATCAGCGAGCGCGATGTCGAGCATATGATCGTGGCCGATCGCATGCGGCCGCTGGATTATGAAGTGTTCGCCGTGCGTGGCATAGAAGGCTATGCCAACGACGGGTCGCCGCCGCAGAAATTCCTGCCGTTCTACGCAGCAAACGATTTGAGCCGCAATCCGGATCACCGCAGCTATTTCCTGCTGCGGCGCGAGCCGCGGCTGCTGTCGCAACGGGCGAGGCAGCGCGGGCCGCGGTCGAGCTATTTGGGGCATGAGACATTCGTGTCGCTCGTGGACCCAGAGCAGGCGCCGTTCAACCATAATCTGCGGCAGATTGGCCTGGATCTGCTGTGCACCAATCGCGATCTTGCCTTGTCCATGCCGGTGGGCAAGCAGCATACGGATTTCACCATTGCGACCAATGCGCCGGTTGCTTCCATCCGCTGCCTGGTCGGGCCGACGGCGCCGAAACCGTGCCGTGGCGAGGGCGATTATGCGTGGCGCTTCATTTCGCACCTGGGTCTGAATTATTTGTCGTTGGTGGATACGGATGCGGTGCAGGGGGCTGCGGCGTTGCGCGAGTTGCTGCGGCTGTATATTCCGTCGGCGACTTCGACGCATGCGCGTCAGTTGGAAGGGCTGCAATCGATCGCGTGTGCGCCTATTGTGCGCCGTATTCCCGGGGCCGGCCCTGTCGCCGCGGGCCGTGGGTTGCAACTGACGCTGACGATGGACGAAGGCGCGTTCGGCGGGGCAGGGGGCATTGTGCTGGCGGCCGTGCTGGACCGTTTCTTCGCCAAGTATGTAAGTATTAACGCCTTCACCGAAACACTGATGCGCAGCCAGGAAAGAGGGGAGATCATGCGATGGCCGATGCGCCTGGGCCTTCGGCCTCTGCTCTAATGTGTAAAAGTTTTTTGGTTCTTTTTTTCAAAAAAGAACGTCTTCCTTGACCTGGCAATCCGACTTCCTGTCGCGCCTGTCCGCAGCCCCCCACACGTACGGCTTCTATCAAGCCATGCGTCGTCTGGAGGCTGCGAACCCGGATCGTCCACGATTTGGCCGTAGCGTGCGTCCGGCGCAGGATGCGGTTCGGCTGGGGCAGGAGCCGTCGGTGATATTCGCGCCCAGCACGCTGGCCGGGTGGGAGACGCCTGAGCAGGGGGCGCCGCGGCTGCTGGTGTATTTCTTTGGCCTGTTCGGCACGGATGGTCCGTTGCCGCTGCACTTGACCGAGTATGCGCGCGACCGGCGGCGCAATGGTCGGGACCCGACGTTGCAGCGGTTTGCTGATATTTTTCATCACCGCATGATGTCGCTGCTCTGGCGCGCCTGGGCGGATAGCCGGCCGACGGTGAGTTTCGATCGTCCGCGCGAGGATCGTTACACGACCTACGTCGGTGCGCTGGCGGGCCTGGGCATGGAGAGCATGCTAGGCCGCGATGCCATGCCTGACCTGACAAAACTGCATTTCGCCGGGCTGCTCGCGAACCAGACGCGCCATGCCGACGGGCTGGCTGCCATTCTCTCGGCGTTCTTTACCATGCCGGTACGTGTGGAGTCGTTCATCGGCGGCTGGCTGACCATGGAGGGTGCGGATTGGACGCGGCTGGGGTGCACGCCTGAAACCGCAACGCTCGGCGGCACCGCGCTGCTCGGCGCGCGGGTTTGGAGCCGGCAGCATAAATTCAGGCTCGTCTTCGGCCCGCTTGGGCTCGCGGATTATCTGCGGCTGCTGCCTGGGGGGCAGAGTTTTCACCGGCTGATTCCCATCGTGCGCAACTATGCCGGCGATACGCTGATGTGGGACGTCAATCTTGTTCTCAAGCGTGACGAAATCCCCGACACCGTGCTAGGGCGACAGGGCAGGCTGGGCTGGACGACCTGGCTGAAACCGCGCCGGTCGGAGGCGCCTGCCGCCGATTTGTTCCTCGACGCCAGCGCCGACAGCATGGCGAGCCGTCTCGATCGTCAGACTCCAACCCAAGCAGAGGCAGCATGACCGAAATTAGCCGCACCGCATTGTTTGGCAAACTCAACCCGGTTGCCTACAAGGCGATCGAGGGCGCCACCGTGTTCTGCAAGTTGCGTGGTAATCCCTATGTGGAAACCGTGCACTGGATGCACCAGATTTTTACCGCACAGGATTCCGATCTCCACCGGATCGTTCGGCATTTCGAGATCGATGCATCGAAGATCGTGGCGGATATGACATCGGCGCTGGACCGGTTGCCGCGGGGGGCCACGGCGATTTCGGACTTTTCGCCAAACATCGAGGAAGCGATAGAGCGCGCCTGGGTGTTTGCGACGCTGATGTTCGGCGAGACGCAGGTGCGCACCGGTCATCTGCTGCTGGCCATGCTGCGGACCACGACATTGCGCAATGCGCTCTATGCCATCAGCCGCCAGTTCGATCGCGTAAAGGCTGAGGCGCTCGGCGACGATTTTGCCAAAATATTGGCGACTTCGCCGGAAGCGGGGCTTGCGGCGTCCGATGGTTCCGGCGCCAGCACGCCGGGCGAGGCGAGCGGCGCAGTGGCGCCGGCCGCAATGGGCAAGCAGGAGGCACTGGCCAAATTCACCGTCGATCTGACGCAGCAGGCGCGCGATGGGAAGATCGACCCGATCGTCGGGCGCGACCAAGAAATCCGCCAGGTGGTGGATGTGCTGATGCGCCGGCGGCAGAATAATCCGATCCTGACCGGCGAGGCCGGCGTTGGCAAGACCGCGGTGGTCGAGGGATTTGCGTTGCGCATTGCGCAGGGTGATGTGCCGCCTTCGATGAAGGAGGTCAGCCTTCGCACGCTGGATGTGGGATTGCTGCAAGCCGGCGCCAGCATGAAAGGCGAGTTTGAGAATAGGTTGCGGCAGGTGATCGAAGAGGTGCAGTCGAGCGCCAAGCCGATCATTTTGTTTATTGACGAGGCGCATACGCTGATCGGCGCCGGCGGTGCGGCGGGCACCGGCGATGCGGCGAATTTGCTGAAGCCGGCGCTGGCGCGCGGTACCTTGCGCACCATCGCTGCAACCACGTTCGCCGAATATAAAAAATATTTTGAAAAGGACCCTGCGCTGACCAGGCGGTTTCAGGTTGTGCAAGTGGATGAGCCGAGCGAGGCCAAGGCGATACTCATGATGCGCGGCATTGCCTCGCCGTTGGAAAAACATCATCGGGTGCAGATACTGGATGAGGCGATCGAGGCGGCGGTGCGCCTGTCGCACCGCTATATTCCGGCGCGCCAGTTGCCGGACAAATCGGTCAGTCTGCTCGATACCGCGGCAGCGCGGGTTGCGATCAGCCAACATGCGGTGCCGGCCGAGGTGGATGATAGCCGGCGGCGCATTCAGGCGCTGGAGACGGAGCTACAAATTATCGGGCGTGAGCAGGCGATCGGCGTTGATATCGGCGAGCGCGAGATAGTGGTGCAGGAGTCTCTGGTATCCGAGCGCGCGCGGCTGGAGACATTGGAGGCGCGCTGGAACGAGGAGCGCGCGCTGGTGGACCGGTTGCTGACGCTGCGCGCCGCCTTGCGCGACGGCGCGGCGCCTGTGGATGGCGCCCCGCCCGCCGAGGCACCCGACCGTGCCGCGCAGGTCGAGGAACTGCGCAAGTTGCAAGCCGAGCTCTCGGCCTATCAGGGCGAAAATCCGCTGATCCTGCCGAGCGTGGATGCGCAGGCGATTGCTTCGGTGGTCGGCGATTGGACCGGTATTCCGGTCGGCCGCATGGTGAAGAACGAGGTGGCCGCGGTACTAAAATTGGCGGACACGCTAGCCGGCCGCGTGATCGGCCAGAATCACGGGCTGCGCATGATTGCGCGGCGGGTGCAAACATCGCGCGCCGGGCTGGATAATCCCTCCAAGCCGGTCGGCGTGTTCATGCTGTGCGGGCCGAGCGGTGTCGGCAAGACGGAGACGGCGCTGGCATTGTCGGAATCGCTATACGGTGGCGAGCAGAATTTGATCACCATCAACATGAGCGAGTTTCAGGAGGCGCATACGGTCAGCACGCTGAAAGGCGCACCGCCTGGTTATGTGGGGTATGGGGAAGGCGGCGTGCTGACGGAAGCGGTTCGCCGCAAGCCATATTCCGTCGTGCTGCTCGACGAAGTCGAGAAGGCGCACCCGGATGTGCACGAAATCTTCTTCCAGGTTTTCGACAAAGGCGTGATGGAGGATGGCGAAGGGCGGCTGATCGATTTCAAGAATACGCTGATCCTGCTGACCAGCAATGTCGGTACGGATCTCATCATGGGCTTGTGCCGCGATCCGGAATTGATTCCCGAACCGGAGGAAATCGCCAAGGCTTTGCGCGAGCCACTGCTAAAAGTGTTTCCGCCGGCGCTGCTGGGACGGTTGATCGTGATTCCGTATTATCCGCTAAGCGACGCAGTGATGGGCGATATTATTCGCCTGCAGCTTGGCCGGATTTCCCGGCGCATTACCGAGCACCACAAGGTGCCATTCACCTACGATGACGATGTGGTGGAGCTGATCAAGGCGCGCTGCACGGAGCCGGAAAGCGGCGGCCGCATGATCGACGCGATCCTGACAAACACGATGCTGCCTTCTATCAGCGAGGCTTTTCTGGAGCGCGTGCTGGAGGGCGATGCGGTTTCGCGCGTGGCAGTTGGGGTGAAAGACGGCGAGTTCACCTACGCGTTTTGAGCGCGCGCCAGCGTGTGGCGGAGGCGCCTGGGGCTGAGCCTCAGCGCCTTCGCGCCATGCTTGCTACTTCGCCTTCTTTGAAACATTCTCCGTGTAGAGCTTGAGGATTTCTGTTGTCACGGCGGCCCATGGTCCGCCTGCCAGATTGTTGGGGTCGAACTTCGAGCGCAGCGTGGAATCGATATTGACTTCTTTCGATGCCCCCTCCTTGATGTAGAGATCGTAGGTGCTCTTGTCGTATTTCTTGGCCTTCATCAGGCTGAGAAACTTCAGCAAATCATCGTTGTGGGTCTTCTTGGCATAGGTGATGATCAGCGGACCGCGCGTCTTGTCCTGCATCTCCTTGTCCCACTCGGCAATGCTGGTAACCATTCAGAGCCTCCCTGGCGCCCGCATCGAACGATATGCCGATGTTCCGGGACGCGCCTCACTATGGATAGCCAACGAAAACTTGCAATAGTATTTCAGTCGCACAGGGCGGGAAACCCCGGCGCCTCCGGCCGCATGATGCCGGACAGCAGGAGAAGCCGGCGCCAGGCAGGGCCGAGCAGGGGTTTGGGCATTGAAGCGTTTGCGCTTGACTTGGAGGGGGCGCGAATGTCCACGCCGCCAGGGCCTGGCGGCGTGGGAGGGCCTGGAGTGCGTAATGGGTGGTTCAAGTGGCTGATCCTGGCGCTGATCAGCGTCGCCATCGCCGGCAATTACTACGCGTATGATGCGCTGGCGCCTGTCGCGGGGCTGCTGCATGCGCAGCGCGGGTTCAGCCAGTCGCGGATCGGGCTGCTCAATGCGGTGACCAGCCTGCCGAACATTGTGCTGTCGCTGGCGGGCGGCGTGCTGATCGACCGGTTCGGGGCATCGCGCGCTGCCGTGGCTACGGCGGCCTGCTGCTGTGCCGGAACAATGCTGACGGCCGCAGGCGGGCCATTCGAAGTGATGGTCTTCGGGCGGTTCCTGTTCGGGTTCGGGCAGGAGACCCTGCTGATCGCGCTGCTGGCCGGTGTGGCGCAATGGTTCGGGGCAGAGCGGGCGGCGTTGGCCATGTCGCTGCTGTTCAGCCTGGCGCGGGTCGGCTCGTACCTTGCCGATATTTCGCCGCGTTGGGCGCCGGGCCTTTACGCCGGCGGCTGGCAGCCGCCGCTGTGGCTGGCGGCCGGGGTGACGGGGCTCAGTCTCGCGGCTGCCCTGGCCTATTGGGCGCTCGACGGCCGCCACCACCGCACCAGTGCGGAGCCGGAGAGCGGGTGGGGCGGCTTGGCCCTGATCGGCGGTCTCGGCCGCTCCTTCTGGTACATACTGGCATTGAATGTGCTGTTTGCATCGGTGTTCTTTCCGTTCCGCAGCACGTTTGCCATCGTGTTCCTGCAGGACGCCAAACATCTATCTCTGGCCGATGCCGGGCAGGTCAACAGCTGGGTGTTCTTCGCCGCCATCTTCGCGACCCCGATACTCGGCAGGATTGCCGACCAGTTCGGCCACCGCGCCATGATGCTGACCCTGGGCGCCGCGCTGATGCCGCTGACCTTCATCACCCTGGCGGCAACGGACTGGAGTTTCTGGATATCGACGGCGATGATGGGCGTCAGCTTTTCGGTGGTGCCGGCGGTGATCTGGCCGGCCACCGCCATGCTGGTGGAGCCCCGGCGCCTGGGCGCCGCGTTCGGGCTGATCAATGCGCTGCAGAGTCTCGGGCTTGCTTTGTGCAACGTGGCGGCCGGGTGGCTTGACGACGCGGGCCACGCGGGGCCGCAGCATCCGGACGGGTATCAGCCCATGCTGTGGCTGTTCGCCGGTCTGGCCACGCTGGGGTTTGTTGCGGCGGCGCTGCTTTGGGCGCGGGAGAGCAGGAAGGAAAAATATGTATCCACAGATTTCACAGATTAACACAGATTATTCGAAGCGGCCGGTCGCACAGCGGATGCGAATGATCGGTCTTCTTATAATCTGTGTTCATCTGTGAAATCTGTGGATACAGACGCTTCTCTTCGCTTTCATTTCCGAGCAAGCGAGCCGGGCTTTTCTCCCACGCTTGCGCGCACGCCGGGTCGCAACGCGGGCGCACATGCGTAAAACGCGTTTGCGTCTCAATACATATGCTGCCCGCCATTGATCGACAGCGTGGCGCCGGTGACGAAATCGGCGTCGTCGGCGGTGAGGAAGGCGACGCCGCGGGCGATGTCGTCGGCGCGGCCGAGGCGGCCCATGGGGATGCGGGCGATGATTTTTGTCAGCACTTCCTCAGGCACGGCGCGGACCATTTCGGTGTCCACGTAGCCGGGGGCGATGGCGTTGACCGTGATGCCGAAGCGGGCGCCTTCCTGCGCGAGGGCTTTGGTGAATCCGTGAATGCCGGCCTTGGCGGCGGCGTA
>Ga0116228_10003086_pt1 | contig 14590 bp, 10 predicted proteins | sample S1TSphfallax_2_FD_89694 | JGI IMG/M metagenome (GOLD analysis project Ga0116228, IMG submission 89694) | Host-associated microbial communities from peat moss isolated from Minnesota, USA - S1T2_Fc - Sphagnum fallax MG | ecosystem: Host-associated > Plants > Peat moss > Unclassified | place...
TGAGCAAGCCGTGTGCCAAGATCGTTGCAGGAAGGGTAAGTAACTGATTTTCCGCTCTTTCGAACTGGGACGGTTGATGCCATTTAACATCAGCATGTCGTCCGGACGCGTCGCAGACGGCATCTTTTGTCACTCATTGACAAAGTTTGTCAGTAATCCCCGCGCCCTCAGGCCACGTCGTCGACTTCTTCGTGGTAATCCTCATCCGTGTTGATGTCCCAGATGGCCGACTTGCCCCGGCCTGCCTTCATGATGCAATCCACGGCGCAATTCGCCGCCAGCATGGAGTGGTCCTGATTGTTGTAGCGATGCATGCCATTGCGGCCAACCGGATATAGATTGGTGAAAGTGTCAAGATAGGCACGAATCTTGTCGAACTCACGGTATTCTCCGAAATAGGCGGGGTAGGCCTTCGGCACCCGCACCACGGTGCCGTCGAGGACGTCGCTGCGATCAACCATGCCGATCTTTTCCAATTCTCGAGCGGCAAAATCGATGAATCGTCCGTCCGTCATGGACCAGAGTTCATCCCCCTCACGACAGAAATACTCAAGGCCGAGCCAGATCGTGTTCGGATCGAGGACCAGCGCGGGGCTCCAATTGTTGAATACCTGCAGCCTCCCGATCTTGACGTCCGGTTCCTGTATGTAGATCCAATTATCGGGCGGCATCCCGTTTTTTGAGCTGCGGTAACTACGGGGGTTTTCGGAGCGCATTTTCTTCAGCAAAAGACCGGCGGTCATGAAATCGCGATACGGCAATTTCTGTGCGATCTCGATGATTCCGGCACCGTCGGGTTCGAGCATCCGCGTCAGATCGCGCACCGGCATGGTTGAAATGAAGTGGTCGCAAGGAATGTGCCGTGCCGTGCCGCTCCGGTTATCCCGGACCACAACGCCCGTGATGTCGACCCCACGGCGTTCGAGGCCGATGACTCTGTGGCAGAGGTGCAGATTTCCGCCCATTGCCGTCAGCCGGCGGGCGACCTCTTCCCACATTTGGCCGGGTCCGTACTTCGGATACAGGAAGCGCTCGATGAGGCTCGTTTCGGTTTGTTTCTGCGACGTATCGGCATCCGAGCGAAATGGACTTGCGACGGCGTGGGCGATTGCCTTGGTCACCGACAACCCTTTGATGCGTTGAGCGCCCCATTCGGCAGATATTTCCTGGCATGGAACACCCCAGACCTTCTCGGTGTAGTCCTTGAAGAATGTCCGATACAGCCGATCGCCGAAACGATTGACGAAGAAGTCCTCCAATGAGATCTCCGGAGACCGATGACTCAGTTGCGCCTGTCCGTACGACAGGCCGATACGCAGGGTTTCGACCAGGCCCATATTCCTGAGCGTGCTCGCATTCAGCTTCAGCGGGTAATCGAAATATCGGCGGCGGTAGAAGATCCGGGACAATCGTTGCCGGACCAGCATGACGGCGTCCGACGAATTGGCGGCGAATGCCGAGGGTGTCAACTCGTTTGATTTGCCCTGATAGTTGATGCGTACCGGCCGCTGTGGGTCGATCTCTCCAGCGGCAATCGGCAGAATCTCCTGCCACCACCGCATGACCCAGTCCGATTTGGAAAAGAACCGGTGACCACCCAGATCCATACGGTTGCCGCCGTGATTGACGGTCTTGGAGATCCCGCCCACCTGCGAGTCGTTCTCGAACACGATGGGTGTGATGTCGGATCTGCGCAGCAGCTCCAGCGCCGCGGTCAGCCCTGCGGGACCGGCTCCGGCGATCACAGCAACTTTCTTGCCTTCTGCAGGGGACTGCATGATTACTATCTCGCTAGGCGAACGGCCGTCGTGTGAAGAGCAGCTGGCGTCGGAGGGCGAAATTACAGCTGAACGTCAACGAAGCTGCAATGCACTTTGCCATGAGATAGTGCAGCCCCAGCACCGTAACACCCAGAAAAATTGCGCCGGAATTGATCCCGAGGCCCATGATCCCGATGGCGACGAATCCGGCAAATTCCTTGCGTCGCTCCTCGAGACGGTGCTGTTTGAAGGCGATCCTAACCGACAGGGCGTAGGCGACGCCGGCACCGGCGAGGAAAGCGATTGCCCCGGCCGTCATATAACCGTAGCCGGCGAAGCGAACCAGCATCCAAAGCAAACTCATGTCGACCGCGAGTGCAACCGCCGATGCAACGGCGTACCCGAGAGCTTCTTTCACGAGTATTTTCATGTCGTCGACGGAGTAGCCCGTACATGGTCGCAATCGTACAGGTTCCAATCCTTGAAGACGCCGCCATGCGCATGCCGCAGCGGATCGAATCCGACGTTTTCTTTGGCGATGACGAATCCTAGTTTGGAGTCACGGCAGATGGTGGATAGCTTTTGTGCCGTCAAGACCGCCGGCAGCTTTCCATCATTCCCGTTGTGTGAGCTTGATTCCATGAGTTCAGTCAAGATTTGCCAGTCTGGCTTGGCGACGGGCAGCAATACGGTGGATCGCCGACGGATCTCCTCCGAAGTCGCGGGTGAAAAGACAACGCCGGAAGATTGATCGACCGAGAGGTAACTCGGGCGTCCCAGCGTGAACCAGATGAAAGCGGCGGATTTCGGGGGTGGCAGGATCAACACGGTGCTCTCGGGCGGAATCGCGAGTCGCCAATCCGCGAATTCCGCAATCTGCGCGGGTGTTCCGTTACGGTCGGGTTGTTGCAACGATCCCGGCAGGAACGCATAGCAAACGCCCAGCGAACATAATGTCACCGCTGCGGTGGAGAACAGGGATCGGCTCCGGGTCATCCAGTTCCAAGCGATGGCCGCGCATGCGGCGGCCGGGATGACCAAACCGAATATTTCCCGCAAACGAGCGACGGTGGTCGATTCGCGCACGGATTCAGGCAGGGGTCCGTGCAGGTAGGTCCAGGACTTTGCGATGATCCATCCTGTGACCAGGAGCAGCCCCGCGCCGGCGGCCCATCTCAAATAGACTGCCGCGCTCGGTGTAATGGATCGCCGATTCAACCACAGCACCACGGCCGGGCCAGCCAGAACCAGGCTGTCGACCGCGGGCAGCACCCATGCTGCCACCAACAGGACCGCCGCCAGCGGCCCTCCGCGCTCCTCACGGACCAATGCAGCGGCCGTTGGAACCACGAGCAAGACACTGATGTAAGTGGTGACCCACATCCAGCGCCAGGCCTGGCCCTGCAGGAGAATCGCGACGGGCCCGATGTCGCCCGCAATCGCCGCGATCGCAAGCCCCGAGGCCCCGATCAGCATGGCGGCCACGCAGAGCTTGCGCGCTGGTGCAGCCTGCAATACCCGCAAACTCAGGAACAGGCCTATCACCGGTCTCGCCGCCATCTCCCAGTCACCACGATTCCAGTATTGCAGGAAGAGGAACTGTGACCGTTGGCGTACGACCTCCAGCCAACGCGGATCCATCACCGAAAAGAAGTGGTCGGTGATCGGAAATTGGATGGCCAGGGACGCAACGGCGAACGACGCGAACACGGCGGTGACCATGAGCAGCGTCGCGAGTAAAACCGGCAGATCAAGGCATATGAGCAACAATACGCCGGGCAGCGCCATCAAGGGATGGATGAACAGGGCAAGCAGAGCAAGCAGAAGCCCCTGCCAACGCCAACCTCGCAGATGAATGGCAACGGCCGCCGCCACCATGGCCTCGCCGAGCGAGCGGGCGCTCAAGTAATTTTCCGAGTAGGCGAAAATCTTGTACGCACCGTAGTAGCCGACCGTGATGATGAACAGACCCACCGACAGCAGCGCGGTTTCAGGCTCCGGCAACTGCCTCGCCGCCATGCCGATGGCGACGAGAAAACCCACCTGGCAGATCCCGAACAAGAGCAGTTCACCCGTTTGCAATCCGAAGAGGCGGATGAATTCCGCGTATATCGGCGAGAAGATCGTGAATTGATCCTGCGACGTGTTCTGCAGATAAAGGTCCGCCCGCAGGGCGGGCTCAATTCGAGACAGTGCTTGTACCGCATACAGGGAGCCGTCGCGGCTGAGCCCATGATAACGGTGTGTCACCGCCCACAAAGCGAGGAGCATCAGCGTCATGGCGATGGCTCCCAGCAGTCGTCTCAACACGGGCAACTTAGATACCGCATGAGGCATCTGCGTGATCAAGCTCTGCCGGGCTCACTTGCTGATCTATCTTCAGTATGTCCCGGTGTGCATTCTGCCGCTCCAGTCACTCGATGCCCAATTTTTTGATCCGATAACGGAGGGCGCGAAAACTCATCCCGAGGATTTTGGCCGCCGCAGTCTTGTTGTATCTCGTCTGTTCAAGCGCCTTGACGATTGCATCCCGCTCGACCTCCTCGAGATGGTCTCCGAGCGGGGGTGCGCCATGAGCTGAGGCCGCAATGCCGGGCTCTTTAAGAAAACTCACGGCAGTTGGCGGGGATCGCAGCTGAATGTCGCGCGCGCTCACCTCACCGCCCGTGCTCAGAGTGATCGCCCGCTCAAGAATGTTCTCCAGCTCGCGCACATTCCCCGGGAAGGAATAGCCTTCGAGCGCGGCCAGTGCATCCTTCCCGAGCATCGGGGGTATCAATTTCATGCGCCGTCCCAAGCGCCGCAGAATGGTCTCGGCCAGCTCGCGCACGTCCCCGGGTCGTTCGCGCAGCGCCGGAACCCGCAACTCGATCACATTGACGCGATAGAACAAGTCCTCGCGAAATTTACCGTCTGTGACCAGCTGCGACAGGTTCTTGTGGGTTGCCGACAGGATTCTTACATCAACGCTCACTTCGGCTTGTTCGCCAACCGGACGTACCGCCTTTTCCTGGATCACCCTGAGCAACTTGACCTGCATGTGCAATGGCAGATCGGCGATCTCATCCAGAAACAGCGTGCCGCCTTCGGCCGACTGCACCAGCCCCTTCTTGTCGCTCGTCGCGCCGGTGAAGCTGCCGCGCTTGTGACCGAAGAGTTCACTTTCCATGAGCTCCGTGGGGATGGCACCGCAGTTGACGGGCACGAAGGGGCCGTCCCGGCGAGGGCCCGATTCATGAATGAGTTTGGCCACCAATTCCTTGCCCGTGCCGGACTCGCCCGAGATGTGCACGGGAGCCTGGCTCCGAGCGACCCGACCGATCATTTCGCGCAAGCTCTGCATGGCTACGGAGCTGCCGAGCAGGCGCGGTCCAAACACGAAAGTCTCGCCGTCGGCGTCGCCGGACAGCTTGATGGCCGTGGCAACGAGCTTGCGCAGTCCCGCCAGGTCCAGCGGCTTCGACACGAAATCGAATGCACCCAGTTTCAGCGCTTTGACCGCGGTCTCCATGTTGCCGTGGGCGGTGATTACCGCCACCGGCACGCTCGGCGAGTACTGCTGCATCCATTTGACCAGTTCGAGGCCGTCGCCGTCGGGGAGCTGCATGTCGGTCAGGCACAGGTCGTAGCGCTCGGTTTTCAGCATCCGCTGCGCAGCGCCCACCGTTGCCGCGGTGCGCGGCTCGAGATTCATCCGCTGAAGCGTGATCGACAGCAATTCACACAGATCAGGCTCGTCATCCACAACCAATACGGCCGGCTTCATCATGAGGAGATTGTAGCGGCTGGCGGTGGAAACTGCGCTATTCCTCCCAGCGTTGAGGATCGCTGAAGACGATTCGAAAGACGCTTCCACCCCCGCTTCGCGGCTCGTAGAGCAGCAAGGCGCGGTTCAACTGACACAGCTCGCGGGCAATGAACAGCCCCAGTCCGGTGCCTCCCTTGCGACCCGTGAAGAACGGCTCGAAAATCCGGTCCACCACATTCGCGTCGATCCCAGGACCCCGGTCAGCCACCTCGAGGTAGGGTCGGTTGCTCGGGCTCAAGCGGCTCAGGCTGATCTCGAGGCTGAGGCCCTCGCTGGGTTCGCCGTACTTGATGGCGTTGTCGCACAGGTTCCATGCCACCTGGTGAAGGTGCGACGGGTCGATGCGGACTTCCAGATCTTGTGCGTCTTCATGAACGCCGAGCCGGGTCATCGGCACTTGCATGGTTTCACAGAATTCCTCGAGAAAGTCTTCCAACCAGTCGCCCAGCATGAGTCGCGTGGGCTTCGTGGCTTCGCGGCGCGAGAGCTGCAGGACATTGTTGATGATGGTGCTGACGCGCTCGGAATTGCTGCGGATGATGTCGGTGAGCCGCCGCTCGTCATTGCCGATCATCGGACTTTCGGCGAGAAGCTGTCCGGCATGGCTCATGGCGCCAACCGGGTTGCGAATCTCGTGGGCGATGCTGGCGGACAGGCGTCCCAGCGCGGCCAGCTTGCTCTGTTGCACGCGTTCGGCCATGAGGCTGGTGTCCTCGAGAAAAATCAACGTCGGCCCGGGCGCATCGTCGCCAAGCGGCGCGAAATGCGGTTGAATGAGGCGTGCTCCATCTGCCGCGACGAAGCTGGAGGGTGCTTCATCGGCCCGTTCGTTATGCCGCCACGTGCTCAGCGAGTAGAGCAGCCGCGGCGATACCTCGCCGACCAAAGCGCCGGGCACCGCTTGATCGTCTCCCAAGATTTCGGCGGCTGATTCGTTAATCAGGCGAATCCGATCGGCGGCATCGACAACCAACAGGCTCTCGCGCAGGTGTTGGACGATGTATTGGGACAGGTCCGCGAGATTCGCGAGATCCAGGTCCTTCTGCCGCACCAGATCCTCGCTCTGTCGCATGCTCGTGGCGACGAAGCTGGCCGCTGCGGCGATGGTGAAGAGCACGATGCCCAGCAGGCCCGCCGTGGCATACGCGTTGATGTCGACGTGCCCGGTGAGCTGCTGCCAGATCGTGTGCGTGAGGACTGCGATGATGGTGACTGCGGCCAGGAACAGCGCGCTTTGCGGGGGCAGCAAGAATGCGAGGCTGCCCACCGGTACGAGCAGCAGCAATCCCAAGCCGCTGGCGATTCCGCCGCAGGCGTGCAGCAGCAGCATCAGCACGATGATGTCCAACGCGGCTTGAAGGATGGTTTGAATGTAGGCGCTGCCCATGCGCCGTCGCACCAGCACCACGCTCGCCAGGCCGAAGCAAAGGTAGAACGCGGCGGACCCGAAAAAGAGGCGCGGCGAATCGACCGTGATACCGCGTCCCGCGCCGAGCGAATAGAGGCTCGCCAAGACCAAGGGCACGAGGATCCGGTAGAGGTTCAGGATCCCAAGCACCCTCCATTCGAGCGCGAGCTTGGAGCCATTGGTTCGTTCGAATTGCCGATTCAACGTTGGAGATCTCAAGTGGCTTTGCGCTAACTTCCAGCTTAATTCAGAATAGCGCGCCTCAGCGCGACCAGGTCGGCACTCCAGGACATTCCATGAATCCGCAGGGAATTGATACCCCTACCCCGTGTTTGCGCTGTGTCATGGCGCAGATCAACCTGGTGGTCGGTGACGTCGACGGAAACACGTCGCGAATCGTCGCTGCGGCTCATGAGGCACGGGATCGCTTGCGGGCGGATGTGGTGCTGTTGCCTGAGCTCGCCGTCTCTGGTTATCCCCCCGAGGACCTCTTGTTCCATTCGGGCATGCGGGCGCAGGTGGCGGATTCCATCCAGCGGCTGCGGCGCGAGGTGCGGGGTATCACCCTGGTTGCCGGATATCCCGAATATGCCGACGGCGGATTGTTCAATGCGGCCATCGTCATTCGCGATGGCGCGGTTCTTGCCAATCATCGGAAGGCCTGTCTGCCGAACTACCGGGTGTTCGACGAGAAGCGCTACTTCACGCAGGGTACGCTGCCCACCGTGCTCGAGTTGAAGGGCGTCAGGGTGGGCGTGCTGGTGTGCGAGGATGTGTGGGAACCGCAGCCGGCCGCCCAGGCGCGTGCCGCAGGGGCCGAGGTGCTGCTGGTCATCAATGCGTCGCCCTACGAGGTGGAGAAGCAGACTCAGCGCGAGATGCACGTGGGTCGTGCGCGAGTGACCGAGAATGGCATTCCTCTCGTGTTCGTCAATCTGCTCGGCGGACAGGATGAGCTGGTCTTCGACGGCAATTCCTTCGTGATGGATGCGCGGGGTACCGTGACCCAGCGCGCGCCGGCTTTCACTGAAGGCCTGTACGCGGTGGATTTGGCGGTGGACGGAGCCGGCAAGGTCACGCCGCTTCCTGGGGACATTGCTCCCTTGCAGACTGAGGAAGAGAGCGTCTATGGGGCTCTGGTGCAGGGCACGCGCGACTACGTCGATAAACATCATTTTCCGGGGGTGGTACTCGGACTCTCGGGCGGAATCGACTCGGCGCTCACCCTGTGCATTGCGGTCGACGCGCTGGGGGCGGATCGGGTGCATTCGGTTGCCATGCCGTCGCGTTACACTTCGCAAATGAGCAAGGATGATGCCGCTTTGCAGGCGCAGCAGCTGGGCGTAAAGCATAGCGAGATTTCCATTGAGGGGATGTTCGAGGCAACACTCGCTGCGCTCAAGCAGGAGTTCGAGGGCCGCCCTCCCGACACCGCTGAGGAAAATATTCAATCGCGTTGTCGGTGGGTCTTGCTGATGGGCATTTCCAACAAAACCGGCCGCATGCTGCTCACCACCGGCAACAAGAGCGAGATGGCGGTGGGCTACGCCACCTTGTACGGCGACATGGCGGGCGGCTTCGCACCCATCAAGGATTGCAGCAAGCTGTTGGTGTACCGGCTATGCGCATGGCGCAATGCCCGGTCGCCGGTGATCCCGTTGCGGGTGATCGAGCGGCCGCCGTCGGCGGAGCTGCGCCACGAGCAGAAGGATACCGACAGCCTGCCGCCTTATGAAATCCTCGATCCCATTCTCGAGGCCTTCATCGAAGAGGACCTGTCGGTGGAACAGATCACCGCTCGCGGCTTTGATCGTGCGACGGTGGGACGGATCCTGGATCTGGTCAAGCGCAACGAGTACAAGCGTCGTCAGGCGCCGCCCGGGGTGCGGGTGAGCGGCCGTGCCTTCGGGCGGGATTGGCGCTATCCCATCACCAGCGGCTACAAGTCACACTGAGGCGATATCCCGAGCGCGGGCGAAGGAGTGCCCGGCGGTGGACTCCCGGGCTGAAGGTCGCCGCTGTGAAGGTCGGCCGGGTGATGCGGGCCGATCTATAAAAGCCGCCGCCACCAGGCCTTCTTCTCCTGAACTTCGCGCGAACTGGCGGGGTAATTCGCATCATAGACGCGTGCCGCCACCGCTGCGAGATCGGTCATGTTGAGCGCGCGGTAGGCGTCGACCATGACCTTGAGCGAGCCCTGTACCGCCGGGGCGCCATCGTAGTTCTCGACGCAGAATTTGGCCCGCTCGAGCGCACCGACGTAGGCGCCGCGGCGCATGTAGTAGCGCGCCACGTTGAGCTCGAAGTCGGCCAGGCGGTTGCGCAGGAAAATCATGCGCTGCCGGGCGTCGCCGTCATACGGACTGTGCGGAAACTTCTTGATGAGTTCATCGAACGCCTCGAATGACTTTCTGGCGTTGATCGGCGGCCGGCGCGATAAATCGACCTTGAAGAACCTTTCCAGCGCGTTGGCCTGGCGCTCGAAGTAGATCATGCCCTTCATGTAGTAGGCGTAGTCGACCCGCGGATTGGTGGGGTTCTCGCGAATGAAGGTGTCCGCCGCGTCCACCGCCGGATCGGTCTGCCGGCTCTTGTAGTAGGCATAGATCAAATCGAGTTGAGCCTGCCGCGCCGGTTCGCTGAAGGGAAAGCGGGATTGCAAGGTTTCGAGCTGCTTGATGGCCTCTCCGTAGCTGGAGTTCTTCATGGCCTTTTGGGCGCGGGCGTAGATCACCTCGGGCCCGGATTTGGCGTCGTCGCGGTGACTGCGGCAGCCGGTGCCCACCAGGGCAATCACCAGGGTGAGCAACAAAACTCGGGTCGGATGCTTAAGATCACGCAGTATCAATGGCGATTCCTTATAGAATGGGCGGCCACAAACGTGGCGCGGGGGCGGTCTTGATGTGGCGCGAGTATACCCGATGCCCCATGCCCTCAAACTTCGCGCACGCCGATCGAGCTTCGAGTACCCCGATGAGCGCAGAGTTCCACGACATCGCCGTTGAAATTCCCGAGGAACTTGCGGGTCAGCGGCTTGACAGCGCCCTTGCGCGGCTGCTTCCGGAACATTCCCGGACCCGTATCAAGGCGTGGATCGAGGCCGATCAGGTGCGGGTGGGCAGTCTGCCGTGCAGGCCGCGAGACGTCGTCGGCGCGGGATCGCGGGTCACCATTCGCGTCAGCGTCGAACTGCCCCGGCCCGATGTACTGCCCGAGAAAGTGCCGCTGCACTTCGTGCATGAGGATGCCGATGTGTTGGTCGTGGACAAGCCCGTGGGGCTGGTCGTGCATCCGGGCGCGGGCAATCCGAACCACACGATGCAAAATGCCCTGTTGGGCTACGATCCGGCGCTTGCGGCTTTGCCGCGCGCGGGCATCATTCATCGCCTCGACAAGGACACGAGCGGGCTGTTGGTCGTGGCGCGCACCTTGGAGGCGCATACGGCGCTCTCGCGCCAACTCCTCAAGCGCACGGTGAGCCGTGACTATCTGGCAGTGTGCGTCGGGGTCATGACCAGTGGGGGCACGGTGGATCAGCCCATCGGCCGGCATCGCACCGACCGGCTCCGAATGAGCGTACGGACGGATGGCCGGCCGGCGGTCACTCACTATCGGGTACTCGAGCGATTTCGGTCGCACACCCTTGTTCACGTGAAACTCGAAACCGGCCGGACACATCAGATCCGCCTGCATCTGTCGCACATGCACTATCCCATCGTCGGCGATCCGGTTTATGGCGGGCGATTCGCGCAGCCGAAGGGCGCGACCCCCCGGCTGCTCGCGACGCTGCGGACCTTCAAGCGCCAGGCCTTGCATGCCGCGAACCTCGCCTTCGATCACCCACGAAGCGGCGCGCGCCTGGCCTTGGAGAGTCCGCCGCCGCCCGACTTCGCCCAGTTGCTGGCGGCATTGCGCGAGGATGCGGGAATGCCGCGGCCGGCGGAGGAGAAGACGCGGGAGCGCCGGTGGTGAGTGCGGTTGCCGCTGCCGAGGGGTGCCGGTGGATCACGCCGGAGTGGCCGGCGCCCGCCTGGGTGCGGGCCTTGTCGACGCTCCGCACCGGTGGGGTGAGCCGCCCCCCGTACGCTTCCCTCAATCTGGGCGCCCTTGTCGAGGATGACCCGGCCGCCGTGGCTCAAAATCGTCGTGCGCTCAAAGTCGCTGCGAGGTTGCCGCAAGAGCCGGCGTGGCTGACGCAGGTCCATGGCAATTGCATTCGCGATCTGACCTCTGGGGAGGGACTAAGCCCCGCGGACAGGACGGCCGCGGCCGGCGGGTGGGGGACGGCGAGTGAACGGGGGCCGGCGGATGGCGCAGTGGCCCGTCAACCCGGGCCGGTGTGCGCGATCCTGACCGCAGATTGCCTCCCCGTATTGTTCACCACCGAGGCGGGCGATCGGGTGGGTGCCGCGCATGCGGGATGGCGCGGCCTGGCCTGCGGGGTGCTCGAGGCGACCGTGGCCGCCTTGGAATCGTCGCCGGGTGAGTTGCTGGCATGGTTGGGGCCGGCAATCGGACCTCTCAAGTTCGAGGTGGGTGCTGAGGTGCGGGACGCCTTCCTCCGCGCTCCGGGAGCGGGCAAGGCGGATGACGCGGCGTTCGTGCCGAGTGCCCGGGCCGCCCATGCCGGCGGCGGGGAAGCGGCGGGCATGGGCGTCTCGGGTGGGTACCTGGCCGATTTGTATGCGCTCGCCCGCTGCCGGCTGTCACGCCTCGGGGTGGAGCGGGTGTACGGGGGAGGTGAATGTACTTTCACGGATGCCGAGCGCTACTTCTCGCATCGGCGGGACGGCCGTACCGGGCGTCAGGCCACACTCATTTGGCTCGAGGATCCGCCGCGCCGTTGAATTGACCTCACTTCATCCCCACTTGGGAGCCATCGAAAGCGGTTTCCAAGGGTAATCCTATGCGGATGGACAAACTGACCACGAAGTTCCAAGCGGCGCTCGCTGACGCGCAATCGCTGGCCGTGGGTCGCGACAATCAGTACATCGAGCCGGTGCACTTGATGGCCGCCTTGCTCGACCAGCAGGGCGGCACGGCGCGTCCGCTCCTCGAGAAGGCGGGCGGAGATATCGCCAAGCTGCGCTCGGAATTGTCGGCGGCGCTCGATCGATTGCCCCAGGTGCAAGGAGTGGGTGGCGACGTGCTGCTCGGCAACGACCTCAACAAGCTGCTCAATATCACCGACAAGCTGGCGCAGAAGCGCGGTGATCAGTTCATCGCGAGTGAGCTCTTCGTGCTGGCCGCGTGCGAGGATAAGGGCGATCTCGGCCGCATCTTGCAGTCCTGCGGTGGGCAGCGAGCGGCGCTCGAAAAGGCCATCGACGAGGTGCGCGGCGGTTCCAAGGTGGATGATGCCGGCGCTGAGGAGAATCGCAAGGCGCTCGAGAAGTACAGCATCGATCTCACCGAACGGGCGAGTCAGGGCAAGCTCGATCCGGTGATCGGCCGCGACGATGAAATCCGCCGGACCATCCAAGTGCTGCAGCGTCGGACCAAGAACAACCCGGTCTTGATCGGCGAACCCGGGGTGGGAAAGACCGCCATCGTCGAGGGGCTGGCGCAGCGCATCGTCAACGGCGAAGTGCCCGAGGGGCTGAAGAATAAACGGATACTTGCACTCGACATGGGCGCACTCATCGCCGGGGCCAAGTTCCGGGGTGAATTCGAGGAGCGCTTGAAAGCAGTGCTCTCGGATCTCGCCAAGCAGGAGGGTCAGGTGATCCTCTTCATCGATGAGCTGCATACCATGGTGGGCGCGGGCAAGGCGGACGGTGCCATGGACGCCGGCAATATGTTGAAACCGGCGTTGGCACGCGGCGAGCTGCACTGTGTGGGGGCGACGACGCTCGATGAATATCGCAAGTACATCGAGAAGGATGCCGCGCTGGAGCGGCGGTTCCAGAAGGTGCTGGTCGACGAACCGACGGTGGAGGACACGATCGCCATCCTGCGCGGGCTGAAAGAGCGTTACGAAGTACATCACGGGGTCGAGATCACGGATCCCGCCATCGTGGCGGCGGCGACATTGTCGCATCGTTACATCGCGGACCGGCAGCTGCCCGACAAGGCAATCGATTTGATCGATGAGGCGGGCTCGTTGATCCGCATGGAGATCGACTCGAAACCCGAGGCGCTGGATAAGCTCGACCGGCGCATCATTCAATTGAAGATCGAACGTGAGGCGCTCAAGAAGGAGACCGACGAGGCGTCTCGTAAGCGTCTGTCGACGTTGCAGGAGGCCTTGGACGGGCTCGAGAAGGAATATTCGGATCTCGAGGAAATCTGGAAAGCCGAGAAGGCCACCGTGCAGGGCGCGGCGCACATCAAGGAGGCGCTGGAGCGCGCGCGCCAGGATCTCGACACCGCACGGCGTGCACAAGATCTCGCGCGCATGTCGGAGCTGCAATACGGGCGCATTCCGGATCTGGAGCAGAAGCTCGCGAAGGCCCTTGAAGTGGAGCATAAACCCAATCAGCTGCTGCGCAATTCGGTGACCGAGGTGGAGATCGCCGAGGTGGTGTCGAAGTGGACCGGGATTCCCGTGTCGCGGATGCTCGAAGGCGAGCGCGACAAGCTGCTGCGCATGGAAGAAGTGCTCGACAAGCGGGTGGTCGGGCAGAACGAGGCAGTCAAGGCGGTCGCGGATGCGATCCGTCGTTCACGTGCCGGACTTGCGGATCCGAACCGGCCGACGGGCTCGTTCATGTTCTTGGGTCCCACCGGCGTCGGCAAGACCGAATTGTCCAAGGCGTTGGCGGAGTTTCTGTTCGACACCGAGGATGCGTTGATCCGCATCGACATGTCGGAGTTCATGGAGAAGCATTCGGTGGCGCGCTTGATCGGTGCGCCGCCGGGCTACGTGGGCTACGAGGAGGGCGGCTATCTCACCGAGGCGGTGCGGCGGCGTCCGTATGCGGTGATTCTTTTCGATGAAATCGAGAAGGCGCATCCGGATGTATTCAACGTGCTGCTGCAGGTGTTGGACGATGGGCGCTTGACTGATGGTCAGGGTCGCACCGTGGACTTCCGCAACGTCGTCATCATCATGACCTCGAACCTGGGCAGTCAGGTGATCCAGGAAATGGGTGGTGCGGCCGATTACCACGCGATGAAAGCGGCGGTGATGCAGGTGGTGAGCCAGCATTTTCGCCCGGAATTCATCAATCGGGTCGATGACATCGTGGTCTTCCATTCGCTCGGCCGCGAGCAGATCCGTTCCATCGTCGACATCCAGCTCGGGCGTTTGCGCAAGCGGCTCGCCGAGCGTGACATCACGCTGGCGCTCGACGATGATGCCCGCGACCGCATCGGCGAGGCCGGCTTCGACACCGTGTATGGTGCGCGGCCGTTGAAGCGCGCCATTCAATCGCAGATCGAGAATCCGTTGGCACAGCAGATCTTGCGCGGCGATTTCATCCCCGGGGATCGGGTGGTGGCACGCTTGAAGCGCGATGGCTTGGTGTTCGAGAAGGAGCGGCTGCACTAGCGCGACGGCATCTGCGAGCGGCTAGGCCGGCGCGTGGCGGCGGCTCGCGGCTTCGTTATACTGAATTGGCGTTTCGTCGGTTTCTAAGAGGAATTTCATGCCTTTCTACGAGTATCAATGCA
>Ga0116228_10003090_pt1 | contig 14580 bp, 14 predicted proteins | sample S1TSphfallax_2_FD_89694 | JGI IMG/M metagenome (GOLD analysis project Ga0116228, IMG submission 89694) | Host-associated microbial communities from peat moss isolated from Minnesota, USA - S1T2_Fc - Sphagnum fallax MG | ecosystem: Host-associated > Plants > Peat moss > Unclassified | place...
ACGTACGTCGATATGTGCGATATCGAAGCGACGCGCGCCGCGATCCGCCCGAACACGAAGCTGTTCTGGGTGGAGACGCCGACGAATCCGTTGCTCCGCATCGTCGATATCGCGGCGATCGCCGCGCTCAAGGGCCCGGGCCAAGTCGTTGCGGTCGACAACACGTTCGCAACGCCGTTCTGGCAGAGCCCGCTCGAACTCGGCGCCGATATCGTGATGCATTCCACCACGAAATATCTTTGCGGTCATAGCGACGTGGTCGGCGGCATCGTCATCACGAACGATCCCGATCTCCATGCCGAGATCGCGTTCCATCAGAATGCGGTCGGCGCGGTTCCGGGCCCGTGGGATTCGTATCTCACCTTACGCGGCGCGAAGACGCTCGCGCTGCGCATGCGCGAACACGAGCGCAATGCGGCGGCGGTCGCCGCGTTTCTCGATACCCATGAAGAAGTCGCCGAGGTGTTCTATCCGGGTCTCGCCGCCCACCCGCAACACGAGCTTGCGAAGAAGCAGATGCGCGGATTCGGCGGCGTCGTCTCGTTCCGCCCGCGCGGTGGCGCCGAGCGCGCGCGCGCGTTCGCGAAGTCGACACAGCTGTTCAACCTCGCGACGTCGCTCGGCGGCGTCGAGTCGCTGATCTGCAGCCCGACCGTGATGACCCACGGTTCGGTTCCGGCGGAACGGAAGCGCGAGCTCGGCATCACGGAAGATCTGTTACGCCTGTCGGTCGGCATCGAAGACATCGCCGATCTGCTCGGAGATCTCGAAGCGGCGTTTGCGGTGTCCGCGTCTGCGGGTGCGCTTACTTTACGTTAAACGTCCCGAGCAGGAGCGTCGGCACGCAGTTGCCGCTGTTATTGAGGTAGATGCTGATCGAACTCCCGGCCACGAACGAGACGCCGGGGTTCCCGCTGCTCTGGTAAACCGGCGCCGGAAAGGTCGGGATGGCGTTCGGCGTCGGTAACGGGTTCGGAGCCGGCCCGAGGTAGTTGAAGTAGCCGGAATTCTGCGTCGAGTTGTTCACTACGTAAACGTTGTAATTGGACGGCAATGCCGGGCTGCTTCCGAGTACCACGAGGCCGAAATTGTCGGGAATTCCGGTCGCGTTCGGAGCCGGATACACGAGCGACGTCTTCGTGCCGCTGGGCAAGGAGCACTGTCCCGGGTAGTTGTTATTGTTCGAGTTGCTGCAACCAGCGAACGCGATCGCTACGGCACCCAATACAATCGGAAGTCCACGCATGCGCGTACCTTCGTGAGCTTCCGGGCGGGGTTCCCGCCTCGGAAGATGACATGATTATGAGAATTCGATGCGAACGTTGCGATCGATGCCGTCGAGTCTCCGGGCATGAAATCCTTAGAGCGCGGAATCCGTATGGATCTGCTGATCGCCGTGTGTGCGCTCTTGATCTCGTCGCTCGCGATGGCCGCTTCGTGGTTGCAGTCGCGCGAAACGGCGCGTCAAACACAGGTACTCGAAGAACAACTTAGTGCGCAGGTTTGGCCGTACGTTGGGATTTCGGAGAAGCTCGACGGCGACACGGCGCGTTTCTCGGCCCAAAACGACGGCCTCGGCCCGGCCGTTCTGCGGAGCCTTACGCTTTCCGTTGATGGAAAGCCGAAGTCGACCTTCATCGACGTAGCGCATGCCATACTCGGTCTGAAGTTGGTGGAGCGTCGCCACGGAGAGAGTATTGGCTTAGAGATCGACAACGGCGAGCCGGGAAGCGTGATACGCCCGGGCGATTCGATGCTGTTGTTCGCTCTCAAGAGCAAGACGTTCGCACGGCCGCTTCTCTACGCGTACAAGCGAATCGACGTCGTCACGTGCTATTGCGCGATCGTGCCTGGAAAGTGTTGGCGCAAGGATACGTCGACCGACGATCCGCCGCAGCCGGTCACTGACTGCCCCGAAATTTCAGGCGATGTCTTGCATTCCCCCGTCCTGCCCGATCCGAGGCTGCTATGAATCAGTATTTTATGCGCGTTGCATCTCGCTTGCTCGTCGTACCGTTCTTAATCGCGAGTCTTAGCACGCGCGCACTCGCGGATACGTCACCGTCGCCCGGACCGTCGCCGAGTTCGGCGCCGCTCGTGTGCGGCAGTGCGGCTCCCGGATTGGCTGACGGTTTCGATGCCGTGTTCTCATACGAAATTTCGTCGGCCGCCATCGAGCGTTTCATCGCACTCTTGGGTTCGGCATCGCACGATGCGCAGTCCGACGTCATCAAACGCGCGTCGGCAGCCGCGAAGTCTCCCGAGCGTACCGAGATTCGCACCGCACTCGCGAAGGTTTGTCAAAACGCATCGGAGGTCGTTGGTTTTTCGCGCGCCGTGATCGTGATCTCGCACGATTGGAACAATCCGGATTTGGAAGACGAGAAGCGCGCCGACGATCTTACGGACGTCCTCCAAACGGCCGTCTCGGCTCTCGCGCATCCTGAAATACTCACGCCCGATCAGCGTGCGGCGGCGGTCGCTCCGTTTCAGGCACTCGAGAGCGACGTCATATCGTCATCGCCTTCGCCAACGAAGCCGTGTCTCGTGGCGTCGGTCAACGCGCGGCCCGTTCGCTTCGCGCCACTTCTGTACCCACCCATCGCGCAAGCGTCGCGAAGTACCGGGATCGTCTTCGTGAAGGTCGTCCTTAGCGAAACCGGTGGCGTGCGCAGTGCGACGCTCTTTCAAAAGACGGTGGGTGACGACGCCGGTGGTCAGTCGCTCGTCGACGCAGCAATCGTCGTCGCGGCCGCGTCGACGTACGAGCCGGCGCGCGAGAACTGCGTACCATCGTCAGGCGCCTATCTCTTCAAGGCTGTTTTCAACGCAAAGTAGCGACTACGTTGCCTTCGTTTCGAGCGTGCCGTGCAGTCGCTCGAGCGCATCGCCGACGCTGACGGTCTCCGTATCACCAGGCGGCTTCACATGATCTGCGATCGCGCGGCGCGAGATGCCGATCGCGCGTCGAATCTTCGTCGTTTGCGGTGACGGCAAGTCGTCGTTTGTTTCGAGGGCGTTCGCGCGTTCGCGCAGACCACTCGCGAGCTCGATCCAGCGTGCCGGATGATTGTCGTCGCGTCCGCGCGCGAAGAGTCTGCGGTGCCAGCGCAGAGGCGGACCAACTTCGTCGAGATGTGCGATCCGCCGTTCGAACGCTGCGCGCTTCTCGGAACGTTCCGGCTCCGGAAGATGCGCGTGCACCACAAACTCATCGAAAGCCACCAGCGCGTCGGCCAACCGGCGGCGCACGATCGCTTCGGTTCGTATCGGAAAGACGAACCACGTGGCGGCGACGGCGCAGAGCGCTCCGACGAGAATCGCTCCGAGACGTAGCGCGAGCAGGTCGAGCGCGAATCCGGAATCCGTGTGCGCGAGCAACGCGAGAATCAATGTCGTCGAGCACGCCCAATACGCATAGTTCGCATCGCGTAGCCACAAGCCGAAGAAGAGGATCGCAAAGATCGTGACGGCCTCGGCAACGCCGCTCGGTGCCCACGTGTGAGCGAGTAACGCAGCAGCGACAGTCCCCGAGAGCGCGCCGATGAGGCGAAGCACCGCCTTGTAGAGCGCATCGCCACGCCCACGCGCACCACTGCACACGATGAATGCCGTGAGCACCGTCCAACCCCAATGCCCCGGGAACACGAGGAATCCGACCGCGAACGCGAGGGCGAGTGCGACCGCCATTTGCAGTGCCATGCGCATCGTTGGCGTCATGCCCGGGCGTCGCGCGCCTGCGGGCGGCGGCGATACCGCGGAGCGCCCTGCCGACGCGATGATCCCGGAGCTACGTGCGATCCATTGGATCGCCGTGGAAAATGCGAGAGCGACGACGCCGGCACCGATCGCGAGCGCGAGGTCGACGAGCGGTCCACCGGGTGCCGGACTCGGCGCGACCGGCACGACGAGCATCGCCACGAGCGGCAACGCGACGAGCGAGCCGAGCGCGCGCCCGCGCTCGCCGAAATCGCGCAACCAGACCGAGAGAAACATTCCCGCGACGAACACGATCGCGCCGACCGGAGGAAACTTGAGGAGCAATAACCCGACGCCGGTCGCGGCGAGCGCGACTCCGGCGATTCGCACGCACCCAAGGGCTGCCTCCGCGAGCGTCGCCGTACGGTCGCGCCGTCCGAGTCCGATCGCGAGAATCGCCGCGAGAATGGCGGGCTGCGGCTGCGCTCCGCATGCGCGGCAGACGAACCACATCGTGCAGAAGCTCGCGACGACGCCCGTCAAGGTCACTGCGGCGCGTGAAATTTCGGTTCGCAACGAAACCGTGCTCACACGGAGCAGTATAGCATGCAGATGTTGCGTCGACGCTTGCCCTGGATCGCCGCGGGCCTGACCCTGCTCTTTCACGCGGTCGGCAACGCGCACTACGGATTTTTCCGCGACGAATTGTACTTCATCATCTGCGGCCGGCATCCGGACTTCGGCTACGTCGACCAACCGTCGCTCACGCCGCTCTTGAGCGCGGCCTCGCAAGCCTTCGGGCAGTCGCTCTTCATGTTGCGTCTCGTTGCGGGGATTTGTGCCGCCGCAGCCGTCTACATCACGTGTCTGCTCGTCGAGGAGATCGGCGGCGGCGCGTTCGCGCAAGTCCTCGCGTCGATCTGCGTCGCGCTCGCCCCCGTCCTCGCATCGTTCGGCACGAAGGTCTCGACCGACATGCTCGGGCTCCCGCTCTGGGTACTTGCGGCACTCTTCACGGCGCGCGCGCTGCGACGCGATCCGCGCTGGTGGATCGGCGCGGGTGTGGCCCTCGGCATCGCGTTCAACGCGAAATACAGCGTGATCTTCTACGCGGCGGCATTGATCGGCGGACTCGTCGTCGCGGGCGAGGGCCGGAAGCTCGTGGACCGTTGGTTCGCATACGGCGCGGCCATCGGGATCGCTCTCGCGCTTCCGAACGTAGCATGGCAAGTCGCACACGGCCTTCCCATGCTCGAACTTCTTCGCAATGGAGCTGCGGGGAAGAACGTCGTTCTCTCGCCGGTGCAATTCGTCTTGCAGAGCGTCCTGATTCTGAACCCGATACTTTCGCTCGTGTGGATTGCGGGACTGGTCTGGACGCTCCTCAATCGCAGCCTACGCTGGATCGGCGCGACGTTCGTCATTCTCATCGTCGTAATGATCGCGTTTCACGCGAAAGATTATTATCCGGGCGACGCGTATCCGATCGTTTTCGCGGCCGGTGCCTGTGCGATCGAAGCGTGGACGCAGCGCGCGCTCTGGACGCGTCCACTCGCGCTGGGCGTCGCCGTCGTTTGCGGCCTCGTATTGATCCCCTTCGCGATGCCCGTGCTTCCGATCGGCACGTTCATCGCATATCAGAGCGCGCTGCACCTCAAGCCGATCGAGCGCGAGCATGCGGCAATCGGCGTGCTGCCGCCGGACTACGCCGACATGCTCGGCTGGCCGGAGATGACCGACGCGATTGCGGCCGCGTACGATTCCGTGCCTGCGGACGAACGGTCGCGCGTGATGATCTACGCGGCGAACTACGGCGAAGCGGCGGCGTTCGATTTCTTCGGAGCCGGCCGCGATCTTCCGGTGGTGACGAGTCACCATAATCAATACTATCTGTGGGGAACGCGTGGCTACGCGGGCTCCGACCCGATCGTCATCTCCATCAACGTCAACGAGGGCGACATGCGGAGATCGTTCACGTCCGTGCGACATTTTAGCGACTATCCCGGTGTGCCGCTCGCCATTCCAGTTGAACGCGACGATCCCATCTACATATCGACCGGCCTCAAGCTCCCGCTCGCGGAAGCGTGGCCCTTCACGAAGAAGCTCTATTACTAGTCCGACCCTCGTCGATCGTGGGAATTACTTCCCGAACGATGCGATGTCGATCACGTAGCGATAGCGCACCTTGCCCGCGACCACGTTATCGAATGCCTCGTTGATGTGGTCGATCGGAATCACTTCGACTTCCGATTTGATGCCGTGCTCGGCGCAGAAGTCGAGGATCTCTTGCGTCTCCTCGATGCTGCCGATCAACGATCCGCCGATCGAGCGGCGCTTGAACGCGAGCGGGCCGTTGTTGATGCCGGGCTCGAGAGCCTCGAGCGCGCCCACCATCGTCATCCGTGCGTCGCGTTTGAGCAGCGCGATGTACGGGTTCGCGTCGTGCGATTCCGGGATCGTGCTAAGGATGTAGTCGAACGTACCTTCGAGTTTCTTCATCGCCGCTTCGTCGGTCGAGATCACGACGGCGGTCGCGCCGAAGCGGAGCGCATCGTCCTTCTTGTCGGGCGTGCGCGTAAACGCGGTAACGTTGGCGCCGCGTGCCTTCGCGATCTGGATCGCGACGTGTCCGAGTCCGCCGATGCCAACGATCCCGACTTTGTCGCCGGTTCCGATCTTGAAATGGCGCATCGGCGAGAACGTGGTCACGCCGGAGCAGAGCAGCGGCGCCGTCGACTTCGGATCCATGCCGTCGGGAATACGCAACACGAAATCTTCGCTCACGACGATGTTCGTGGAATATCCGCCGTACGTGTTCGTGCCGTCCGGCTGCATCGGGCCGTTGTACGTGGCGAGGAAACCGTTCTCGCAGTAGTTCTCGTCGCCCGCGCGGCAGGCGTCGCAGGCGCCGCACGAGTCGACCATGCAGCCGACGCCCGCGAGATCGCCGACGTTGAACTTCGTCACGTGTTCGCCGACTTGGATCACGCGGCCGACGATTTCGTGACCGGGAACGCACGGCCAAACGGTGTTGTGCCATTCGTCGCGCGCTTGATGGACGTCGGAGTGGCACACGCCGCAGTACATGATGTCGATCACGACGTCGTGCTGCCCGGGATCGCGGCGCTCGAATTCAATCGGCTTCAAGGGAGATGTGGCATTTTGCGCGGCGACGCCGCGCGTTTTCGTTGCAGTCTGCATAACGCGCGTCACGTACCCGCTTTCGCCGCACACGACGCGGGTTACGGGACGGTCGCTTGTTTGAAGAAAGCGCGGCTAAGGAAGTTCGCTCTGCATGAGGAGCGTTATGCGAGATGCCTTCGCAGGTGATGGTGGGCTGGGCGGCAGCGAACGGCCGAGCGCGTCGTAGATATCGCCGGCGACGACCCCGACAGGGCGAGCGCGTCCGGCGTGCCGACCCGCGAGTCCGTGCCAATACGCACCGACGCGCGCCGCATCGACGGGCGTCAGGCCCTGCGCGAGAAGCGTCGTGATGATTCCCGTGAGGACGTCGCCCGTTCCGGCCGTCGCGAGCGCGTTCGTTCCGGTCACGTTCACGTGAAGCGTGTGCCCGTCGTCGATGAGCGTGGCGTTACCTTTGAGGAGCGTCGTGATTCCGGTGCGCGCGACGAACGAACGTAAGCGAGCGACGCGCGTCCCGGGTTCGATCGTACCCTCGCCGGAAAGGCGCGCGAATTCCGACGCGTGCGGCGTAAGCACGCACGCCTTCCCTTTGAGAATGTCGAGATGCTTCGCGAGATGAAAGAACGCGCTCGCGTCGGCGACGAACGGCCGATCGAGCGCTTCGAGAAATCCGCGCACGATCGCGCCGGCCGCATCCGATAGCGAAAGCCCCGGGCCGATCCCGACCGCGCTCTGTTTTTTCGCGAGGTCGAGCAACGTCTCGATCGTGCCGTCGACGTCGCGTTCGTCATAGGTGACCACGACTTGCTCGACGAGATGGTTGCGCAGCGTCTGCGCGGCGTCGCTATTCGCTGCGACCGTCACGTAGCCGGCACCCGCACGCGCGGCACCGCGTGCGCAGAGGACTGCGGCTCCGGGGAACTGCGCGGAGCCTGCGATGATGAATGGCGCACCCGACGCGCGCTTGTCGGATTCGGAGCCGCGCCGAGGAAGAAGCGCGGTAAATTCCGCATCGTCGAGCGCGGCGAATTGGTCGCCGGCGACGCTTGCAATTTCATCGCCGATATCGATATCGCCGACATACAGCGTGCCGACAAAGCTGCGCGCGGGTTCGAGAAGAAGACCGAGTTTTGCCGCTCCGAGCGTGATCGTCGTATCCGCGCGAACGGCACCCGCACCGACGGCGCCGGTCGTGGCATCGACGCCCGTCGGAATGTCGATGGCGAGCACGTGCACGCCGCTCTCGTTTATTGCGGTCGCCGCAACGAGCATCTCCGGCGAGAGTTCTGGCCTCGCGCCGGTTCCCAGCATCGCATCGACCACGAGATCCGCCCCCGCGAGCAATGCGCGCGCGTCGTCGGCGGTTGCCGGGAACGGTCGCACGCGAACGCCCTTTTTCACGGCGCGTTGCTCGGCGTCGCGACGGCCCTCGCTCGGCGACGTCGCCGGCATCGCGTAAATCGTTCGATCGCAATCGCGCTTGATGGCCGCGAACGCGGCGAACGCATCGCCGCCGTTGTTCCCGGGCCCGGCAAATGCCACGAGCGACATCGAGCGCGGCGAGCATTTGACGATCGTCTCCACGATCGCCGCGCCGGCCGCGCGCATCAGGGCGACCTCGCCCAAACGAGTAACCGCTTCCGCATCGGCGGAACGCATCTGTTCCGCCGTGAGCGCGCGCATCAGTCGCTTTCCAAAATGACGACGGCCGATGCCATCGATGCGGTGTGCGTGATCGTGAGGTGGATGCGCGTCACGCCGCGCGACGCCGGTAGCCCGTCGTAGGGCGGATGGAAGAGGAGGATCGGCTTCCCGCTCCGCTCGTGCGACACGGAGACGCTACGCCAGGGAATCGCGTGGCCGAACGCTTTGCGCGCCGCTTCTTTCGCAGCGTAGAAACCCGCGAGGCGCTCCGGCCAGTGACGCTTGCGTTTGGCATAGCGCATCTCTTCTTCCGTGTAAACTTTTCGTGCGAATCGCGCGAGCTTCTCGTCGTCGAAACGATATCGCTCGACCTCCGCAAGGTCGGTTCCGATGCCGACGATCATAGATACCTCATACCCAAGCCGTTCGCAGAAACTCCGCGGATGTCTGCTACAGGTTCGGGGCCTACCGAGAGCTAAGTGCGACCCCGTGGGGCAGATCAGTATCGTGCCGGTCAACACCCTGGACGCGCGGTTCACGGAGCGCCTCGCTCTCTGCCTGGAAGAGCGTTTTCTCTTCTCGTGCATTGTCGAGCGCACGCTGCGGGTGCCGCGTACCGCGCTTAACAGCGTGCGTAAGCAAATGTTTTTCAACACGCTGATGTCGCGCGTGGCGCTCGCGCCCGTCGCCGACCCCGATGCGATCCGCCTCGCGATCACGGAATACGACCTCTACAAGACGTCGCACCAATTCGTGTTCGGCGACGCAAACGAAGACCAGCGCATCGCGATCGTGTCGCTCCACCGGTTACGCAGCGATTTCTACGGCGAACGCGCCGATGCGAACTTGCTCTTCCAGCGCACGCTCAAAGAGACGGTGCACGACCTCGGTCACGCGTTCGGACTCAAGCACTGCTATAACGCCCGCTGCGCGATGTATTTCTCGAACTCGATCTACGACACGGACAACAAACTCTCGCATTTCTGCGACATCTGCGAAAAGCGCGTCAAAGCCAACCACTAGGCGCCCGTTTTGGCGCTGCATACGATAGCGCTTCGCGATCCCAGCCGGCGGATGCGATGCACTGCTCGTAGATCGCGTCGAGGAACGCTCTGAGTTCGGCTGCGGGGTCGACCGCCGAACGAATGGCTGCGTACGGCAACACCCATTCCTTAATCGTCGAGGACCACGCTGCGGCGCCGGGCGCGATCGGGAGCGCCTCGGGTCCCGATGGTTCCGGGTAGATGTAGCCGTAGAAGAACGGGGCCGTCGTTTCGTCGCCGTAATAGAGGCCGACGTTCATCAGCTCGGCGTCGAGATCGTATTTCATGATGTAGCCGCGATCGGTTGGCGGCGTGACGTGTTTGCCGTTGAAGAGAAGAAGCGCAACGTCGAGCGCGCCCCACCAAACTTGAATGCCGCTGCGTCCGAAAAAATGCGCGCGCCATTCGTCGAAGATGCTCGCCGTCGCCGTCGCAGCGCGGAACCAGCGAAGCACGTAGCTCGGATCGTATTCCGCCGGACGGCGATCCGCGTCGAGCGGAGTAACGTCGGGTAGCTCTTGCGGGATCGGTGAGATCGTACACGTGACGCCGATGTCGGATATCGCGGCTCGTAGGTCGGCGTAAATGTCCGCGACGGCACGGACCGGCGCGAGCGATATGCGGCGCACCTCGCCGTTACTTCGTTCGACGACGATCTCGGACGAGAAAACGTCGATCGACGCTTGTACCGACGTCCCGCGCCACGGCATCGCGCCGGTCGTTACGCCACGCGCGGTCAGCGCGAGCGACGTAAACATCCAATTCGGCTGCGCCGGTGAGAGGGCGACACGGAGCTTGCCGAGCATCTGCGTGTACAGATGGAAGCTTTTCTTCGTGGGCGCCCACGCGGCGACGTTGACGTCCGGCCAGACGCCGTCATCGGAGTCGATTTTTTCGCTCGCCATATCGCACCTCGCTATCTCGCTCGGTCACGTTACACGTGAAGGAACGCTTTTCCACCGACAAGGATCGGCTCGAGGCGTTCAGCGACGGCGTGATCGCCGTGATCATCACGATCATGGTCCTCGACCTGCGGCCTCCGCACGGCACCGACCTCAATTCGCTCGCGCCGGTTCTACCGACATTCGTTGCGTACGTAATCAGCTTCATCTTCGTCGGCATCTACTGGAACAATCACCATCATATGCTGCGCGCGTCGCGCGGCATCGACGGTCGCGCGATGTGGGCGAATCTACATTTCCTGTTTTGGCTCTCGCTCTCGCCGTTTATGACGAGCTGGGTCGGCGCGCATCCGATGGCGGCCGTTCCTACGGCACTCTATTGCGTGGTCCTCGCACTCGATGGGATCGCGTACGCGATCTTACAGTACGCGCTACGGTCGGTAAACGGACCCGACTCTCCGTTCGCGCGAGCCGTGTCTTCGAGATGGAAAGACCGGACCGCAATCGTGCTCTACGTTCTCGCAATCGGACTCGCGTTCGTCTCGACGATCGTGTCCGACATTCTCGTCGTCGTCGTCGCGATCGTTTGGATCGTACCCGATCGTCGTTTCGAGGTCGCCATCCAACAAGAGAGTTAGGCGCAAGACCTAGCCCCGAACGGACGGAAATCGCCGGCGGTCGCGCGAACGCCGAGATTATATCGCGTATCCCGGTTCGAGGATTATCTTGCGTCGTTTTTCTCTGCTGTGCTTCACGTTCGCCGTCGCCGCGTCGTTTTCGAACGTATCCGCCGCGCTAGCGGACGGCGCCTCATCTTTCTTGCAACCGGGTTCGAACGAAGGGACGGCCGATAGTTTTGTCGGCAATCACGACTGGATTTTCTCGACGAAGCCCGGCCATTTCGAGCTCGATATATCGCTCGGCCGCGTGCCGACGAACGCGTTACCCGGAGCGCCGTTCACCGTCGTCCTTCACGTCGTTCCGCTCGCCGGAAACCATGTGACCTTTGCGAAGACTCCGGGCGGATACGTCTATAAGGGCGACATGAAGACGTCGGCAAAAATGCGCTTAGCGGTCATCCCCGCGAACAGCGCCCTCGTGAGAGAGGCAAACGAATATACGGTGCAAGCGAGCGGTCCGGCGGTCGTCTTCGCAGCCGCAGCCGACCCCATCATCGGAACGTATTCCGGGTCGAGCGATGGCGCGGCGCGCATCTTGCCCGGCGGCGTCATTAAAACCGCAGGCGGCGTCGACGGCACCTGGACCGTCTTCGATCCGCAACTTCACGTGTACACGATCACGATCGGCCAAACGCGCTACTCGGTAAAGCTCGTCCCCGGCCAAGGTCTGCTCGATGCCAACAACGGGAACATCGTCTTACAGACGATACATTAAGCCGCAGCCGGCGCGAGGCTCCGGTAGGCGTCGAGGACGTCGCGGCGCGAGACGATGCCGCGGAGAGTGCCGGTTGCGTCGACGATCGGCAACGTGCCGCTTTCGGCACCCAGCATGTCGGGAATCGCGCGTTCGATCGACTCGTCGCCGGTAAAGATCGCGGGCGACGCGCGCACGAGCGCGTCGATCGATGCGTCCGGATCGGTATCGAGATGCGCGATGAGGTCGCCGAGCGCGATGAAGCCGAGAAACGAATCGTCGTGGCCGACTACCGGAACGAACGCATCGTCCGTCTTATGAAGGCGCTCCGCGAGTTCGTGGACGGTCTCTCCGGCGTGTGCGACGATCTCCGGCGTGCGCATCAAACTCCGCACGAGCACGTGCGCGAGCGGCCGCGGTTTCCGCACGGCGCCCCAGTCGATGCCGCGGCGTTCCAATTTCATCTCGTAGACCGTCGAGCCGAGGAGTCGCCGCCCTAGGAGTGACGAGATGACGGTCGAGATCATGAGCGGCAACACGATCGTGTAGTCGCCGGACATTTCGAAGACGATGACGATCGCCGTGATCGGGGCTTCCGATGCGGCTGCGAACGCCGCGGCCATCGCAACGAGCGCGTACGCGGGTGCTGCGGCGGTCCACGATGGGAACGCCCCATGCACGACGGATCCGAATGCATTCCCGACCATCGCGCCGCCGAAGAGCGAGGGCGCGAACACGCCACCGCTTCCACCGAAGCCGAGCGTGAGCGAGGTTGCGAGCGGCTTGAGAAACGCGAGCGCGGTCGCGGAGCCGGCCGAGGTGTGGCCGTCGAGCGTGCGCTGAATCGCATCGTAGCCGACGCCGAGAACGTCGGGGAAGAAAATCGCGATCGCGCCGACACAACCGAAGCCGATCGCTCCGACGATCGGCGACGGCAACTTCAGTTTCTCGACGGCGTCTTCGATTGCGTACAGGAGGCGCACGAATCCCCATGCCCAGAGCGCGCACACGACGCCGAGCAGCGCGTAGAACACGAGCTCGCGCGGCGACGCGAGCTGGAAACCGGCAGCCGCGAACGACGGTCTGTTCCCGAGATACGCGCGCGAGATAACGGCCGCGAGCACGCTCGACACGACGATGACGGCGAACGAGCGCGGCGCGAAATCGCCAAGGATCACTTCGCTTGCGAAGAACACGCCACCGATCGGCGCGTTGAACGTCGCGGAAATACCGGCCGCGGCGCCGCAGGCCACGAGCGTGCGCACCACGGGCGCCGGCGCTCGCACCGCGCGGCCGAGCACGGACCCGATGGCAGAACCGATCTGCACGATCGGGCCCTCGCGTCCGCAGCTGCCGCCGAACCCGATCGACGTTGCCGAGGCGAGCGCTTTGATTCCGATGATGCGCGGTCGCATCGCGCCGCCGTGGAGTGCGACGGCGGCCATCACTTCGGGGACGCCGTGTCCGCGCGCTTCGGGCGCGAACCGCGCGGTGATCCACGATGCCACCGCACCGCCGATCGCAAGGACCGCGACGAGCGCGAGCGCATGCGGAACGATACTCGCGAACCGCGGCAGCATCTTTCCGAACGCAAGGGCACCCTCGAGCTCGATAAGCTTGCGGAACGCGATCGCGCCGAATCCGCCGCCGACGCCCACGACCACCGCCGCGACGAGCAAATACGTGCTCTGCGAAAGGACGATCGACCCGATCTGCAGTTCGAAGCCGCGCGTGCCCTCGCGATAGCGGACGCGCGGAACGGCGGCCGGTACCGTGCTCATGTGCTCGCTCGTACCCGTTTCGCTCGGAAGTTAGGCGCGCTCGAAGGCGAGGCGATCGTCCTCTGCGAGCACGTCGAGCGAGTACACGAGATCCTGACGGTCGGCGAGGAACGGGAACATTCCGATCGCCTTTTCGCGGTCGCCGTGGAACGGCTTGCGGTCGAATACATAGGCGCGCCACGCGGCGATATGGTCCGCATCGGTATGCGCGACGACGAACGCCGCGACCTCATCGTCGGTGGACGCCGCGCGGACCGCGTCGGCGAACGCCTCGAGCGAGATATCGAGGTGCTCGAGCATGTAGATCGTGAAGCCCTCGATTTGATACTCGCCGAGCGATCCGCCGGGGAACGTCGCACGGACCTTGTCGATGGACCGTGGCAAGAACGGAATGCCGGAAAGTTCGGCCCGCGGCTCTCGCGGCGGGGCGTGGCGTAAGTCGAGTGCTTCCATAGGCTGGCACCTTCGCTCAGAGATCGTCCATTCGCTTGCGGAAGGCGAGCAAGCACTCGAGAAATAATTCGACTCGTGGCGTGCGTGGAAACGGCACGTTTAATCGTTTTGCATAGTAATGCGAGGAGACTCCCATATGCGAAAGCTCGCGACGTTCGTATTCGCAGCGATGCTCGGGACCGGCACCCAGGTTTGCCAACCCGCCGCGGCTCAGCCGGCGACGGGCGCCATGATGATGTCGCCGGCCGCCCATCACTTGATCCACGTGTCGAAGTGCGAACCGTATCAGACCAAGACTATCGTGAACGCGGGCTACGCTCCGGGTTTCGTTCCGGCGTATTATCCGTATCCACGAAATCCGTACTACTGGAACGACGTCTACGGCTACCGTTATCGGCAGCCGGCGGTCGTGACCAGTAACCCGTCACTCGCGATCGACTACACGAACGTCGGGACGAAGGTGGCGAGCACGATCGAGTTCGGCCTCATAGCGCGCGGAACGCTCGTCGCCGAAGTGCGCGACGTCGGCACGTTCTCCCC
>Ga0116228_10003091_pt1 | contig 14579 bp, 19 predicted proteins | sample S1TSphfallax_2_FD_89694 | JGI IMG/M metagenome (GOLD analysis project Ga0116228, IMG submission 89694) | Host-associated microbial communities from peat moss isolated from Minnesota, USA - S1T2_Fc - Sphagnum fallax MG | ecosystem: Host-associated > Plants > Peat moss > Unclassified | place...
TCTTATCTTTATCATTCTCTTCTATATCAATCCTCTCCTTCTCTCCTTTCTCAATTTTTTTTCCAAATCTAGCAACAGAAAACCCCAAAAAACCCACTTTTATTTTTTACTTTTTAAATTTTTAAAAAATCACTAAGTAGTGAACTTTGGCCGCCAACATTGAAAGTGGTTTGTCGTGGGTTTGAATACTCATTCTACTTGGTGCAATTAGGCCCACTTTTATGCTAGTTGTCAAAGCCAATGTTCAACCCAAATCAAGCATTCCTATTCGTGTAAATCCCAAGGGCTTTACACTAGGAGTCAAGGCTGAAATAGAAAAAAAAAAAAATTCAATCTGCCCCAAGCTATTATAAATGCCGAACTTTATGTATGGCTTTGTGTATTGGCCAAAAGGCTGGAAAAAAGGATACCACCGAATTTGGGAAGCCAATTTGCAACCCTTGGGGGGCCAATTTTTGAGCATTTATTATTAACTTCGGTGCCAAACAACAAGCCAAAATGCTCAAAGTTGGCCCAAGTTTTTTTAGTTGGGACTTCAAGTGTAAAGTGTGCATGATTAGTGTGTTTTAGAATCTATCAACTTTCCCACGGTACACACGGTTCTGGCCCACACAAAATATGGTAGCTTAAGGGATTTTGGCCCCTAGTGTAGTAGGTCTATTTTTTTATGAGGATTTTTGAAAGATGATATTTTGGCTTGTGTTGAGCCCTGAGATTAGTTTTAGAGTTATGATATCTTGAAGGATTTTGGTTTCTTTTAGAGGAGCTTTTTGAAGATTATATTTTTGCATGGTGAAATATTTCTTTTGCCTTAAGATACTTTTTGATGTAAATGGAAAGGCCATAGTGTGACACACCCCTTGTTTTGTATGGTGAGCATTCCATTTTTCAAAATCCCCCTGCCTAAAGCAAAACAAAGGTCCACATCTATAACAATGATTGCTTAACATGTTCAGATTTAAATGATGTCTCAACAGAAATATTATTCAAAACCCATGTTTATGGGTTAAGCTCAATCTATTTTTCCTTGTTTGAACAAGAGAGAAGACAACTTCTAATTCATTAGAGGTATGAATTTAACTTTTTCATTATTTTATTCAATTAAGTTTTTAATTTTTATATATTTTTAAATCTTTTGCACTATTATTTAGTCATCAAAATCATGTATTTGCTTTTATTTAGGGTTTTTTCCCTTAATGTTTAATGTTTATAGATTATTTTTTATTATGCAAAGATTTTATTCCAAATTTTATGGGTTTTTTTTTCATGATAAATTAGGGCACAAGATTTTTGGGGAAACCTAAGAATTTGCAATACATGGGTGTAATGTTTTAAAGTCATGTTTTTTAAATGTGCAATAGAATTGGTTGGATGGGTTCGTTATGAAGGTTTGTTATAAATTCATTGGCCGTTTTGCAACTTCAATTTGGGGGTTGGATTTCAATTCCAAGGGAAGGTTTCAAAAAAATTGAACTCTCACAAACTAAATAACAATATTACTTTTTTTTTGTTATTAAAAATTAGGGTTTCATTTTTCATTTATAAGTTGTTGAAATAACTAATATTCATGTTAAGGTAATGTCAATGATTTGCTGGGTTTTTAATTGTCCCAATCAAGGGGTATGGAAAAATATGGTAAATGATGGGTTAAATTATATGTGACGGTATTGTTGTCCATTTGCATTTAAGAGCTTGTGGGTTAGTACATTACAACTTAAAAAATAATACTAATATGAAATAATGTGACACTTATTCTTGCACATGTGATAAATTTGAAAATTACATCATGTGGTGAACTTTAATGTTTTAATCCATTCAAATCCAAAGCTTGGTACAATCACCTTTCTCCAATGTTGACTTGGTGTGAAAAAATGGATTTAGGCATGGGGCCCAAAACAAGGTGGCAATTGAAGCCCAAGGAAGAGTATCAAAGTTTTTGGAGGGTGAACGAAGGGATATGCAAACCCTAGTTGAATGGAACAAACACAAAAATTTAGCCCCACAAGAAAAGGTCAAGTAGCCAATAATCAATAATCACCTTGGTCATATTTAGTATATGCGACAACTCATACCAAAGTTTTTTTCTTTTCCATTTTCCATTTAATATAACATGGTCTTGTCTCACTATGTTTTTAAAGTACCAGTGTGGGTATGGACTAGAAAACCATCATGAAAATTCCAACACAACGGTCCATAAAACATGATTGTTTAGTCCACTTTCCAATCAAAAGGTTATACATGTGACCTAATATTGTGGAAATCACCTTCTACTATTGAACATTCATCCAAGCCAATGGAGATCTAGCCCATAGTGCGCAAGACCTAAATTTTGTTGCACAAATGTCTTTGTATGCTCCACATGTGTCGCAAATTTTGAAGGATTATATATGGACCCAATTGGAGTTAGGGCACATGATGAAGCAAATCTATAACAAACACAAGGCAATTTGGTGGGGCATGAATCAATGCAAGGGAGCCCATGATTAGGGACAACTTTTTATGATTACAAATCATTGCCTATTTGGATCAGAAACATAAGAAGGGTAATTGGCACCTACATTGGAACTTGGAAATTTATATTCAATCATGGGTATGTGCTCACCCTGATGATGTCTTTTATTTCTAAGATGTAGGTGAAGTGAATGAGATCCAAATGTCCTTCACCATAGGGATTTCAACACCTACATAATTCCTAGACATTATCCAATTTGGTCATAATGAGGATATTTCCATGGATACCACATTTGGCACTAATGATGTGAACTACCATATATTCACATTGATGGTATTTGATCTTCATCACACTAGGGTGCCAATTGCTTAAGTCATCACAAGCCAACAAACTTGTAAAGATTTGGAATCCAATGGTTAATTCCATTACAAGTGAAACTTGTGGCAAACATGTTCAAGTGGAAACTTTCATGTTTTATTATGGATGATGCCCTACAAAAACTACAACATTACAATGGGTTCTATTTTACCTTCATATTTTTTATACATTTTCACCAATTGGGGTTTACACAAGGTTGCATATTATTTCCCATTATGTTTGAAATTTCATTTTTCAAGTGATTTTTTTAATGCATTCCAAGATTGGGTGGAGCCTAAATCATGTCCTAGTATTTCTTTGTGTTTGGCATGTGTTGAAAACATGGTGTTTACAATCTATGGAAAAAATAAAATATGTGGAAATAAGGGTTGCAATATTCAATTGCTTTCACTTGGTGATTTCATGTCCATCAATTTAAAGGAGACTGTCAAATTGTTCAAAGCACATGAGAAAGAAAAAATGATGGAATGTTTAATAACCTTAAACCCAATGATACATGGACTTGATATTTTTTGGCTTACTATTGCCAACTTGGTGTGTAATTAATTCATTTCCAACCCAATATTTAAAGGTAATTTTGACACTTATGGAATTAAAACCTTAACTTTCATGTGTAATGTGCATGTTAGTGTAGATTTGTGGATGGTTGGCTTTCATCAAGTGCCACATTCCAATCAAAATACACAAGCTAACATAGAATTTTACCATGGGGCATTGAAGCATTGATTCTCTTTTGATATAAAAGGCTTCAAGGGACGTCACATTGATTGGTTGGCGTGGAGGTTCATTACGATTATGGCACAACACTACATGCACCAAGCAAAGATGAAGAAATGTGAATTCATAAAGAACAAGGTTATTTGATGACTTGTGGCAACAAATGTGTACGAAGCAAGGTTGATTGCACACATTATGTCATTCAACCTACTTTGGAAAGTGAAGACAATGCTAATGGATTAGAACATGAAGAGTCAAACCCATCTCAATGTCATATATAATCTAAACTTTCCTTTCATTGAATATGCATCCTACACATATGAATGGGTGTTGCATGGGAATTTTTGCAAGCACCAAGTTATTATTCTCTTGGCATGCACCGACCTTACCATCGACGATATATATCATCAACCACTGTGGCACATGGTATGGGAGCAATCATGGTCGGTTGAAAACCATGTTTGTATATTTGAGATATTTGAAAGTGCATAATGTTTTTTAAAAATATGAGGGTTACGATGAAAACATGATTGATGGGGTGGGTTTTGTAGACATTGATCGCCTTCTATACATAGATGGCAATGGCCCTTTTTCTTTTAATGGTGTCCACAATGATGAGTTTGAAAATTCATCTACCCAGATTTGAAAATCTTTTAGGTTTTATGGTACTTGTACAAAGCACCAATGTAAAAAGTTTATTCCATGCATTTGTCTCTGGATTAATTGTTTCAATGTGAAAGGCAAAGTTGAAGCAACCATAACCACTCTTACACCAATTTTCAAAATCCATTTTCAAAATCAATATAAAAGAGATATTTGTGAAATAATAACAATAAATTATTTTTCATCCTAATAATTTTCACAAACCCCACATAAAATCACTACAAATAAACATACAAAGTAGCGACACATGGGGGTATTGCATACCAACAAAAAGAGACCTTTCATTATGCCAAACCAAGATGCGAGTAATGTTGATCTCAATAAGTTTAATTATGGTATATGGCGCATGTAATGTGAGTATTGCCAAGCACTAAAAAACTTGCAAAACCTTGATGAAGGTAATGCATTTTTGTATGATGTTAGTTTTAGTGTACGTACTATGTTGTGCAAGTATTGTGAAGCAACAAAAGATAAGAATCTTAAATGTTAAACTACAATGAAGGTATTGCTTTTCTATATGATGTTAATTTGTAGTGTACATATTCTATTGTGCAAATATTGTAAAACAACAAACTATTAGAATTTTAAATGTTAAACCTCGATGAAAATATTGTTTTTCTATATGATGTTAGTTCTAGTGTATATACTTTGTTGTGCAAATATTGTGAAGCAACAAAAAATAAAAACCCTAAATGTCAAACCCTGATGAAGGTAATGCATTTATGGGTGATGTTAGTTGTAATGTACATACTTTGATGTGCGGGTATTACAAAACAACAAAAGATTACATTCCTGAATGTCACAATGTGATGAAGGTATTATTTTTTTATATGATGTTAGTTATAACATATATATTATGTTGTGCAAGTATTGCAAAATAATAGAAGATTAGAATCTTGAATGTCAAACTATGATGAAAGTTTTTTTTTTTGGTTTAATGTTAATTCTAGTGTATGTACTTTGTTGTGCGAGTATTGCGAAGCAACAAAAGATTAGAATCCTAAACCTTAAACCATGATGAGGTATTACATTTTTACATGATGTTGATTTTAATGTATCTATTGAATTGTGCAAGTATTATGAAATAATAAAAGATTCCAATCCTAAGAATCATTGGGTATTGCATTACATGGTACAAGGTCCATGTGATGTGAGTATTGCAAAACCATAATCATATCCAAATTGGGCTCCCTTTAACACAAAATTGAAAAAAATTAATAATACTTGCATTGAGGTTCTCAAATATCATTGGTGGAAATGATTGCAGCTCATTTTACTTATAACCTTTTATGAAGGCTAGAGTACATACAATTAATTCATTTGAAATACCCTCGTATGGGTGGGTGTATGCCATCGCAAAGGCTTTCCCTTACACAATGAGAAATCAATTTGCTCTTTTGATCCTTTGTAATCTAGTCAATAAGGAGCAAATGATGATGCAAAGAAGAAAAAAATGTTTCATTAACACTTTCATAATCCAACACTAGCTTTCCACATCCATTTACTGAAGTTGAAGGTAGCTTGTTTGTTTTATTTATCATGTGGAGATCTCCCAAACCATGATGCCATGTACCACACACTTGGTAACATTAAAAAACCCTCAATGAATAACAATGCACTAAGAATATTTCTTAATGTTTATACCTTTGGTCCAAGAGTTATTGAATATTGAACAATTTTGTCATTGAAAATATAATAAAATTAAATAAAAAATCTTTTAGAGAAATTGGGCGCAACTTTGGTTTTGTTAAGTAGGATTTTGTAGAGGTGCTTTTGTAATTTCTAGACCTAAGGTGTGAGAGATATGGAGGTTTTAGATATTTGTGTCATTGAAAATTCAACTAAATTTTTTGAATGATTTTTTAAGGAGAAATTAGTTGGGTAACAAGCTCACTCTTGAGCCAAGAGCACAATGCTAAACACAAAGCAACCGCAACTTTTATTGAAAGAGAAGCACAAACAAAACCTGGAATGTAAACAACCATAAACTCAATCATTATAAATAAGGAGTGGAGTGTACAAATCCTTCTGTAGTGACAAGAGGTAGCTTGACAACAAGGTAGACACAAGACGTAGATAACATAACGCAAAACAAGAACACGAGGGAAATAAATTAGGGAAATAAAAACTCGGAAAGCAATTTAATCTGGCTATATTTATGGCTACACACTGAGAACCAAATATACAAATATGGCCAAGTTGAGAAATATTTTGGCGATTGAAACCCTCCCAATCACTTCTTGTTTGGCTACACACATAGAACCAAATATAGAAATATGGCCAAGTTGAAAAAGATTTTGGCAATTGACACCCTCCCAATCACTTGATTTTTTGGATTTTCTTAGACGAAATTTCGACATTGAAAAAAAGGGCTGGTTCAACAAGGTGGGAATAAACGGTCCATTTTTTCTTTCTTTAGATGGAACCGGCCATTGAAAAGGTTTGGATCCAAAAGTTTCCAGAAAAAAACGACCGTTTAGGAGCCCCCACCAAACTACCGTCCCTACCACAACTGCGCTCAGCCCAAACGTAGTTGGTTGAAGGCGTCACGGAAATCACGTAATTCGTACACGGTTCTGCTCATTCTCTCCGCAACTTCGCTTGAAGAGGAACCGTATTCCACATTCCTGATCGAATGTCTGACCCTGCCGTGATCGAGCGAGACTGTGATTGTGAGAATCGCCTTGATTTGGGTGCGGAGATCGTCGAACGCCCGGCTCATGTCTTCGGCCTTGCTTGTCTCGTATTCGATCAATGCCTTCACATTAACCGCCGCTTGCAGCTCTTCTTTTAGCGGCGAGTTTTGTGGAAGATTAGCCGTGACGAATATGATGTGAAGCCTATTGATTGGCGCGACCTTGATCTGTAGCATCATGCTTTCCAGACTCGTCTTGCTGCTGTTGTCCATGCCGTCGGTGAAGGGTACCAGGAAGCAATCCGCGTCGACGGTAGACCGATTATTTTCCTCTACTATCTGAAATTTCAGGGCTTCCACCACCGCGTCGTACAGGCAAGTTCCGCCGCTGCCTTCGCCACGCAGAATGTCCTTGTACTGCCGTCGGATGGACTCAGATTTGGAATCTAAGTCTTTGGCTTCAAACTTGCACAGTTGCGTCGTCGTGGTGTTGAATGCCCAGATGTAAACCACGTCCCCGGGGCGCAGGGTCTCCCTCACGAGCTTCTCGAACTGTTTGAGCAGCTGCTCCCACACCTCGGTGCGTTCTGCACCTGGACAGGAAATTCGGGTTGATGAAGTAGCGTCCAGCAAGATGTGGATGTACGCAATACCATCGTTGGGCTTGTGAATGTTGTATTCGCCGCTAATACTTTGACCGACACCCACATCACGATTCCGACTCCAGTTTTCCATAAAGAATGGCACTCCCGATTGCCAAGGCGGTTGCCCTCGTAGCTGCCGACTCGTCTCCAAGAGGCTTATGGCACGCTCGTCGGAATTCATGAGTAATAATCCCTTTGTCCAATTCCAAACTTCTGTACTTCAACGTGCAGACTGCGCTCACAGCTCCAAAATAGGTTGAGAATGCTAAGCTTAATAATACAGCTTCACAAATTAGCACAGCAAACGCTAGCTGCAGCAAGGTATGTCAGAGGTCTGAGCTGGATCTAACACAAAATTCCCAAAACACTCAACTGTTACTTACCTGATCACCAACTGCAGCTGATCAGCAGTGCAATCTGGGTCGCCCTAGTCTTCACTCCCGGCGTTGTCCCAATCAAGATGCTTAAAAACTGTGGCCTGTGTACCAAATCCCACTGATCTACAACCAAAAACTCCAAAACAACTTTCGTGATGATCATTCATAATATCAAACGTCAACTATATACTTTCCTCATCTAGGTTCGGTACCAGCCCAGCTGCAAGATGGATGGTGCGTGGGCAGGCAACACTTTTTTGTTCTACACCTTTGCCACAACTAACCAAGCTAGGTAGCTTTGCACCAACGGTGTCGGTCTCCAATAGACTTTTGAACCAGTCTAGCCCTAGACCCTGTTGATATATGGCCCCTTTTTTCCATACCAGGCTGGTACTCGGTTCTGAGTACTTTCCAGTGTTGTGAGGGTATCTGGCGGTTTGAAAGGTAAAAACCGGCGGTTCAGGGTCAGTTTCTTGCAACCCGGACCCAAGTTGACATCAACTTGCTGGAACTGACACAAGAATCGGACCATGGAAAAAATGTTTTGTTACATCCAAAATTGGAATCATGAAAATATTTTTTTTGAAAACAGGGTAAGGATATATATGTGAAAAATCGACTTTTTTCAAAATTTATTAAGTAGACTAAATTTTGTAATTAATTTTGTAATTTTAATTGATTGTTCAACTCTATATTTACTTAGACCCCTATTTTAATTTGTAGTAAAACTTTGTACTCACATAATCTTTACCATTGGGGAATGTGGAGTGTGTACATGAAATCGGACTCAGTTCAAAAACCGGGTATAGAGGTTCTTGAATTTGAAAAAATGTGATCAAACCCCAACCCTACACTTTCATACAAGTCTAATCCTCGTATTGCGTCCAACACAAATTTCTGGCTAGTATGTGATATATAATATACACCTAATATTGAGACAAGTATAAAATTGATACTAGGTTATCCAAAGTTCTTACTAGGCTGGTATTAGTATGGGGGGTTGTATGAGGTTTGTATTGTCTCAGTTCATACCAAACTAGTAGGGAAATAGTAGTGTTGATACTAGTGTTGGGCAAATATCCTGAAAATCTAGATATCCCCATAGATATCACTCAAGATATCACTTGTAAAAAAAATTGGATATCAAAATTCTTGATATCCAAGGTGATATCCTTATTTTCGAATCTCAAAATTATGAGATCTGGTCACCTAATATCCAAACATAGTAAAAAAAATGTAAAAATTTGATATCTAAGGTGGATATCAAATTCATGTCCAAATATGGACATGAGAGGGGATTACATTTAGGGTTTAAGGTGTAGGTTGTTAAAATGGAAAAAAATGCGAACATTGCCATTAAACCTTTTAAAAACCCTAAAACCATAATAAAAAAAGGTTCGCGTTTCAACTCAAGCCTTAACTCCTTTTTAGGCTTTTTTTTGCATCATTAATGTTGCTCCCATTTTAGGTTGTTGCTACTCTCCTTTTTGTGTTCATTGTTACTCTTCTTTTCACTTGTTGTTGTTTTCCTCTTCATTCATTATTCTTTTCTCTTTGCACTCAATGTTATTCTCCTTATCGCAACCCTAGCCTTGGGCTCGTGACCAAGGCAAAGGCTTGCGAAGGTGCGGGCCAAGAGGGAGGCCCGCGAGTCACATTTCATGTTCTGGGAGTGCAAGAGAGTGTGAAAGAATGAACCCTCACACTCCCAAGTGAGTTCCCACTTTAGGAGTTAAAGTCTCAGTGGACTTTCGAATTTTCAAAGAGCGATTGCAGGAGTCAAAACTAATTGGATTGAAAATTTCTTTATATCATTGAAAAGCTATTGAAATGTAGATGTTTAAAATGAACTCACATGACTCATTTGGACACTTAAAACACAAGTTATGGCCAAAAGAAGGGTCGGGAGTCCCGATTTCCTTGTGTGTAGGTGGTGTGCGACATATTGTTGAAAAACTCTTGACGAGGGCTCCAACTTTGCTTCAGACCTCATTTCAATTGGAGGTCTGCACACAAAGTTATGGGGCCCCAAAGTTGTAAGAGTCCAACCTTTGTGAATTTTAGGACACCCATTTGAGAGTCCCGAGACAAAATGTCATTTGGATGTGGGCCTTGTGGAGAGGCACAGAATATACTATAAGGGGGAAGGTGGTGGCTTCCCCCAAGTTCAGGCCGTGGTCAGTCTTGTGAGTCCAAGTTTGCCTATCATTCGTCATAGCACCAAAAATGTTTCACCTATGCATTAACCAACTTGTTATTTGGTTTTGTGCAGGTCCGTGTGAGTGATTAAGTGCTTGTCATTCTTCCTCCTCCCATCCCAAAGCTCTAGCACGCCCCTCTACCCCCAAAGTGCTGCGAGCTAAAGAGCGTGTCCCCAATTCCTTACTCTTCTGTTATTTTCACTTCAGACTCACATTTGAATCTATCAAGGAGCTTGGGAGTGTGTCACTCATTCACACTTGTTGTTGCTCCTTTTCACATTCACTACTACTCTCTTTCACACTTAATGTTGTTTCCTTTTTCAAGTAATGTTGTCTTCTTCTTCACATTCACTATTGTTCTCATTTTCTTTCTTGTTGTTGTTTTTTTCTCTACGTTCAATCATGTTCGCCTCTTTGCACTCATTGTTGTTCTCCTCTTCACACGCATTATGGCTCTCCTCTTTGTGCTCATTGTTGTTCCCATTCATGTTCACTATTGTTCCTACCTTCTTTGCATTTGGTGTTGCTTCGCTCTTCACACTTGGTGTTAATCCTCTTCACATTTGTTGCCACTCCTCTTTGCACTCATAACCATGTACAAAATCTTTTGTTGTTGTTCCTTTTCATGCTTGTTGTTATTCATTTTTTTCATGTTCCAACCCATGTGTTGTTATTGGTCAAAGGAGTTGTACTACCCCCCACCATTCCTTCTTGTAGGTTGGGAATCGTTAACAAAGTGAATTTTTTTTCCAATAAGTTTTTTTTTCATTTTTTTTTGTTTTTTTTTCATTTTTTTTCCTTTCTTTTTTTCATTTTTATAAAAAAAACGTGTTTCTAGTTTTGGCGCAAGGCTAGTCATAAATTGTTTTGGAACCAAACATAAATCCTTTGAACAAAAAAATTGATAGTTTTGTATCTTTGTTTACTTTTAAATGTTTTGCATCGTACTTAATTGTGCACATGAATATCATCACATCACACAACAACACATCACATTTGTTCCTAAGTTTTCTCCACATTTTGGCCTTGTAGAACAGTTGTGAAAGATGGAAAGGTCCAATGAATATGATAACCAAACAAGGCAAAATGAAAAACCTATAATACACATAAATTATGAAATTGAAGTTGATCAAATAATGGAAGAAAAGGAATTTCCAAGCTTGCAAATTGAAATTAGTAAAATTCAAGATTATGTGAAGAAACTGATGAAGAAAAGACTAAACACATTTTGGAACAATTACAAATTCAAAGAAAAAAATGGCATCTTCATAATAAAAATGTCTTATGTTAGTTTTTTATTGTGTTAAGAACAACTCAAAAATAAACCTTGATGTTCCTCAAATGATGCATTGTTTGTTCTGTCGTTTTCAACATGTTTTCTTTTCAAATGCAAGAAAATAATTAAGGAAAGGTCTAATAACATATTACAAAATAGATGGCATAGTTCATGTTTGTAGAAACATCTTGATGTAAACCATTCAATAATTTTTTTAAAGTTTTGGGAAGAAATTGATAATCAAAGGAGAGAAAATGTTGAAAGACAACTTGCAAAGAAAAAAATGAATATTTCCATTTTTCCATATTTGAATGTTTTGTTTCAAAAGATCCCTTCAAAAAAAGATGATGTGGAGTAAAAAGTGTTTGTGGAAAATTGTACATTTTTTGATATTGAAAAATCACTTGCCTTTGCAATTTGTAAAGAATGTGTGGTTAAAACATTTGGTGTTGCAATTATGTCTTCATGTTCAATTCCTTTCCCAAATTTTTTTTTCACACACCATTTTGCCTAAATTGGTGGAAAAAACTAAAGAAACATATGTTTTGCCTTTGTTAAATGAATGTTATTGTGTTACAGCCAATTTTGATCTATGGATGTTCAAGGGTGCACATGATGTGTTTGCCATGATCATACTTTTTTTGGGATCTGATTACAAACCAAAACAAGTAACTCTTGGTTTGTTTAAGGGTTTGATGTATATGGCTTGAAAAGTAAAATAATAGCATATGTGAAAGATAAGGGTTCAAATTTAAATACATTGACTAGTGCTTTGAAATTTGTTATCAAATGTGAGACTTTAGGTTTGGAAGAAAGCTTTCAAGGAACCTCTTATGGTCATGTTTTTTCCAAAGTGTGCCAATATGCCAAAATTGATGAAACAATTTATAAGAGCTTGAAATATGTCTATTAAATCTACTTAGGCAAATTTGCAAAAAACGAATTACTTGCTCGAAGAAATCTAGTAAATGTCATCAAGAATGGAACAAAACTTGCATTGAAGTTATTTTGAACCTAGAAAATTTAACACTCTAGTGAAAATTATGTTAGTTTTATTGTAATCATTTTATTTTGTTCCATTTTTGCAAGTCTTTTATCTTTGGTTATTATAAATTGTAAGTCGTTTTGTTGATCCTTAATCTATTTCTATGGGTTTGCAAGTAAAAGCATATTGTTTCGAGAGGCATTACAATTTAGGGTGACAATTGTTCTTTATTATAATCGATAAACTGCAATGAGAATTATTAGTCATGTCCCTCCATACGGGACAAAATGTTATTTGCTTTATTTTTGCCATATTTCTTAAAGAATGAAAGAAAACCATCTAAGACCCCACAAACTTCCCTCCTAATGTTAGATGTAAGCAATGATAACTCCAAAGCTACAATAGGATCATCATAAATTAAATCTTCCAAATTAGATGAAACTCCAAATTCTTCTTTAAATTTGAAGTTCATAGTGATTGTTGCATTCAAAGCATCAAAAAGTAACCAATGCCTAGGGGATTGGTTCACCACATAAGCACATATAATTGTGACAAAACATCAACAATGATTTGTGATATGTGTCACGTTTCATGGGACAGGTTCGTAGATTTATTGAAAACTACAGATAACAAAGGTTAAATTGGGTTTGTAGCTTTTCTGAGAACCATGGTTACTTATCAAAACGGGCTCTCTTGATCTTTTGGCAGCCACAACACAACCATGTGTGAGAACCGCCTTGAGAACGACCGGTTATTTCGTTCCATCTGCAATTGCCGCCCTAAACCACTTGTCTGTACCGATTAACACACAAGTGAGGTTAGTTGGCATAGAAGTCATAATAGTGCAAAATTTGATGGCATGGTCATTGGTTACCTTAAAAGTCAATAGTGCAAAATTTGATGCGCGTGGTCATTGGTACCCTTAAAAGTCAGTAGCATACAACTTGAAGTGCACGGATTCTGGATACATTGCAAGTCAATAATAGCATGGACTTTGAGGTGCCCTGAAGCAGTGTAAAAACTTTTTCCTTCACATTTTCAGGAATCTCCCTGAGCAGAATTTTTGTCGTGAGACACCGTCTTCAATTTCAATTTCAATTTCAGGCATCTGCCTTTTTTTTTCTTTTTTTTTTTAAAGTACTTAAAATTGAGTTTCAGGGATATCTTGTTTCTACATCATTTTTTATTTTATTTCGAGATCAATTTTCTTTTACTTATTCAATTTTCCTATGCACTGATTTTTGTTCTTTGTTTTAGTTAGCATGCATAGGGGAGAGTGGCTCCTCTTTGGAGCAACCAAAAAAGAGCAGTAAAAAAAATATGTTTTTTTGAATTACACAACAATTTTTTTTTTCGTTTTTTTTCATTTTGACCCCTCCTACTTCATCATTGCATAACTTTCTCATTTTTTTCTCAAATTGAGTGATTTAAACTGCTTTGAAATCGCCATCTTAAGCTTTACGAATAATCTTTTAACTCTAAAGGCAACAGAGAAATATTTTAGGATTTTTTTGAGGGGATCAGAAATAGGCTATGAGCTGTTTGGTCCAGAATTTTCTGTAAAAACATCGCCCCTTACTTGGAGGGGGGCAGGGGGGCTATAACTTTCTTGCCTCCAGTTCATTTTTGCCAAATTTCAGTGCGATAGATGTCCCATGAGGAGGGCTCCATCTACTCTTTGGACACCATAAACAATGGGCCCTCCTGCAAAAATAGCGAGCAAACCCTACCTTAAATTATCACTCATGGGCTGTTCTACCCTAGAATGGATAGTATTGGTAGTAAAACTTGCAAATCCTACCTTAAGTTATCACTCATGGGCTGCTCTACCCTACAATGGTATTCGTAGTAAAACTTGCAGGACACGGTGCTCCAAACAACCAATGATTGTGTAGTAGTAAAACTTGCAGGACACGTTGCTCCAAACAACCAATGATTGTGTAAAACCAGCTATGTGAATGCAGAAACCTAAATCACTAAGAGAAAATTTGTACTACTAGTGTGAACACGGTGCATAATGCACCCGTCGAGCTCCGACCTTGCCATTTACAAAAGAAGAATTATGGAAACTCAAATATGTCCGTCCGTCAGTGGGTACCCGCGACCTTCGGTCACTGTGAGGCGCCCTTGCATTGTTTTACTAAATTCGCCATTTTATTTATTTTTTTAAAAATGCTATAGCCTGAGTAGGACCGTCATCATTTAATGCTAATTAATGCTCGGGATCCTCGCCAATGGACCTACTTGAGAA
>Ga0116228_10003092_pt1 | contig 14579 bp, 10 predicted proteins | sample S1TSphfallax_2_FD_89694 | JGI IMG/M metagenome (GOLD analysis project Ga0116228, IMG submission 89694) | Host-associated microbial communities from peat moss isolated from Minnesota, USA - S1T2_Fc - Sphagnum fallax MG | ecosystem: Host-associated > Plants > Peat moss > Unclassified | place...
TTTAAGAAAAATAAAGTTCAAAGATTCCAAATATATACACCTTTGGAAAAAAAAATGAAAATGAATGAAAAACAATAATGTTATGGACTTATGAAAAATGAATTAATTTAGAGCATTCAAAAGTTCATAGGTAGAATTTGGCTATGATTCTTAAGGAAAATTTTCACATAAAATTATACTATTTCATTCTAATTCATATGTTAAGTCACTATATATAATTTTGACTAAAGTTTAAGATGAACCTATCAATTTTCTATCATTGCAATCAACTAACCAATCCATAATTTTGAACTTCAAAAAGTCCATTTCTACTAGCATATGAATTTTTTATCAATAAATAACTACACAAATATCTTCATAATATTTTTTAAAATTTATATTCAATTACCAATTAATATATTTTTAAATATATTACTCACCATATGCCTTTGAACAAGGGGTACCCAACAAAAAACACCATTGTGACACAAAAATGAGCCACCATACCTTGCATTCACCCAAGTGGGTAGGATAAGTTAGGTTTTCGCTAGGTATGTATGTATGTATGTATGTGTATTAGGTAGGTAGATGGTCAATGCACCTACCACCTACAACCTATTTACCTATATCGAATTTACCTTCAACCTACAATATATTGCCTATTTATATTACAAAAAATGTTGGCTCTTCAAAAAACCTTGGTCTAGTAGCCTAGTTATGTTAAACCTAGTTTACCTACCTAGGTTAAATAGGTAGCCTAGGCCTAGCAAGCAAACTAGGTTAGGCCAAGCAGGTCATTACAAGGAATCATGCCCATCCCACCCCATGTGTATGCAACTTGTGCCCAAATTAACCGTTTTTGCAATTGTGGTTTCAATTATCCTCCATGGCACTATGGTATAATTTATAAATGACTTGTAATTGCATATTTCAACTACAAAATGATTTTAAGTTATAGATGTATATATTGCTTGTAAATACTATCGGTTTGGACAAAATGAAAATGAAAAATGTGTTCATATCATCCAAATTAATAGTGTCCAACAATAGATGAAAACTTGATTTTTTTTTATGATTGGTAATGTGACTCATAAGTGATTAAACAACATGTGATGTCTTGTTCAATTTGAATTAATTACATATGTACATGTATATCATAGTTCCAAATGTACATGTGTTAATGGCCAATTAATGCATGAAACATTTCATGTTAACTTAAGCAACCTAAATATAAGTAACCTAAATAACCTAAGCAACCCTTAGGTTTTAGGTAGTATAGGTAGCCCCTAAATTAAATACCTTAATTTGAATAAGCATCTTCAAGGGAACCTTTGAATAGCTTAAGCAACCCCTTGGTAGCCCTTAGGTAGCCTAACAATGGGCCTATGTAACCCCTAGGTACCATAGACACCCAAAACAATTGTTAGGTAGGAAACTAAATACCCCAAGTACCTTAAGCAACCTAAACAACCCTTAGGTAGCCCCCCTCAGTATTCCCATGCGTACATTAAGTACAACTTGTAAGCAAGCCTTTAGGTAGCATAAATAACTTAGGGTCAATTGAATAGGTCATTTAGGTAGGTTAAACAAAATGTATATTAAAATGCAATAGAAGAAACCTTGTCCATTCCAACCATATGGTTACGACTATAGATGCAACTAATGTCCAAATCAACTACTTTTATGACTAGAGTTAGGTTACTCCTATGTGTCATTTTGGTTGTAAATGTGTGTAGTTATATATGTGACTATTGTAATCACATATGCGACTATACTATTGATATAATCAAATGAAGTCACAAATGTGACTATTACATGTTTGGATGAAAAAATACAATAATTTTTTTAAAAATTCATCTATGATTGTGAATCGACCCTTGGATGGATGAAAACCTAGTTGTTTTTGCAATTGGTCATAACTATTTTGGCAATTAAGGCCTAATAATTTTTCCATTTACAATATTTTGATGATTAAAATATATGTGGTCTTTGGAATTATGATAATCAACATGTGTCTAAATGTTTATTAGTATTATGTGTTTTTTTAAATGTTAATAGTACAATTTTTTTATTATTAATTATATTTGAATTTTTATCTATTTACAAACATTTTATGGTACCTAGGGGCTACATAGGCGTGAATATTTAATTATATATTATAAATAATTTAGTTAAATTTTATTTGTCAAATTAAAACATATTATGAACACGATCAAGTATGATATTTTTTAATCAAATAGAGGTTTAAGATGTTTAAGAAATATATCATTTATTTGATCATAAGACTTTTACCATAATTTCAAATAAAATTTATATCTTATATTTGTAAAAATATAACACTTAAGATTCCATCAAACTATTTAATTATCTAACATTACTAAATATGATTTAGCTTAAAACATAAAATAAATAAAATATTATACATCATAAATATTATAACTGATGTAAAAACATTTATTATTATTTTTTGAAATGTGATTGATATATTATTTATTTATTTAAAAAATATGTGAATTAATTAAAATTGTGATATATTATAATCACATTATATAATATGTTTTCTAATGAAATGAAAGATTATATGCAGGAGACAAATCATTTTTTATTATTATTAAATATTAGTCCTAAAATATTTTTCATTTATAAATCATGTGCTTGAATTTTTTTTCCAATGAATCATTATCAAAATGAACTTCAATTTAACAAAATTCAAAAAATAATTTATTCAAATTAGTGTACATTTTTGGAAGATATTTAATCATGTATGTCATTGAAAGTATTTTAAGAATAAAATTTTAAAAACTCCATTTGAAAAAATATCAATAAAATATGAAATATTGAAATTGATGTTTGTGCAATGTTTAAAACTAAGTATGGGGTAAATAAAATGTATTATATTATATTTTCACATCAAGTGGGGTGGTTTAATAGCACAAGAGTTGATATCCACTCTTAGGGTTCAAGGATCAAACTTCACAAGTGACATAATTGTGGTCAACAATGGTAATATGTTGACCATATGTACCCTACATAGTTAGGCTATTTAACCCTAGACCTAACTAATGGACAATGTAGGTTAAACTCCTAACTAGGCTAGGTTTTAACTAAGTAGTTAGATTAATAGGGTAAGTTACTTACCTACATATTACATAATAGATAGGTAGTAAATGGGTAGGTTAGATTAGGCAAATTAGGTAGTTGTAGTGGGTAGGTAAATGGCCAATACACCTACTTTGACTAAAAAAAATCAAGTCTAAAATGTTACCACTTCCTTTGTGATTGCACACAACTATATATCATTTGTGACTATTTGGTGGCTATGTTGGAATTATTATTATTTTCATTCTTCCATGTGGTGCATTTTTAGAATTATATGCATCAATATATAAACTTCTATGTTTTTTTAATCACATTAATAACCAAAATTTTGGATTGCAACTAATTTGTGGACTTTGCCTTTAAAGGTATACTACATTGTATTAAGAACATATTAAGGATATATTTTTAGGGGTGTACATTAAAGTTATATTAAAATTATATTTAGGGTATATTGGGGGTATAGTATAAAGGTGAAAACACATTAAGCCCCCCAAAATTTGTAGTCACAAGTACAATCTTTCTATAATCAATTTTTTTGGTAATGTATGGACATCACATCTTATATATTTTTTTGTTGTTTTAAAGATATTTAATTAGCTTTAGAATTAATATAATCATTTTTTAAAATCCAACAAACATTGAAGAACTTGAACGCATGGAATATATTTGTGACAAAATAATGTTCACCACAACATTTGAAAAATTAAATATATATTTCAAAATTAAGGTTGTGAATGGAATGTGAGTGGAATTCTTTGATGAATCATTTTTGGTGCATGATATTGATATGCATCAATTAAATTTATGACTACTTAAAAATTTAAAGTTTTTGAATGAAACTTCATTCAAAAATGTGTTTTTTTTTGCATTTTTTAACAATAAATGCATAATAATAATTTGTTAAAAGAAAAACCCACTACCATATCAAAGAATAACAAATTTTACAAATGGACATTGTTTTTTTTTTTAGTTTTCTTTTATGTGGTAATGTTTCATGAACCACAAACATGGGACTCAAAGTGAAGTTTGAGCTCCAAAATGTTGTGATGCAAATTCTAAAGTTTTTAGATTGTGTTTAGAATAGCCAAAGGATGTTATCAAGATTTTAGCTTATTACATACTATGATATTTGTTATACATCACCTTTTTTGGTGAAAAGTGGTTCACCCTTAGTGTGCTTTCATCCTTAGATATACTAAAAATAGTTTTAGGGTTTTATATTAAGGTTGTATTAAGGGTACATTAAAAGTATATTAAGGTAAATAAATAAGTCAATAGGTAAGTTGGAAGGTTAATAGGTAGGTAATTATTTACCTAGCTCGATATCTAAATTGGTAAATAAGTACCCATTTATTTACCTATTTACTTAATTATAATACTTACCTACTTAACTTATTTATTTACCTACCTGCCTGCCTAAGTTCAAGTTATTGTGACTTGGACTTAAACTTGCACAAAACTAAACCACGAAAAATTAACATCTTGTTAAAACTAGAACCTTAAAAAAAATGCTTAAACACAAGTTTAAATTATAGGTTATTTAGTACACAAGCTAAATTTTATAAGTACTTGATTGGTTTAAATGGTTATAAATTTTAGACATGTATAATTCTTAATTTTAATTTGTTGTAAAACTTGGTACCTATACAATTTTTGGGGAATGTGTAATGTGTACATAGAATGAAACCCAAGTTTCAAACTAAGCCCAAGGTTTTAAAATTTGAAAATTAGTCTCCAACCCTCACCCACATAAGCTACCAAAAGATTTTTAATGTTCAAACCATGACAATAGGTTTTTTAAAATAGATAGGATTACAATTAAACCCCAAGGAGGACACTCAATGTAAAATGTCCAACCTATGGGATCTACATGCATCAAATGACCATTTTTAGGGGGGTATTAAATAATTATTCAACATATTTTTATCACCCTATTATTATCTAATTTTGTAATATATACATATTAAAGCCACTCTATATTGATTATAATCCATTATTTCATATTATTACATACCCTATATTATATTTAAATTGATTATTTGAGTAAAATGGACCCTATTTTCAAACTAATTAACTTATAATTTTTACCCAATAACCAAAATATTTTTAGTCATGTACTTTCTATTTTTTTGACTAGTGGCCCCCCCCCACCCCAAATCAAACATTTAATGGGTTATTAAACAATAACATCCTAGTTATCACTTAGTTTGTGGTCCCTCGAAAAAAAACTTGTAGCCCCTATGGGCATTTGATTCAACTTTTAAATGATCCAATTCCATTTAATTTTGTAGAAGTCATACCCTTCCAAAGTAAGGGGCATCTTCCACTTGAAAAAACATTTACCACACCTAATTGCAAAAAACTTTCGCCTTACAAACAATAAAAAAATTCCTCATGTATGGTCAAAATTCTTTTATTCACCAAACATTTACACATTATATGCCAATCTAATAGCCCATGGAATAATGTTCAATTTCCATCAATGGTCAAAAACATTGTTTGGATTTAGGGGTTTAAATCAATAATGAAAGGGTTTGTGATGTTTATAGTAACCTAAATTTCAAACAAAGATGGGTGCCACCACCAAACATTGATCCCTTTTAGCTTCCCTTATTGTTGATATTGTGTAATGGTTTCCTCATGTTCCTATTACATTTAGCACCTTATGGTCCTATTGCATTACCATTCAAATTAGGTGTTATGGACTAAATTACCTTCGACTAGGCTACCAAATATGTTAAAGTGCTTCTTTTGATGTTGCAACTTCAATTATGAAATGTCCCTTCTAGGCTTTTCAAACATCTGCTAGCATGTGACACCCCCCCCCCCTTTGTGGCTTTAATGATGTTTGTCTCCATTTGATTTCCATGTTATTACTATTTTAAGCATTGTTATGTGTGATGTAGGTGGGCAACATGGTAAGGGGTGAATGTACAATCAGGTGGCTTAAAAAATTTAAAAATTAGAGTTCGTATGAATCCAAACAAGATTTTTTTAAATGATTCAAAAGGACATTTTTGTTATTTTAAAAACTGTTATTGTTCTAATCTTTGAATAATACATGTTCAATCATTTACAAACTTTCCCAAATCTATGTGAAAATTTATATTTAATGTAACTGATGTTATTTTTCAGCTTGGAAGTCTTAAAAGGAAAACCCACAAAGTCCATATGAATAATGACCCATGTAAAAATAGAAAAATTGAAAAACAAACAATTCTGCTCTAACATCCGTTTAGACCTATGTTGTGGCACGAAGGTTGACAACTTGACATTTATGTACCCTAATGGGCTAGCTCATAACTATGCTACAAAGTTGTTATGAAACTTATCCCTTGCATCTCTACTTGCAATCGCGTGACCAAGCTTGCATGAACATTGCCCTTGTTCACTTTCAATGGACCTTTGAATTGCACATCAACTACAATTAAGGTTTTAGCTACCCATTTAGACCTCTTCTCTTCTTTTTCCTTTTGCTTATATTTTCTAATTTCTATTGTTGTTGCCTTGGCCATTATTTTTAATTATATAATGTTCAAGTATTTTTCAAAAGTGACCACATGGGACTTGTTGTTATCAATTAATGGTTCCTAAATTCTTCTCATTTTTCTTGTAAGTAAATGGGTAGCAACAACTACTTGTGAAGAGACATAACCTCTTGTGTCAAACTTGGAAGACTCTTCTCTTTTTGTTTCTCTTGCTTTGAAGGGTCTTTTAAGTCTATTATTATTATAGTAATGTTTGTTGGTCCCTCCATTTATGTTACAATAAGGCTATGTGGCATGTCCACGTAATAATGAAGCTCTTCTATTACTTGTTCATTAGCTATGTTTGTAGTCTTAGTTGTAGTTATTTGTTGAGGAGCTCTTCTATTATTAATTCTTCACTCCATTGTTGATCTTCCTTTTCTTCATATTCCGAATTGGAATGCTTTGTTTCCTCCTTGTTTGTAGGTTGTGTTTTGTATATTTCTACAAAGCTGAATTTTTCATCTATAACCTTTGGATTCAATGGAAAAATCCATATATGTAACCCTAAATTCAAATCTGACATATATTTTAATATTGTTTGGTCCAACACCTTGTGTACCCACCTAACCAATGTGACCTTGTTTAATTCAATATAATTATTTTTCACCGTGGCCCCATCTTTCACCTTCTTGAATTCAATTTTGAATGGCTTGAAACTATGAAACATCCAAGGGTTGTAGAGCATGTGAAGTATGTGATGATAAATAACCATGTTTAAACCAAACTGATGGGCTTGCTCTATTGCTTGTAAAGTAACATGTGATCCACACTCATTGAAAATTTGATTAAAAAGATCCCACTAGGAACTTACCTCTTAAGAAAATTTAGGAATTATTTGAACAAAATTACTATCATCCAAACCTTTTTATGCATTTCCATACCTATGTCTAGTTTGTAGTCCTTGATGTAATCTTCTTGCAAAATTTCACCCCTAAATATGTAGAATGTTGGCAAAAATCCTCTCAAAGCGTTAATTGCACAATTCATAGTGACCCCTTCCTTAGACTTTGGAACGGTGTTGTAGACTAGTTGTGAATCACATTTTGCTAGCATCTTTTGCCTCTACTTATTTGCCTACTTGAATTCCAATTTCACCACTATTCCATATGTGGTCTACTAGGTAGTAGTTTTTTATGTATAAAAGTTGAAAATTGTTGTAGAATATTTGGCAAGATTGTTGAATTAGTCATTTTGTTCTACGTACCTACAATCATTTTGTTTGACCAATAGACAAATCTAGAGGGGGCATAAGCATGTTAAAGTAAGCCAAAAAAAATCCTAATAATGTAGGAAAATAAAATTGTCAACTTTGGAGGTTAGAAAGTAGGATACATTCTTTTTTAAATTAATGTTTAAATTGCATGAGCATATGTAGTATGACATGAATTTTTTAAAAATAGTTTAAGATGTGTTTACTTTTTTTCCAACCTACTTTCACTCATTTTTCTTGATTTTGTGTTATTATCCCATTTTACACAAAGTAGACGTAAAGTATAATCATGACCTTTCATTTTTTAATTCATTCATATGGCTCCTTCAAAGAATATTTAAAGCATGTTTTACCATGTTATAAACACAAAATGCATTTGTAATTCATATTGAAAAATTAAGTTCTTAGCATTTCAAACCTACATAAAAAAAACTTACTTTTGAAGGCCTTAACATTATCATAATTGAAATATTCAAGTTTCAAAAATTGTGTATCAATATACATGATTGCTCAAACATTAATAACACATCATTTGAATAATTTGAGTTGGAAAAAGTATCAAATATAAATTTATAATAAATAAATAAAATTATTCAAATGATAATATAGATTGGGGATGACGATATATGGTTTATTTAATATGGCTAATACACCCCAAAATTTATAACATTGGTAAAAGGCTTAAAATTCAAAACCTATTTTCCACCCACTTTTACTTTTTGAACAAGGATCACCAATTTGTCTACTTTAACATGTTTGTGTTTGATGGCACTTCTTGAACCAATACCACCAACTATTTTTTAGGGAACCCATTTTGAAAATTGAAATGGTGTTACTCTGGTTTGAATGATTTCTGATACCTTTAACTTCAATTGTCATATGTTAATTGATAGACTTGTTTTCTACATAGCCAAAATTCAAATAACTATAGTAGCATTTTTTTTACTATCAATATTCCTTCTACTATCACAAAAAAGAAAAGGTTATTTAGTTAGGAAATGAAACACCTTGATGTAATTGAACATTTCAACAATAGGATCGTTGGGTTATCCAATGATCAATGGAATTAACAGAACAATATTTTCTTAATTTGTATTCCTACAACTTCTACATAAAAAACAACATAAATTTAAAGACCTCAAGGGATGAAAACTTTCTTGGTTTCCTGTTAAGAACCAATCGGTCATGAATGTGGCAGTTTAGTTATGATAAAAAAATCCCAAACTCTAGATGATAATCCCATTCCCATCAAATCTTTCACCATAAGAAGTTGGATAGAGAAATAAAAAGGAATTAGATAGGACAACAAATTATTTCCATAACACCCATATGTGCCTTCAGAATGCCATTTTCCCCAGAGCTTTTATAGTAATGTAAGTACTATTTTCCAAACCTAAATGATCTAACAATTTCCTTCAAGAGCCCCAAAAACCCACAACACAATTGAATAAGCCACATAAACCACTCTTGAAACCTCTAGACTTTGTCATCATTTCCCTTGAATTGGCCTTTAAATCCTAACATTAAGTCTTTTTTTCCTACCTTAAAATTCATAGCGCAATGGAATGTTGGCTCCAGGAAAGAAGATGAAAGATCAATAGTGGGGTGTTCTTCCCCATCTACATATGAAATAACACTCTCTGATATAACCACAATGAGTTTCACCTATCTCCACCTTTGTAATTAGCCCAAAAAAAAACTTAATTATTTTCAATTTGAACATCAAGAAGATCTATCCCACCAAAATGCCACTCCTTACAACATGACTTGTAGCCATTTCCTACCACCATAGAATCTCCAAAACAACCATTTCTTCAATCCACCTTCACCCCATCCAAGAACCATAGTAGTGGAGCTATGAAACCATTCCATCATAGAAACCAACTTAGTAGATCCATTCCATTGAATTGCAACCACCAAGCACATTTAATCTGCAAACAAACAAAAACATCCAAAAGTAGAAAAATAACAAAGAGAAATGGACCTTCAACAACCTCAAGCATTCATGATGATCAACCATCCTTTAATTTGGCAAATTCTACAATTCATTTTCCCTTGACATCCATCATCAACTAGGGTTTCCTCCTTTCATCCATCCACATTCACACAAAAAACGTTTGACACTAGTTTTATGTCACTACTCCATTCTTCCTTGTTCATGTCTTATCATTTAGATGGTTAAATAGGGAATTTAGGGGTATGCTTTGTAATCCACTTGCCTTCTTTAATACGGTGTTGTCATTCTTTATTGCATCCATTGTTTCTTCAAATGCTTCATATGTCCACTTCCCTTTCCCACTCACTACTACCATTCTATAAGCCTGAAAGGCTTGTGTATGGGGTTTGACTTGGGCATGATGTTTTCTTGGTTGTTGTTTGGTTGTTGGTGTATTTTCACTCCACTTCATATCTTATGAAGCACATGCCACATCATGGATTCCCCTTCCTTCCTTGCCTTAGCCTCCAACTAGTGGGTGGAATAAAACTTGCCCCTATAAGAGGTACACTTTTATTCTCCACATAATTTGCCCAAGAGAACAAAAATTATGTTAGTGTTGGATATGTTTGATTTGCATGCCACCCTAGTATGTCAATGCTAGAGTACAATTTGTAGAAAACTTCCCAATCCAAATTGTGATTTGTTATTGTTGTGCATGTTATGGGAATAAATCTCAATGAACATGGAGCTTGAGCTTGTTGGAACTTGCCCTCTTCGAATTGCTAAGTAGTGAAGATGGGACTACAGACTTGGAAACCCAATGATAATATAAGTATTACTCATATTTTTCATTATAAATCTTATCCAAAACCTTGATACCTATGTTTTTTCCTTCTTCCATGTTTAATTTTTGTACCTCTACCTTGCCTTTCAAATCTATTTGCAAACCTTATATGTTAATTTCTTGCACTTCTACATTTCTAGTCAAATCTAATGGTAGTTTTTCTATGACTACTTTTTTGAAAATTACAATTATAATTAAATATGATTGTAATTGCACTATGCCTACTTGTTGTACTTTTGCATCTCTAGTCAAATTTTATTTCAATTATTCTATGGTTACTTCCTTCACTTTTACACCTTTGGCCAAATTTGATTACAATCTTTCTATGGTTATTTCTTGCACCATTTATTGTCATCTATTTTATTTTTCAAGACTTTTGAATCAAAGCTTAACCTTTCAAGAAAATATTAGAATGCTCTCAAACTTGCTTCTTTTAAAGACGAAATGTTGAGAAAAAAATATTAAACAAGGAAGAATTATGAGTTGTATTGAGGTTTGCCCAAATGTTTATGAATGTGTTGCATTGTTTTTGAAGGAAAATATGCACACAATTGGGAGGGGCATCTACAAAGTATGAGATTTAAGTGGTTCATTAATGTCTCAATTTTTAGTATCCTAAATTAAGGCTCATTCCTATTGATGGTAGTTGATTAGTTCACAATTAAACTTTGAAACACAAATAAGTTTTTCTTCAAATTTGTGATTAGTTACTTTTTTTAATGGGAAGGCCCCTATTGACGCACTCCCAACTCCTTGAAGGACTAAAAAATGAGTCCAAGTAGAAGCCAGCGGAAGGGGGAGGAGTCGGGGCACGCTCCCTAGCTCACAGCACTTTGAGGGGTAAAGGGGCGTGTTGGAGTTTTGGGATGGGACTAGGAATAGTTGATAAGTTTCACTCATTCACATGGGCCTGCACACAACCCACACAAGGTGGTTAGTGCATAGTTGGAACACCTTTGGTGTTAAAACAAGCCACGGGCAACACGAACACACAAGACTCACCATAGCTTGAACTTGGGGGAAGCCACCACCTTCCCCCTTATAGTATACTCTACACCTCTCCACGGAGCCCACATCCAAATGGTTTTTTTCTCCCGGGACTCCCGCGTGGGAGTCTCGAAATCGCGCCAATTGGGACTCCCATGACTTTGGAGCCCATAACTTTGCGAGCAGACCTCGGATCAAGGTGTGGTCTAAAACAAAGTTGTAGCTCTCGTCGAGAACTTTTCAACGATATGTTGCACGTCATTTGTAGCTAAGTAAATCGGGTCGATTCTTGACTTTTTCTGGTCGGGAGTCAAATTGTCAATTTGACTCCCGACCCTTCTTTTGGCCATAACTTGTGTTTCAGATGTCCAAATGAGCAATGCAAGCCCATTTTAGGCATTTACGTTCCAAGAGCTTTTCAATGATATAAAAAACGGCACAAGCCATTGAGTTTTGACCCCCCCTGAAATTGCTTTTGAAGTTTCGAGAGTCCACCAGGACTCCATCTCCCAAAGTGGGAGTTGCCTTAGGAGTGTGAGGGTTCATTCCCTCACACTTTTTTACACTCTGCGGAGTATGTGATGTGACTCCCAGGCTTCCTCTTGGCCCGCAACCTTATAACCCCTTTTACCTTGGTCACAAGCCCAAGGTTAGGGTTGCGACACCTATGTTCAAGACTAAACAAAGTTTCTACCAATGTTCCATACCCTATATAAAATTGCCCCAAAACACCCTAAACACCAAACATCAAAAATGCCCCCCTTCATACATTTCCTTGATTTAATGAACACCCAACCCCCCAATATTACACAAAAACCTTGCAAATATACAATACCTTTTTAAAATTGAACCAACAGCCTTAAAATCAAACAATAACAAACACCTCCACCCCCCTCCCACATGTCCATGATTTTTAATCATTTTATTTTTAATTGTGTTCAACCTCATGTTTATAAGCATTACAAGACCATGAGGTGCGTCAGAATTATGCATGCCCCTTTAGTTGTACGCTGGTCAACGAACATAAAACCAATATTTTTGCCACTTTTTTTCAAAGAATTAAACATACCAATTTTATACCAAACGTTCAATCATAAACATTTAACTCTAAAACAAGACAATTAGGGTTGTTTTCTTGAAGGTCCTCCCTTAAAATAATGGGGCATTCATTTGTAAGCTTATGTGTGGTGTTGGGCATGTTTGTCCTATGAACCACCACCATTATTAACTATGCACCTAGTATAAAGGTACTATCACACTTGGTGTTAGGGATTCTAGTGTTAAGTCACCTAACACCATGCTAGTCATTTAGGACCTAAATCTACTTACCATGAACATCTTATGTTAAATTAACATTTGTTTAACATTTAGCTATAGCCCATTTAACATTGGTTGCCACCTAGGATGCCACATAGATTTTCATTTAACACTGACTTAACATCAAGTGTGAATGCACCATAAATGTTATAGCTTATCATAATAGTACACAATCCTACTTCAGGTTGGAAGAAAATAATAGCTTGTTATACCTTGTATGTATGCCCTGGGGCCTTAAGTTACATTAAATGAATTATAAGCATTTGCATGTATTAGGGACAGTTATGAAAGACCAATATCTACAAGTGATAGATAAACATTTCTAGAATTAGGATTTACCCTGAACAGCAGGATATGTTCCCTCAAAATTCTATGATATACCCAAAAAAGAGAGGATATATTTCTTACATTGGTTTGAAGCATGCATCCTCTGAAGGACACTGGCAAACTTACCCATGGGATATATGCTCATTACTGGAACCTTTTGACTAAATTTTGCCCAAATACAAAATTAAAATTTCGAAGTTTGGAAATGAAGTGATACTGGAGGTTTTCAATTGCCAGAAGTGAGGGGAAAAAAATAGTAAAAATCGCTTGGTATGTAGCCAAAAATATAAAAGGATGAAGGTATGGTTGTGTACTACACATATCGTTTATAGCCCGATTTGGCCCTAGGGATGATCACACCATTTGACATGAAACAAGACAACCTTTAAATGACAAATCAAGTTTTGGGTCCTCAATTGTACAGTGAAGCCCATAAGCAACATTCATGACCATGCAACAATTCATCATTTAAATGAACATTATCAGTGATACATACTGATGGGAACTTGTGGGTGGGCATTGCATCTTGTCAAACACCCCACACATGGTGGCACAGTACAATCGGGCTGTCTGTGGGAAATTATGTTCTTGCTTTATTAGTGGGAGATCTGCATTACTGGCCAACCTCGTTCATTACTCCAGGTAATGCCATTACATCCAAGACCTCAGGCTCTAGCCTCCGTCCACAGTTTGTAATGCCATGCTACGAGGGCATTATCATTACCCTACACAAAACAACATATTAGAGTTATCCATAAAGTAAGGCGATTAGAGGGTGAGAACAGCCAGTTTCGGCATAATAGGGCATCAAATGCATAACTGGGAATGAAAATTTTACAAAAAGAAAAAACTGGGACCCAAACTAGTTTTTCCACCAATTTTGGTGGTAAACTGAGTTTCATCCTTTGTTTCTTTTTCTCCGAGCGCCTGCGCTGCTGCTACATATATTTTCCCTGCTCCTACTTGTACAACTATTATAATTACTGTCGAACCCTGTGCATTAAATGCTGAGTTTCAGCATTTCATACCCAGATTTAATAAAAATTTCCTAACTTTGCCGATACCATAGAAAGAGGGGATAGGGGGCAAAAGCAGAGGAGATAGGGGATGAAACAGAGGGTGACTTTAAAGATAACTCTATTATCACACATAATTTAGATTCACACTTTCTGAACTATATGGCCCACCACTGGACGATGAACCCAAATGTTACAGTGGTAAAATAGACCTCCTTGCTCCTTATAAAACATAATGCACATCAACATAATTGTGAATAGAAACATTCACTACTGTGTACATGACTTTGCTACACATCCTTACTAGGAATTTCTAAGCACATGAAGAAAA
>Ga0116228_10003093_pt1 | contig 14576 bp, 13 predicted proteins | sample S1TSphfallax_2_FD_89694 | JGI IMG/M metagenome (GOLD analysis project Ga0116228, IMG submission 89694) | Host-associated microbial communities from peat moss isolated from Minnesota, USA - S1T2_Fc - Sphagnum fallax MG | ecosystem: Host-associated > Plants > Peat moss > Unclassified | place...
AAAAGGGGTGGTGTTGTGGTCATTTTTAAAAACCACCCAAAATAAACACAGACCCCCCTCACCCCCCCCACAAAAAACCAAAAAAAAAAAAAAAAAAAAAACCACCACCACCACCAAGAACAACAACAACAACTACCCCCCACCACTTTACTGCTCTGCGATTTGCGGCCTATGGCCCTATTTTACTTACCTCGGGCCGTGCGGCTCCGCCGCCTCCTCGTTCCTTCCGCTCAATTTAGGTAGGTAGGGGGTGCCCGTCGTTCACATGCCCGTCTTACCTGCCCGTCCGGTCACAGTCTCGTACTCGGCTGCCCAGCTGCTGCCCGTAAGCTGACCCCGTTCGCTCTGTTTGCAGTCGCGCAACAGCGGCCGTGGTTTCTTCTTCTCAAGTTCTCGCGTTTTGCGCCAGATTTTGTCTTCTCTTGTCGTCGCCTGCTCTCGGCTTTGCGTGTTTTCTGTTTTTGTTTTGTTTTGGTTTTTTTTTTTTTGTTTTTTTTTTTTTTTTTTTTTTTTTTTTTTTGGTTTTTTTTTTGGTTCGTTGTCGTTGTGAGGTGGTTGTAAGTATGGCGCAGTGACTGATTCTTATGCGCTGAAAAAAAAAAATTCCGTTTTTTTTCATGCACTCGTTTTGTCAAACTCGCCTTCTTACATTTCTCGACCCCTTTTGCTCAATTCTCGTCGGAGAAGAGAGGAGAGAGAGAGAGAGAGGCACACACCCGCGGGGGAGGAAGGGTGGTGCCCGCTGCTGCCTGTTCTGCTCGGTCTACAGTCTGTGTCTAAGGGTGAACCCAGACGCACAGCCACAGCAGAGCAGGGTAGTCGGAGGAACAGACAATACGTCGGTCTGTGACTTCCTTATTCTTCTTCAACTTCCATCGCTCCGTGACTTGTTCCGATTCTCTCCTTTCTTCTCAGGTAAGCAATTGCCTGCCACAGTACTCTGATTCTTCTCCCTTTTTTTATCTTCGTTTTTCTTTTGGTTGTTCGTTCTGGTACTTCTGTTGTCACGTCGTCTCATTTGTATAGCTTGCTTGCGTAGCTTCTTCTCATTTTTTCCCCATGTGCTAGTTTTCCATCTCTTTTGGTGTGACTCGTCAGCTTCTTCTTGTTCTTCTTGCGGGTTTTTTTGTGTTTCCGTGTTCGAAGCATGAAATGAACGATGAGTCTCTGTCGTCCTCGTCGTCTTTTTGGTCATACTTGATATTCGGACGCCTGTTTGCTGCGAACATTGCGTTCAGGTTCTTGACAGTGCAGTTGGTGTTAAGCTTTCCTGCTAAAGGGTTGTTGTTGATTTTGTTTGTGGTTGGTTCTTGTGCTCTCTTTCTGGAGTTTGTCATTTCCTCAATATCGTGACCTTCTCTACACAAGATCGTGTGTGTGCGGGAGGTTACGTACGTGCTCCCAAAATCTAAGATGCCGCTGCAGATGAGTGCTTCACAAGAGAGGAGCACGAATTCTGTCTCTTCTGTACTTCATTGTCGTTGTGATAATCATCGTCATCATCTTAGTGCGTGACTGAGACACAACTGAATTCTCGCCGCTAAGCTCTGGAGTTGTTATTGTTGTGTCGCGATCTCTATCAACAGAACAATTTCTGCATGCTAAACCCCCGCCCCTCTTCCCTTGTAATGGTTCTACGTTGCAAAAGTCTCTTTGGGCGAAGTATGTCTGCCTGCCTGACTGCGGTGACGTAAGTCTATGGGCTTCTTTGGAAACCGAGTGCAGCTTCGGTGTCGCTGTAGTCTCTGCAATGGATATGTGTCTTGTTCCGATTGACAATACTGACTGACAACCCATGCGTATGTCTTTCCCTTCGCCCGTTGGTTTTCCCATTTTGCATGTAATAGCAACTCAGTTTCTTCGTCTTGCTTTTCCTTTGGGTTGCTTTGCAGACCCTCTACACATGTATGTATTTTCATGAATTCGGTTGCTCTTGCGGTGGTTAGAGGATTTGGATTTCCCAACGTCAAGCTGCTGCAGCAGGACTTGCCCTTCTTTCAAGTATCTAAACAGGGAACATCTGCATCGGCTCCTATTCTCACTGAAACCATAACAAGAACGAGTAAAGAATCAGCGCTGAGGCACACATCTTCTTTCATGGGTGGGAAGATAGTTGCAGTTGGGGACGTGCAGCAGATGCCTCCTACCCCTTCTCCTTCAGTAAGCAGTTCAGAGGCTGCATTTGCTGCTGCTGCAGCTAACGAGGGGTTGGCGAAGGTAGTGCAACACCGCACGAGCTTGGACCCAGAGAGAGGGATGGAAGGAGTTCTTGCAGGTAATAATAATAGTGTTTCCATCAATGAGTTGAGTAACAGATATGGAGCATCACCAGTGACGACGACGACGACCAGCCTCGAGGGGGGTCTTGAAGGGATGAGCTTGAACTCTGGGGACTATAGAGATTCAGCTCCAGAGGGCATTGCAGTGACTCACCATCAGCAGACAAGTGTGAATGAGCCTGTGGTGAATGGAGGACTATTCACCTACTCATCTTCAGAGATGGTTGAAAGGGAGTACATATCGCCACAGCAGCTGGTGGGACAGGTTGATGAATACAATAATACAACTACTACACAGCAGTCCTTAAGAGGAATAGGAGGAGGGTATGACTCCCAGAGGTCTCATGAGCACCGACCCCAACCACCACCCACAATTCTTTTGCCAGAGCAGACTATGGTGGACAAAGAGTTTGGAGTGTTGCAGCATGAGGCTGATCAAAGTGATGCAGAAGCTCACCATGCTTATGGTCTTCCTGCATATCTTGTTGTTTCCCCATCATGCCATGATGGGAAACAAATGGTTCTAGATCACAATGGGAAGCAAGTGTTGTTGGATCCGAATGCTCGGGAATACACCCCTTCTCAATCCCTTTGTGCATCCCCTGTGCTCCCGCCAGGTCTTTTGCATATGGCAGTTCCAACTCCTTATCACATTGAGCAACCACATCTTTACACCCAGGGTGTTGATGTTGGGCAGCCAGCCAGTCGGATGGTGTATGGCCCTGATTACAGTGGAGGGTCGATGTTCCCTCTATACTGCAATGGTGGTGCAGTTGGATTTGCACCTGTGACAGGTCCTCAGTCCCCCACTACCTGGGAGCACTTGGCTGTGCCTGATTTGATGCAGCATCAGAGCTCTCAAGGATCTCCTTCAGGGATTCTTACACCTGCTCCTGCAATTGGGCTTGGGCAGCCAGTCCACTCTCATCACTTGCCGTATGCTACCATTCAACCATTCATGTCAGTGGGGTGCCCTACCATGGCTGCTTCAGGAAGCAGCCTGATTGCACATCCAGCATTGACTGGGAGGGAGCATGTGTCAAGAGCTCTTTTGTTGAATGGTGTCCCGATTGACATGGACGAGCATCAGCTGAAGAAAGAAATGGAGGAATGGGGACCTGTTAGAGCATTGGGCATGGAGAGACACCATGAAGGTCTGGTCACTGTGCACTACTATGATCTCAGACACACGAAGGAAGCACTTGGAGATATCCAGCAGCAGCATCTATGGCACCAGCAGCGCATGCAGAGGCGCTTTCAAAGGCAGCGATCTGGTGGACCACATCTGCATGGTGAATCTGGATATGACAGACAAGATAGGGGTAAACATGCAGACAGAGCTTTAGATGAAGCAGCATGTGATCTTGGTCTAGCAACCACCCGTGGTTTGATTGCAGGCAAAGTAATGTGGGCACAGTACACATCACCTTCAGGTGCCTTTGCTGGTCCAGATGCGCTCAATCAGGGTACTCTAGTGGTGTTCAACTTAGATGCTGACATGCCTCTAGACAAGTTGAAGGCCGTGTTTGAGGAGTATGGTATGCACAGCTCAACTCAACTCTCCTCTTTTCTTGTCATGAGCTTTTGGGTTTTCCAATGCTTCTGTTGCATGGGATGATGAGTAATTGACTCCTAAGTGTTTATCATCACTGGCTTTTTGCTGCCAACATTTCCGGCCAACATGTTGAAGTTTTCCAACATGTGAATTTACAGCTGCAATAGATTCATGTCAAAAGTAGTTCACTTCATAAGAGGGGAGGGTGCAGTGGGTGTGCAGCTTGAAGTTGGATGGTATCATGTCTCAATCTTCAATCCATCAAGCTGGACTGATCACATAGCTTTTGGCATGAACTTGGGTTGGCAGGCACTGTAAAAGAGTTGCGTGAGACCCCTGCCAAGAAGCTGCATAAGTTTGTAGAGTTTTATGATGTTAGGGATGCAGCTAAAGCATTGAAGTCCCTTGATAATCAAGAAATTGGGGGCAAGCGGGTGAAGATTGAGTTCAGTCGACCAGGAGGTCAAGCATATAAGGCACGGGTGGCTCAGCAAGCCCAAGTACAGCAAGAGCAAAGTGCTCCACTGTTTGCTGGGACAAGCAGTCGGTCATCTATATCATGCACAGCAGCAGGTGGAGTTCCAGGGCCCATGTATGTGAGCTGGAATGCAGATTCTGCAGGAGGTCCAAATCAAGCCATAAACAGCCAGCAAACTGGGCCTCCATATCTATGGACAGGTTATGGGTCAATTACAGGTGGTACCCCAATTTCACCACTGGGAATGGTTCAACCACAGCAATGGGGCAGCACGGCCAGCCAGGTGCAGACATTGTCATATGGACCCTTACAGACAGGTCCTCAGAGCCCAGGTGGAGTATCTCTGTTAATGGGTGTTGAAAGGAGCCTACCCATTGGACTAGCTGAAGGGAGAACAATAGGAATGGGGTATGGTGGAGCCCCTTCATCAGGAGTAGGAGAGAGTCTGGGCCTTGTGTCAGACTTTGGTAGGGAAAACAACACTCATTCTGGTCAACGTAGGGGAGATGGGTTTTCCAGCCGGAGGAAGAGGATTGCATCTATGAATGGTAATGGTGGTTCATATGGGAGGTTTGAGTTGATGCAGCAATGCCAAAGTGGAAAGATGGCATCCAGGGATGGTTCTGGTACAGGAAAACCTAGTTTGCCTATGAAGTCTTCATCTTCTCAGTCAGTACCATCACAGTATATTTTTGATGAGGGAGATCAGCAATCCAATGAGTCTCCTCGCACAACTCTCATGATCAAGAATATCCCAAATAAGTACAGGTGGATGACTTGTAATACTCCTCTTCTTAAGCATAAAATTTAATGTTTCATCTGGTTCTGTCTCTATTGCTGTGCTGAGATGAAAAGTACTGTGGCAGCTATCTTTGATGAATTGTGTTTTAAGCTTTAATGCACTCAATTCCTGTTGGTTTGAGTACTCTGTTAATCCAATGTCTTTGTACTGACTGGTCATTGATGTGGACATGAAACAGTCAAGCTATGCTGCTCCAGCTTCTAGACAGGCACTGCCTTCACAGCAACTCCAACCTGGAAGATCCCAATGAACCTCCATCAGCATATGACTTTGTCTACCTCCCAATTGATTTCAAGTGAGTGACCAGTGCCTGGTGTTGGATATCACATAAGTGCTGAAATTTTTCCCTTTTTTACTTTTGCTAATCAGACAGGATTTATGCCTTCAAAAGATCAGATTGCTCACCTTGGTGATTTGAATTGTGATGAGGGTTGTAGGAATAGGTGCAATCTGGGATATGCATTTGTGAACTTCACATCTGTGGAGGCTACCAGAAGGCTGTACAAAGCCTTCCATGCTCAGCAATGGGAAGCATTCAATTCCCGAAAAATATGTCAAGTAACATATGCACGGGTGCAGGTGTGTTCTTATCTTTTCTGGTTGTTCAGCTTGAATGGAATATTTGAGTTGGCAGAAAGTTGTCTTGTTCTATTTCATCTTTGCAGTTAAGAGGACCTATTTTGTTGATTGCTTGTTCTTCTGACATGCAGGGACGAGCAGCTCTAGAAGAGCACTTTAGGAACTCTCGATTTGCATGTGACAATGATGAATACTTGCCTCTGTGCTTTTCACCACCCCGGAATGGTACTACACCATCTCCCCCCACTGTGGCAGCAGGCCATTCAGTAGGCTGTGCAGTGGGCAGTAGTAGTTCTCATGAGGATCAGGGATCTGGATGGATGACTCGAGATGGAGATGTGCGAGAGAGAGCAGGTGATGAAAATACGAAGAGGGTTCCATCAAATGGGATCAATCACAATGATGAACAAGAGATGGAACAGGCAGGTGTCCATGGTAGAGTTTTGGGAGGTAATAGGACTAATGGACCACAGCATCATAGGTGAAAAGTCATATGTTTGTTGAAGGTAAGAAGGGTTGTCTGGGGGGGGGTGTTGCTGATGAATAGGCTTGGCAACCAGACTGTTGTGATTGTCAGTGATTTAAGACAGGGTGTTGTAAGGAAGTTGTACAACTGAAATGCACACACAGAGACGTGTTTGCATACTTAATATGAAATTGTATCTAAACATTGTCAAGTCTTGTTTGTCTTTTTATTCCTACATTCAGTTGGTGTCACAAAGATTGGCTGGGAAACTTCATACCATGACTACAAAATGTGAAAAGAACCCACTGTGTCCTGGTGATCGCAGATGTAGTCATAACTCATTTCTGCAATCAGGTTCTTATCAATGTAAAATTTTGTAGAAAATGGGGATGCCGGTATCTTGTTGAAATTGACAATTCACAAAACAAACTACCCTACCCATGCAAGTGGAACACTCATGATGGGCAACTATGGATTTTCAGTTGGGAGCATGTTGTGAATTGACACTAGTCCATGCCATGGCAGTGCTGAAAATATGACAAGAAACTTAGTAGAACAAATCTGACATGCAAACGAGGAATCTTAAGTTAGTGAAGTTCATGTAGTAAACAGGCCCGTCACTCATAACTGCAATATAAATAGTACATTGGAACCGTAAATCTGAACAGTGAAGCTGGATGAAGTGGCAATTCTATATGTTCCCGAACCATATCATGTAGTAAGCATGTCGAACATGACATTTAATACCACAAAATAGAATTGCTTGCTTATTCACTCAGTCACAAGGAACTGTAAATCTTAATACTGGTCAGTACAATGTGGTAAACAGACACTAGCCCATCAAATGCAAGTCCAAATTTACATGACAACTAAACTATCTAAACAGTATCATGTGGTAAACATTATTCATACCACAGAATAAAAAGCTGATGTATGATTATTCACTCAGCCTTGTACCAGTAAAGAATTAGAATCACATCATGTCCTGTACAGTGCTGATTCACATTTCATTGAACCAGTTGTCCCAGTTATAATACCTGAGAAAAGCTTGGCTTGCTTGGAGCAAGACTTGAAACTGGAAGTACCTTTGTTGTGTCTCGGGCTTGCTGGAATCCATCCAGATGTCTTAGAGGTTCAATCTGAATGTCCATTTCTCAAAAAAGGTGATGAAAATTGTGTGAGAGAGGAAGGTGGTCATTACACCTTCTGTTTTGCTTTTTAAAGTAGCAAAGTGGCAAAATACAATAGCAAGGTTCTGTGGTTCAGGTTGAGGTACAATAGCTTCAGAATCTGGATCTCAGGCCCTATAATGTACTAGGAGATGTTGTAGGACCACAATGACTGAGAACTAGGAGTGGTATAAAAGCCTCTGACGTTGTTTGGCTGTTCCATGCTGATAAGTGATGGGGTGGACCAGGGGGTGCTGCATAGTCCAGGTCGACTGCTTGTGCTCTCCTGTTTCCCGAATCTTTCAGCTTGCATTCCCATCCTGAAGCAACTCCACCAATCCACCAAAATGAGTAACACTAATAAAATAATCCAGCTCCAAATCCTTCTTCAATTGACCATACCTAAGTCAAGAGCTTTCTTCTGTCTGGACAAATTGGAAACAAGAGAGGAACCAAAGCTCCTCTGACAAGTTGGTTGAGAACCTAAGAACAACAGAACTTCATTTGTGGTGTGTAGATACTGATGGTAAGAATGCAGATGTGGAACATACAGATTGAAAGTCCCTGCTTAAAGTTAAAAAGTGCATGTCTCAATAGGAGGGGAATCTGGTGTGCAATCCTAACATTCTCCAGATAATGAATTTCAACTGCTGCACATATATGTAGCTTTCATCATCAGCAAGATATGAGAGTCCAAGATTTCTTTTCATCTTCTGACACAAACGCTTGTGCACCAAGCTCTCTGGGAAGGAATACCAATCACCAACATCCATGTGCTCATGAGTACATCATCTAAGCCATGGACTGAAGATAAATTCCTCAGTGAAGAAATACCCGATGGTGCATCTGTTTCAGATACATGCTTGAACATGTACTACTATTTCTCTGACATCATGGCAACATATTGGACTTAGAGACCCAAATCAAGATGATAAGGGAATCATTTAAGACACTGCTGAGCCACCATGGAAGGAAACTTACCCTAGTGCAAAGCACGCTAGATTCTTACGATACTCAATGATTTGACCACGAAGAATATGATTGGGTCGAAGAGTTTTATCCACAACAGTTCCACTAACACCTGGTAGAGGTGGCAAGACTTCACCAGTGATGGGACTGGTGTCATGAGTCCTGCAGAGCAATCATCACTGGTGAGTTTGACTTCACTTTTGATCAAAGCATACCCCATGACTTAGGTTGAACAGATGACAAAGTTCCAAAGTGTACCATCTGCCACATGAACAGAAAAGAATAGACAGGGAAAGGAGAGTGACAGAACTGGAGCCAACGTAGAATTGCAGAACGCTCATAGGTGTGGCCATCAGCAGTGATGACAGGATCCTGCATCACCTCCTGTGTGATGCAGTCAATGAACTCTGCGGGAAAGTGTGGCTGATGCAGCAGATCACCATCATCCCAGACTCGCATTGCTGACTCAAATGCTGACTGATCAGACCACAAGCTATGGCTATTCAACTGTACAGGAAAGGTGCAGTTCACAGTATTACTGCCAGAGTTAATTGTAGTTTGGGGCTGAGGTCCAAACAAGGAAGCTGGAAACTGTGTCCCAAGATCACCAGAGACTTCAACATAGCTTGGACTCGGGGTTGCTTGTTCTGAAACTCTGGATCCCAAAGGAAGCATCCAGGGTGAGGGGCTGGGGTTGACAAAAACACTTGGAAGTTGAATGTGATCCAATTGTGGAGCCTCCCACATTCGCCACTTTCCTTCACCAGAAACACCTTCCTCACCTAGTAACTCATTTCCTCCCCTGAAAGCCTGCCTCCTGGTCCCAATGTTAGATTCATCTGCCCAGGGCTCCAGAATCTGTGGTGGTTGTTCAACCAGGGCCATTCTATCCTGCAACAAACCAGATGCTGGAACTTGGATTGCTGACTGGGGTCCAATGGGGGCCACATAAGTGCTGCTGGAAAGTCCTTGCCCAAATGATGTCTCAAAGGAACCATCTGCTACTTGCTTGATTGGGTCTCTCTCCCTCTCCTGGAAAGCCACAGGTAAGCCATTAGTGACCCGGAGCAGGAACCTGTCAAACTGCTGAGACTTACCTTGCTGCAAGTTCTGTCATTCTCCAAATCCTTTACGAAGGGACCTACCATTGTCACCAAAGATGCAACAGGATTTACCACAAGTTTGAAATTGGCAAAGATTGTCAGTTACTGAAAGAGTTCATCACTGGATATCAATCATTGAAGATGCAGGCCATATTAGGCCTGGGATTGGGTAACAGAGCATTCTCATTTTCTGAACCAAGAAGGTCACACTTTCAGAGGCAGTTATGTCCTGCAACAGAGACGAGTGTGGTAACATCCCTTCACTTATGATAGCAACAAAGTCATCCTGAGTGCAGAAGAGAGGGTCGCTAGATGGGAAGGCGCAAGAGAGGGAGGCTCGATACTAAGAGAGTGCAATGCATAACCAATTGCATTCAAAAAAAACAATGAGACTCCAGACCTAAGAACTCATGGACCACAACAACAGCTATGCTCTCCAATCGGCACTTCCCCACTCCCTGCTAAACAACAATTTGCAGTAAGCAGATGACCTTTTGGCAACTGCAAGGCTGATACTTCTTTCACCCACAGACATTGCCAAAAGAGAGAGACCAACAATTCTTAAGTTTAGTTTGTACCAAGGTTGGAAGAACTTCAGAATGTTTGATTCCATCTGTGCAATGGTTTCTGGCAGCCCAGCTCCCTCTTTCAACACCATCGCTGCTAGAATCAAGCTTAGAGACGATGCTGTTTGGAAGAAGTTCAGATGAGTTCACACTTTTCTCTTCTACTGGTGCTGAGAACCCCTTACCCCAGACCTTTGTCCATGGCATACGATTCCAAGCAGAGCAAGTGGTATGTGAATGCTCTCCATTTGTTACCTCAGTGACAGGAGGAACAGGAGCTGGAGGTAGGGCACTCACTGGACTAGACACCCCTTTCAGAGGTTTGGGTCCTGCTGTTGTGCCTACACCTGAAAAAGTTGTTGAGTTTGTGATGTGAGCCTTGGAATTTGCTGCAACGGAGCCCTTGACACCACCACTTCGTGATTTCAAAGCTCCTGCCATCTTCACCTCACCAGCCTTTCCACTCAGTTCTGCCCTAAAAGCCTTGCCAACCTTCTTCGCAGAATCACCAGAATTAGTCTGGCCTGGGACAGGCTTCATTCCATCCATCTTCTTCTCTCCCTCAACTGTTTTTTTCTCACTATCCTTGCCCTTGCTATCTCTCATCTTCTTGATGTCAGTTTTTGAGTCTTCAGAATCTTCTGCATCCCGAGAAGTCCTCTCCTTAATCAAATCACGCTCCTTCTCTTTCAATTTCTCCTGTCGTCGCCTCTCAGCTTCACGCTCTCGCCGAATCTCCCTCTCTCTCTCTGCAGCTGCCTCTCGCTCACTCTCTCTCTCAGCCTCCATCTTCTCATCCCGAAGACGTCGGCGTTCCTCAACTAATCGTGCAACCTCTTCCCGTTGCCTGCGTTCTTCAGCTTCCAGCTGCTCCCTCTCCATCCTTGCTTGTCTCTTCTCTTCAGCTTTGCGTCTTGCCTTCTCTCCCCTGCTCCCTTCTTTGCCACTAGCATCTTCACCCCTACGCTGACTACCTCTTCCACTCCCACTAAGTGGATCCTCCTGTACTCTCTCATCTCTCCAAACCTTTTGCCATAGCCATCTCAAGCTCACAAAAACAACTGAAACCACTCTAAATAGGGAGAATAGCACTGAGTCCCACCTACATTTGTCTTTACCAAAAAGACCACCTCCTCCATAGCTTCCAACACCACAAACTCCACAACCATCTCCCCAATATGAAGGCCAGGGGCCATAAGGTCCTCCTGTTCCTCCTCCTCCGAATGGAGTTCCAGAATTAGTCCAGCCTCTATTGAACCCTACTACCAATGGTGGGTTCATTCTGTAAGGCCATGCGCGACCAGCCCAGGTTGAGCCTCTCCCTTCCCCAGCACGGGAAGAAAACATACCTGTGGCTGCTGAATGCACAGCTCCAGCCTGAGCTAAGTGAGCTGGGATTCCAGCAACATGGGTGCCGCTGGGCACATCGAGCACAGGCCTTCTTGACACATGCCCACAATATGTACACATGAATTTGCCTCCCACGGGAGTCTGGTCTCGGTATGCAGACCAACAGTTTCTGCATCGCCGGGTAGCTTCCTTGCGCCACTTTGCGGCTTCCTGTGCCTCGATCCTCCGCCTCTCCCTCAAGAATGCACTCCTGCGTGCACGCCATTGCGACAAGCGCGGCATGGCCAACTCGTACCAACCTAAGCTCACCAGCAGCACCCCTACACACGCCAGCCTCGGCGACGTGACCTCAAACCTAAAATTGGGCGGCAATAGCTGCGACAAAGCCCAGAGGATGATGAGCGGGATGATCAGCCACGGCAGCATCGTGACGATACGCCGCGACCACCTTGACGCCACGCACAGTATGCACATTCTCTTCTCTCTACCACCGCCGTCTGCTGCTGTTGCAACCCTAGTAGGTAACCTCCTCTGGACTGTTCCTCCTCTTTTTTCTGCTTCTATCTTTTTCCTCCTCTTTCTTCTTCACCCCTTTCCCCCGCTCCCCTCCTCCTCCTCCTCCTATTCTCTCTGCGGCTGCTGCTGGAGTTCCAAACCTCCAAATGCTCCTCCTTCCTTCTAACTGCACCAAAGCTCTCCCACAACAAATTCTCCAGCAACTGCACCGCTTCTGTTCTGTTAATAAAAGACTATCCCTGCACTGAAAATGCCATACCATTGCCAATTCCTGCCCTCCTCCTCTTCCTCACTTCCAACCTCTGCCCTATTTCGTGAGCTGTACGTTCCTCTCGCCTCCTCTTCCGCGAAGGCATCCGCCTCATCTATTCACTCGCTGTCTCCTCTCTGTCTCTCTCTCTCGCTCTATTTCTCTCTCGAGCATCAAATCCCGGAGCTGCTGCTACAATTCAGCCCGCTCTCGTGAATCCTCCTTCACGGGGCCCCCCGCCAAAAACCCTAAAACAAAAACGCCCACCCCCACAAGAAGACAAAAGCTCCCGACAGATGGATACAACCACAACAAAAACAAAACAACTCCGTCCGTCGCTACACAGACAGACTGCTTTTGAAACCGCTCACTCCCCCGAGCAGGAGCAAATGCAAACAAGCAACGCCAATGATGCGCAATCGACGACGACGACGACGACGACGACGGCAAATGGGATTTTCAATGTCCACTGCTACCAAAAGGGTTTGCGATAATACGTACCGACCCACGCGCTCGAGACGCGCTCCCTGATTGCGCCCGCCCGCTGGCCCCACCCGCTGCGCAGTGCCCGGGTCCACCCGCGCGGTCCCCTCCAATGACCGCGTATGTCATCATCCATTCATCATCCATCTCCCTCGCCGGGTCCCCACCACTTATCGTACGTCTTTAATGTATCGTAATGTGTATATATCGTACGTCTATAATGTATCATACATATGCAGTATACATGTGACTATACGGTATGTGTATAATACTCGCGAGTATTTTACGTTGCGTAAAATGTACCTGTCTGATTATTTTATTTCATTTTTTTATTTGGGAACTTTTTCTGGAGGGTGATTTTTAGACTTTTGGGGGGGGGGCATTTTTTTCGTTTGGAGAGGAGGAGTTTTGGGGTGAGAGTAAATGAGTTGGTAAATGAAAATGTTCATAATAACTATCACTTTGCCATAATTTTGGGAATTTCTATTGGCCGGTGGGTGGGTAGTAGCCTAGTCAGGGTTTTTTTTGGTGTTATTTTTTCCAAATTTGTGAGGTAAGTGGACTCATGATCATCCACAAGAGGACTTTGCCAAATTTGGCTACCTATTAGAAAGGAAAGTATAAAGTTTTTGGAGCCCTGCTATATTTGGTTACATGCTAGGCCTTATGGTTTAAATCTACCATGTTAAAAAAAAAATCCTTGATATACATTGACTTTGGGCCATTTTTTTTGGGACAAAAAATCTTTTGTATGAGTCACAACCCCATTTTTTTGTCACCAAATTCACCACAAAAAACAAAATTAGTAGTAATACTTAACAAGTTTGTGCAATATCAATAATGATTTGTCATGTACATTCTTGCCTTTTATTTTTAATTGTTGAGAATTTTTGCATTATTTATATATGTATCTACCTAGATGAAATTAATTGATAATGAATGCCACTCTTAACACTCTACAATTGCATCATACTTGTCTTTTGAAAAATGATATCCTATATTTTGCTAAATTTTATACAATGAGATAGCCAAAACATTCAAAGTTTTTTTAATTCAAAAATAAACGTAGGCATCAATCTATTAGAAATAGATACATATTTTTCATCTTTTTCAATATTTACTAATTTTTTCACTGATACTAATCATATTAATTGGGGGAAAGAGGATGATAATACAATTAAATCTAAAAATATTTATCTTTAGAAAGAAGAAATATATTCAAACTTTGAATTTTATTTAAAATACAAATATTTTTCTTACTTCATAAGCTACTAAGAAAGGAAAGTAGTCGAGTTAAAAACATGAAACAAAACATTGTTCCCAAAAAATAAAAACTAAAAACTAAATCACCATTACAACCACTACAACACAAACATTGACATCTATCACCACCAACTATGGTTAACATTGATGTTGGCATCACCATGTGGCTACATTAGAAACACACATTGCACGTTTTATAGCCACCAAGCACAATTTCAAACTCCTTTGTCACCAAAAAGATTATTGAGTTGTGAATTCTAATGACCAAACTTCTAAACATCATTACCAAACTCCAATTTTGCACTCATGATTCTAATTTCTTATTGTGCAATGAAATAACTCATGAAGGTTCTTGATTATTATTGTTGGAACTTGTTATTTGCTAATCATATGTTCTAATAGTTTTTTTTTCTTTCAATCAGATATTTATTTTCTTTTTTGGGCCATATGTTAATGTTCTAGATTATATGTTTAGTGCTTATGATTTTTATAATTTGAAATTTTGGGGGGAAAGGTTTAATAAAAGAACAATTTAACAAGGCTAGTTGTGAAAGACCATAAGTCCAAAAGCTTGTTAGTTTGTAACTTTTTTTATCTATAAACATCTATAATTATGTTATTATTTTAACAATTAAATCTTGTACTAACATTTACATTTGCCTTGAAATTACAATTCTAAAACTATAATATAAAATTTAGAAATTGCATGTATTGACAAAATGTCATGTCACAAAAATTCAAATTAAAA
>Ga0116228_10003094_pt1 | contig 14574 bp, 10 predicted proteins | sample S1TSphfallax_2_FD_89694 | JGI IMG/M metagenome (GOLD analysis project Ga0116228, IMG submission 89694) | Host-associated microbial communities from peat moss isolated from Minnesota, USA - S1T2_Fc - Sphagnum fallax MG | ecosystem: Host-associated > Plants > Peat moss > Unclassified | place...
ACACACACACACACACATCTCCTTAGTAGCTCTTTCTGGACTCTTTGTGGTAGAACTTGTGCATTTGAGTGTGTTGGGAGTTAAAGCAGCAACCAAACACCCATTGGGTTGATCAGTTGTTTTGTTGATGCTTTTGCAAGAAGAAATATTAGACTTACACTGTTTACATCAGTCCTCTTTCTTTGTTGCCACATATTCAAAGCTTGGAAAAGAAGAGGAAAAAAGAGAAAGAGGTAGACCAGCTGCTGGGGGAGGAGGAGGAGGAGGAGGAGGAGGAGAAGGAACTGCAGATTCTGGAGCTGAGGAAATTCTGGTTTGTTGCAGCTAGCTAGCTAGCTAGGAGTTGACAAGGTCCTGCAGCATGCATCAAGAAGTTTTGGCTTCTTGCACATTCTGCAGCTGATGATCTCTGGCTTTGATTTCATAGCTGCTGATCTTCTTCTATCATCATTGAGCTGCAGATGATCAAGCTTTGGAGGAGCTGGAGGAGTTTGAAATCTTTGATAAACTCATGGTAAAATTTTGTTTAGACTGTGAGTCTACCAGAGTCTCCATGGAGACTGTGATGGGGTCCTGCAGATTTTCTGGAGCTGCAGCTGAGGAGGAAATTCTTCTATTTGCAAATCTTAGCTAGGATCATTTCTTGACAGCCTGCATTGAGCAATCAAAAAAATTTGGCTCCTTTGCACACATTGCTGATATATCTCTGGCTTCTTAATTTCCACAGTTGCTCATGTGCCTGCTATATATGTGGCAGATGATGATGATCAAGCTGATTTGGAGGAGGAGTTTCAGATCAAAAAAAAGGGGGGGGCTTGTGACAGACAGACAATCAAGAGAGTCTTGGCCATGAAGAAGACTTGCTGATGAGGGCATTGAAATATGTCCATTCCCATGTCTTGTGCTTTTCCATGGGTCTTTTCCAAGGCTGCTTAGTTTTCATCATGAGATCATGAAGCTCAAGCAAGTCTAGAGTTCAGAGGCTGAACTTCCCTTGAGCACTGTTACATTGCCAGCTATGGAGAATGTTTTCATCGGTTCCTGCTCAAGAAGAGAAGGAGTTACTAAGAGAAAAGTCTGAGCTTTGAGTCTAAGCTTTCAGCTTCATGGTCAGAGGAAGAAGAAGCTTCAGAAGCTTCAGAAGCAGCTCAGAGTAATGGGTATCACTCTTCTCTAGCTCCATGAGCTTGATGAAGCAGCTCATGATCAGCATTGGAAGAAGAAGAACCACCACCCAGTTTGTTGTTACTGCTGCTTTTGCTCAGCTTCCTGGACGGTTGATGGCTCAGAGATCATGGAGCTTCATCAAGCTGCTGCTGCTGCTGATCCTACTGCTGCTACTGTTTCTTGTGGGCCGTCCAGCTGGAAGAAGAAACCACCTTCATCTTGTCATGGTTGTTACTGCAGCAGCTGCATCTGTGGTTGACGACAATGACGTAGCAGCATTATGGGCATTCAAGCAAGGAACTACATGGCAAGGATCAGATCCATATCCAGATTGGGTGCAAGCAGCTCCTGACATGCAAGGACCATGTCAATGGACAGGGGTTTCCTGCAACAGCTTGGGGCAAGTCTCAGGAGTGAGTCTTCACCAACTGGGTCTTTCTGGCACTCTGTCTCCCAAGCTTTTCTCCATCACAACTCTGCAGCATCTGGATCTGAGCTCCAACTTCTTCACAGGAACAATCCCAACCGACATTGGAAATCTAGTTGCATTGCAGTACTTGGATTTGAACTCGAACCAACTCTCTGGAGTTGTTCCTGTTTCCTTCTTTGCTTCAAAGTCTAACCTGTCTTCTTCTCTTCAGTACTTGGACTTGAGCTACAATCTGTTCTCTGGCCCCATTGCATCTGGTTTTGGCAACATGACAAGCTTGCAGAGTTTGGTTTTGAGCTACAACTCTTTCCAGGGTTCCATCCCAAGCAGTCTCCAGAGCTTAACCCAGCTGCAATTGCTGGACTTGAGCTTCAACTCCTTGTCAGGTCCTGTACTGCCTGCAAACATCTTCCAAGCTTTCGTGAAGCTCCAGTACTTGGATCTCAGTGGGAATTCTCTCACGGGAGATGTGCCTGCGGTCAACGGGATGACACAGCTTGTACACATGGACATGAGTGGGAATCTCTTCTCAGGACCCATTTCTCCTCTCTTCGCAAGCTTGTACAATTTGTCCTACTTGGATTTGAGCAACAATTCATTCTCTGGCAACATACCTGACGAGATTTGGGCGATGCAATCACTGGTGGAGCTTGACCTCGGCGCGAATTCAGGTCTGACTGGTACCATCCCCAAGGAGATTGGCAACTTGGTGAATTTGCAGAATGTTTACCTGGGGAATTGTCATCTCACAGGCTCAATCCCTGTCGAAATTTCCCAGCTGATCCAGTTGGAGAAACTCGACCTTGGTGGCAATTTCTTTTCAGGTTCTATCCCACCATCCATTGGGCGATTGAATAAGCTTGTCACACTCAATTTGCCAAGTGCACAGTTGAATGGCTCCATTCCCACATCTCTTGGCAATTGCACAAGCTTGCAGGTTAGTCTAGTATATATACAAACATACCCCCTTTCACCCCCCACCAACTTTACAAAATGAACACCTTGCATAAACCAAAATTTGGCGATTTGTTAATCTCTTGCCTTAATTGATTATGTTTTCGTCATTGTATTACTGATTGTGCCTGCCTGCCTGCCTGTCTGCTGTTAATCTTTCCACCAAATTAGTGCAATTTGGATTTGTGGAAATTAGTGATAGTTTTCATTTGCTCTCACATTTTCAGGGGATCAGTGTTCACTAGGCTTCAATGTGTTCAAACCAGAACTGTGAGAATTCATTTTTTGGGAACTTTTACAGAACACGTTCGTGTTTTTGATTTGTTGCTGGTTTGAACTTTTGCCATAAGGAGGAGTAGAGCTATTATGTGATGTGCTGCTTGTTCCATCTGCTGTAATGCATTAAATTAGCTTCACTTTCTGGGTATTGCAATTTTATCATCTCATGGTGTAAATTGGGTGGTTTGAGAAACTCCCCATAAATCTAACAATTGGATGTCGATTTTTGAATTTTATTAATCCTCGCTTGTTTATGTAGATTCACTCAATGTTGATAATTCTTTCATAGGTCTTAAATTGAGAAAATTGCTCTTGTTTCCAGAGCTACTACCATGTTCATGAAAGAGAAAATTCGTTCCAGTTTTTCTTTTCTAAGTTATGATCCTTAGAAACAAGGTGGTGTTGGCATTCCAACTTGAGCCAGCCAGCTCATTAAGAAGAAGTACTATTGACAAAGTGACAAGTGATGAAAAATTCAGTGTCTCTCTACTAATGAATGTTGGATTGTATATCTGCTGCAGGTACTGGATTTGGCATTCAACAGCCTAAGTGGTCCCATTCCTGATGAATTAAGTGGGCTTCACAGTGTGATCTCCTTCTCTGTTGAAGGCAATGCACTCTCGGGTGCAGTGCCTTCATGGTTTGGAAGCTGGCAAAACCTTTCAAGCCTCCTCTTGTCATCCAATGCGTTCAATGGTACCATTCCTCCTGAGCTGGGCAACTGCTCCAAGCTGCAGATCCTGGCGCTTGATGACAACGAGCTAACAGGAAACATCCCGGCATCCCTTTGCAATGCACCTTTGTTGGGCACACTGACATTGAACATGAACAACTTGTCTGGAACCATCAATGATGCTTTGTTGTGGTGTTCAAGTGTCTCGGAGATCGACCTCGCTGCCAATCAGTTCTTCGGTTCAGTGCCTGGGTATTTCGGGAATCTGCCTAGCTTGCTGCTGTTGTCACTTAGCAGCAATCAGTTCTCAGGAGTACTTCCAGATGAGCTTTGGAATTCAAGGACACTACTTGAGATTCGGCTGGACTCCAATCATCTGAGCGGGCAGTTGTCACCACTGTTGGGTAATGTCTCAAGCTTGCAGTATCTCATTCTCGATAACAACCAGTTTGTGGGTTCAATTCCACCTGAGATTGGAAAGCTTCAAGCCCTCACTGTGTTGTCAATTTTCGGGAACAATTTCAGCGGTGAGATTCCTGTTGAGCTTTGTAACTGTGTGCAGATCACAAGCCTGAACTTAGGGAGTAATGCACTTGAAGGCACAATCCCGCCCCAAATTGGTCAACTCATTAACCTTGAGTACCTTGTGTTGTCACACAACAAGCTTGTTGGGCAGATCCCGAGTGAGATTTGTGCAGATTTCCAAGTGATCAACATACCTGTCTCCAGCTTTGTTCAGCACCATGGCACTCTTGACCTCTCTTGGAACCAGCTGAATGGCAGCATTCCACAGGAAATCGGCAACTGCACAGTCTTGGTTGAATTGCTACTGGCAGGAAACAACCTCGAGGGATTGATACCACTGGATCTCATGAGGCTCAATAATCTCACAACACTTGACTTGTCATGCAATTTGTTGACTGGTGAGATACCCACTCCCCTTGCCGAGTTGCATAACCTCCAGGGCTTGAACCTGGCATTCAATGCGCTTACGGGCTCAATTCCAGCTGAGTTTGGTTACATCGCCAGTCTCGTGCAGTTCAATGTGACAGGGAACCAGCTCTCCGGGCCAATTCCTGATCAACTTGGAAACCTCACAAGCCTGACGCACCTGGATGTCAGCAACAACCGGTTGACGGGAAACCTCTCTCCATCTCTTGCCAATATGGTGTCAATAGTTGGGCTGAATCTTGAATTCAATGAGTTCACTGGCTCCATTGCTGGGCTGTTGTCACAAAGCTGGGTGTGGCACCAGGTTCAATCACTGAACCTGAGCCATAATTCTTTCTCAGGTGCCATCCCAAGCTCAATAGGCAACTTGACAGGTCTCTCTTTCTTGGACCTGAGCAGCAACTGCTTATCAGGATGTATCCCAGCTGACATTACGCAGCTTGCGCAGCTCATTTACTTGGACCTTTCCAACAATAGCCTGATGGGCACCTTCCCTGCAAGCTTGTGTACTCTTCCAAACCTTGAGCTCCTCAACCTTTCAAGAAATGCCATCACAAGTCCCATCATACCTGATGCAGGAGTCTGTTCCAAGCTGTGCCCAGCTCATCAACCCAGCACTGTGCAGGATGATGATGATGACGATCAATGTAGCATGATGAGCTTCATGATCATCCCGATGACAATGCAGCAACATGGCAACAAAATCTCAACGAGCCGAGTGAAAGCGATCATCGGGATGTCTGTGTGCGCTGGAGCTTTCATCCTGCTTCTCCTCTTCCTCATGACCTTACGCTACTACTATCATTGGATTCGAGGAAACCCCAACAAAGACCCTGAGTCAAAGATGAAGCTGAACTCATTTGCTGAAGTTGCAGATGGGCTGATGATGATGTCAAGCTCCACAGGCACAACAAGCTCAGGTGGCAAGGAGCAGCTACTGATGATGAGCACACCATCCATGTTTGAAGAGCGTCCTCTGCTCAAGCTCTCCCTTTCCCAAGTCTTGCAGGTACATACATATTAATAAGGTTTTGAATTTTTCAAGGTTTTTTTCTTTTGAGGATCTCATTTAAAACTTTGTAAGAGAAATGCAATTGTCTGTTGGTGGTGGCCTCTGAAAAGAATTAATGATGCAAGCAGTTGTGGTTTCTCTTTGCTCACAGGCAACCAACAAGTTCTGTAAGACAAATATAATAGGTGATGGTGGCTTCGGCACAGTATACAAAGCCACACTTCCTGATGGGAGGACAGTGGCAATCAAAAAGCTGGGAGCTTCAACAACACAAGGAAACAGGGAGTTTTTAGCAGAGATGGAAACCCTAGGCAAAGTGCAGCACCCAAATTTGGTCCCATTGCTTGGGTATTGTGCATTGGGAGAAGAGAAGATCCTTGTGTATGAGTACATGGCAAATGGGAGTCTTGACATATGGCTACGATCCCATAGCCATGCTTGCCAAACGTTGGACTGGAGCAAGAGATTGAGGATTGCAATGGGCTCGGCGAGGGGACTTGCATTCCTACACCATGGCTTTGTGCCACATATTATCCACCGAGATATCAAGGCAAGCAACATCTTGTTGGACACAGAATTTGAACCACGAGTGGCAGATTTCGGGCTGGCAAGGTTGATCAGTGCATATGACACACATGTGAGCACAGATATCGCAGGCACATTTGGCTATATTCCTCCAGAATATGGCCATTGTTGGCGATCCACCACACGCGGTGATGTGTACAGCTTCGGAGTGATACTACTGGAGTTGGTGACTGGCAAGGAACCAACTGGGATCGAATTCAAGGACATCGAGGGTGGCAATTTGGTTGGATGGGTACGCCGAATGTTGAAACAAGGGCATGCTCACCAAGTCTTGGACCCGGATATCATCATCATCTTCTCCTCCGGCAGCAGCAGGGCAAGTCTACAGAATCTTCAAAACCAAATGCTGAAGTTGCTACACATTGCCACTCTGTGTACAGCTGAAGAGCCTGCCAGACGGCCTACAATGCAACAAGTTGTCACTCTTCTTAAGGAAATTGATGCTGCTGCCACCGCTACTGCCACCTGCACTGCCACCGCTACTGCACCGAGTTCTCCCAGCCTTAGCAACCGCTAGTGTGAATATACTTCATCCCTCATCTAATCACACCATACTATCAAGTCTGAATATCTATTTTTACACTGAATTTGTAAGGTTAATTGGCCAGTGATTTCTTTTGCAAAGGGTAAAGTAGTAGCCAAAGATTATGATGATGCTGATGATGATGATGACGACAATGATGATGAGCTTGCAATCCAGTTCGTAGATGAAATATCACATTTGCTGTTAAATTGGACTCTTATTATGGCAACAAAAAATGAGCATTTTGATGTGAGGATCAATCAGTGTTGAAAGGATCTGCTTTTAAACAAAGCAGCAGCAGCAATCGGAGGAAAGATTTTGACTAATTTGATGAGGGGCTTGGTTTCTGTATTGTGCAGGAAAGTTACAACAAGCAGGTCATGGTGGCGATCTACCATATCGTACTACTACGATGTAACATATGTAATACAAATCATGCTTCCTCATCTGTTGGGGCAGCAGATCTGTTGTTGAGAGAGGAGCTGCAAATCAGCCACCAAGACTAGCGTTGTGTGCTTGTCTTCATTACCATTAGAAGGATTTTTATTCCAATTAGAAAATGCACGGTCCTTGAATTGCACACTTTGTAAGTTGATCATCTTTTTTGGTTTTGCAGTGTAATATTTGGAGACTTGCTTTGTTGAACAAATGTAATCTCGGGTGTGTAGGGTAGGTAACTCTGCTGCAAGTCAGTAGTTATTGGAACAACAATGGGCTGCTTCAACATGATATGCATTTTTGGTAATCAGCAAATTTATGATTTAAGATTCCCAGCACAATTACAGGATTTGGGTGGGGTGGGGGGCAGAGCTGTACCACATGCATTATATCCAAGAAACACTAAATTATAATTACAAAACATGAATGATAAAAACCCTTGATAGTAGCTATGATAAAGAACATGAAAGGTGAAAGTTGTGTTGCTATGAAATCTCTTGCAGCCCACCCACCAGGGTCAAACTTCATAGTCCATCTACCTTCCATCACCTTCATACATCTTGCACAATTTGGAGATAATTTTGAAATTACAAAAGAATCACAGCCATCCAAATTTTGTTTCAAAATAGACATGAACTCCTGCAAGTTGTTATGATGCTGAAAGAAAAAAGAAATCCAGTTTCTCTTCATCATTCCCCCCCTACTTGATTGCAGTTTAGAGTAAGAGCAGGATTTGTGTTGGGCAAGTTGGCGTTCTGTCAAACTTCTCTCTTATATAATGCTTGGAAGAGGAGGGAGGGACATAAAGAAAGAAAAGAGTCAAAGAGAGTGGACACTCTGACCTTCGTCTTGCAATTTTGAATTTCCCGCATTGAAGAATCGATTGACTATGTACAGGTGAAGTTGGGCTCCTCCATGGTGTAGTAGAGTGATATTTTGATGGGGTATTTTGACACCAGGCAGTAAAAGCAAGAGCTAAGTGTTGGCACTCCTTGAGACATTGATGCTGGGCACCAGCAGCTTGCCTGTCACCCCATAAAGGTCTATGGAGTATTGCACCAGCCGGTCCCGCACATCTGGTAGACGAATGCAACCCCCGCACAACAGAAACTGGAAGTTACCATTGAGGGTTTTCCTCACAAAGAACTCTCCCACCTTCCCACATGCTCGGCATGCATGCCTGTAATACAATGACCGCCACTGGCAGACAGAAGTTTCATCAACTCTCAGACTTACAGAATGTCAGTTATTCCACCAAATAGGGTGGTCAATCTGGACCCTTACAGCCCATTCAAAGGCTTTCAGCTGTGAAAAAAACTATTGGAACATGTACAGATAAGGACCATATGAACAGAAAAGAATGTAAGATGAGATGGTGAATGTCATTCACATCTGGAGTTTCTGTATTTTCCACGCATTGTCAATCACGATTTCATGAATGGAACTTAAAACAATTTCAAAACCATGTGTCTGTATTTTCCACACACATTGTCAATTATGATTTCATGCATGGAACTTAAACAATTTCAAAACCATGTGTCTGTCTTTAGAGAGACCTTAACAGTTCAACACAAGCAGCAGTGTTCATTGCAGTTACATACTGGAAAAGCAGGAGGAGTCCCTCGAGGATGCCGGGGCAAAGACCATCCTTTGCGGTAGCATTCCTCCTTAAATGCTGGTTCACACAACCTTGCCCATGACCTACACACCTGCAGGCAGGGCATGCAATCATGGTAAGCAAGAAACTGTTTCCTACTTAACACATGGAAAATAACAGATCACTTTTCTAGATAGAGACAACAGATACAGCATTGCCTTTGGTGGATATCATGCTACTTGCCCTTCAGTTTGACATTTTTTACAGTGGAACAATCTGTTGACAGTGTTCAACAATTGTCTGTTTCTGCCTGATGGAGATCTGTTTATCTTGTTCCACATCTGGCTTTTTTCAAACTACAAGTAACAATTCAAACAAAGATAACAAGGTTAATACCCGGGCAGCCTGAAGAAGAATGGCTGGAGGTAGTTTCTCAAGAATACTTTGTAGCAAGTCTTCTTCCCCCCACTCCGTCAGTCGTTGCAGGGCAGGCCTACACAGCTGGTTGGAATGCTTGCTAGATGGAGAAACTGCCATTGTACTACCATCTAAACAAGTTGTCCAAGGGTTTTAGTTTGAAGCTCCTTCAGAAAGCAAACAATAAAATCAAGAGGATCCTATGCTGATCAATACACACAAGAAGAAGATAACTTGCTACCGTTTTGCAAACACCCACAAATACTTGTGCAAAGCAATGTGAGAAACTGGGGAAATCAGTAGCATGTTTTCCCAGGTTTTTGGCTGGCATCTCCAACCACTGACAATGTGCAAAGGTGACAGTCCAGTTGGAAAACTGATTTGTTTCTTATTTGAATCCTTTGCCTTATGCAGAACTTGTGCAAAAGGGACATTCTTTTAAAACCTAAGCAGCCTGTGAAGAAGCACTTGCCTTCTACAAAACTGAAATAGAATTTAGTAGGACTTCTCAATTCCTCCAAACATTGCTAAATTATACATTAAATTATTATGGATAATTGATTAATGATCCATCCCTCTTTGCCTCTCTGAATGCACAGTAGTGCAAGGCAGATACCTTGAATTTCAAAAGTGGAATCCCTTCCGCAGCCTCTCAATCTCTTGTCATCAGCAAGTTCACCCAACATCTTGGAGTAAGAGCCACCCATCCATGGTGTGCCTTTATACAACCAGCAAATGTGCTTACGCTTGCGTTTGAATTCAGAAACTCTGTGTCTGGCACTGCTAGCTTTCCTTGCCGTCCGACAACTCAGCAGTAAGGCTGATTGTTTCTCAAGCAAGCGAGCACTTTTCCTACGAGGCTGTGGCTGGGAGGATCCTCCACTTACTCCTTTTTGAGCTTCCTTCTCTGGTTTTGCTGAACGTCATTAGTTGCTATAGTACCAATACATTCAACCACAATGAATATCTTGCTAATACATGTATGTGTAAGAATTCTGCAAATGCACATGGTGATTTGTATCATTTTTGGATTGGGTTTTGCATCCTTAATTACCTGAGGGATAGAGAGATTTCACAGAGACCAATAGAGATCTCTTGTTCCCTTTTGATCTTGTACGTAACCAGTATTGTGGGCCTCCACGAGTGCACCGCAGAAGAGCTGCTCTTTTCTCAAACAGCCGGGCACTTTTTCTCAATGCTGGCACATTTGGTACCACTGTATTGCTTACAGCCCTCATACTGGCACCAGCAGTCCTTCGATTTTCCTTGAAAATGTTGTAAAGTGAGTTGACAGAAACTATGATCTTGGCACCAGTCCTCCTATTGCCACTTCTTGCTCTTAACCAATACTTGGAATGGCCAACATTCAATCTCGGAGGAACCATTGTAAACTACTGTGTGCAAGATCAGATTTTTCAACCAATTCTCTCAAGCTACAAAACCAAAGTTCCTCAGCTCAAATGGCCTGGCACTGGCATAGATTATCCAGCAATGCCATGAATATAACCAATTCTATAACGTCAGTCCTGCAAAATTCAATTAGTTTCTACTCAGCATGCCTCCCATCAGAATTGGAGTTCTACTCAATTGAGCTTAGCATTCCCAGAGGTTCTCGATATATGCAAATACAAATCGTCATCCTCTTTGCCATGATGCAAGATCAAGATTTGGGCAATCAGTTGTAACCCAGCTCTAACAATTCTTTACAGATCAACAACAAGGATGCAAATCCCATAGGCAACCATTTTTCCTAGTATTATTTTGATGTTCTGCTAGTCTAACAGAATCCAGAATTCTACTCATGGCTTAGCAGTAGCATTCTTGCAGGTATTGCTTTGCTATATAGTTGACATCTTTATTATACTTCTGACTATTTGCTACTCTGATTCCAACAGCTCAACTCAGCATGCACTTTGATAGAACAGTAAAGGGAAAAGTTAGAGGTTTCTTACCAGCTTGACTAGGAGTTGCTGTTGCGTAGCCTGTTGTTGCTGATGCTCAAGATTGTAGTGAGGTGTTCCAATGAAGCTATCTTGAATTTGATAACCCCCAATGGGAATGTTCTAGTCTCAAGGCACATGCAGAGTTTCATCAAATAGAAGCATGTCTCTAGCTACTCGAGCACACAACATGTGCACACATGGCAACTCCCCTCTGTGTTCTGCAAAACCCAAAACTTCATTTTCCCTACTATCACAGAAAGTTCCACAAACAACCATGGTGTGTGTGTTCATCAGAATTCATGTGCAAAGAAGAATGATGTGTTGATGAGCAAGACTAAGTGTTCTTCAGCTACCAAGGCTATTTCCTAATGCTTAATAATCAACAGATTTACAATACAAACAGCTTGTAAGCATTTAAGACATTTCCGTGGTCAAGCTTAGGGATTAATTGATCTCAGAAGTAATAAGAAACAAGAATTCTGTGGTTGATTAGCATAAGTTAGCTAATCAAATGATTCAGCTGATAAATAGGAATGACAACTACACATTTTGCAGTTATGATGTTCAATGACGACCTAAGTTGCTTCAAAACAAAATAATTTATAACACCAAGCATGAGCCCTTTTTACATTTTCTAAAACAGGAAAACTCAACTGTGAAATCCTATAATGCTATGTACTAATGTGCACATGGATGAATCATTTGAAGATGATCAAAAAGTGCACAACAATATGTGCAATATTTGACAAAGTTGCCATTAAGTCAATTAAAGAGAAAACAACTGTTTGCACTTTAATTGAACATGTTCAGAGTATGTACACACAGATCATATTCAAAAATGATTTGTATACCTTTTGCATTGATTGCCTACATTTGATTGCCACCAAATCCCTAGATGTTCAATGAGACTATGATGACATGGAATACAATTCCCTAAAAAAAAGTGGGCTACAAAAAATGCCAGTCCTGAGAAGGAAATTGCACAACTTTGTTAGTTGTGAGATTGCCACCTTTTCATTCTCAAAGAGTTCAACATGTTGAAACAACACTACATTGTGATTTCTCACTGTTTGGAGGGATAAAACATTGGAGAATGGCTTGTTGATATAACCCATGTCCCAAGGATTTTTGTGATATTTCTTGGCATGCCAGGAAAAAAAAAACCCCAACCATAGAATTCTTCCATACCCTAAGTGCCCCATATCATAAATGCCGAAAGACTAAAATCCCTTAGCCTAAAAAACAGTTGTAAGACCTAAGCTATCAAATTGAATTTTATTGCACAGTGCATTGGCTCATGAGAGTTTTTGGGATTCAAAATCTAAAAAAAAACATGAACATGCAGATTAAAACCCTAAACACCTATGGTTCTATTAAGGTCTAGTGTATTCAGTTCCACAAGCAAAAGGGAGACAATTGGATTTCATGTTCCGATCCATAGAATAACATATGGTTTAGTGAATCTTACCTCAAGGAGAAATTCCAAAGGGAGTTGAGGCATGGTCCAGGACCTCTCATCCTTCATCAGTCAACCTTTGGCATTGAAGAATTCTCCTATCTGGATTATGTACATGTCAACCAAACTGCAGCAACATCTCAATGTCTCAGTTCAAAGGAAAATATGGAGCATTCCAAATTCTTTTGATTAAGGTGTAATTGAGGTGGCCACAAACACAAAGTTCTCTCTCTTACAAAAATCTACAAGACCTTGAACAAGACCAAGAATCGTCCGTTCTACCAAGAATAACAGAAATTGTACATGTCAAGTTTTACAGTCTAAATCCAACAACATCCACTCAGCACTTCACAAAAATGGAAATTCCAACATATTGTATGTAGCAAATACAATGAATTTCGCAGTCTTGAAAAACTGTCTGATTTCCGTATTCTTCTTGTTGGAAAAGAACGAACGCCAAGTCTGGTAACGTGCTCGATGCTCTCTCACAATTTCTCACACAAGTTCTGGAAATGGAAAGAGCTTTTCAACAACGTGTTTGTTTGTTGGACATCTTCTTCGTCCGATGCGGATCTCCGATTCTCTTGCGTACAAGGTTCAGAAAGTTCTCGACACACGGAACAACGCTTAATTATTATTTTTTCGATGCAGTCTACCGACTTCGTCTTCTAACATCGTGACAAATCTCACAGGAAGAAAAAGCAAGACTCGAAGAAAACAAAACTACAAAGCACTATGTTCATTTAAACACAAAGAACAGGTACATAGACATTCTGTTCTTCAAGCGAAACAACGAAGAAAAAACCAAAAAAAAACAGAAAGAAGAAGGAGAAAAATGAAGAAGAAGAACCGTGGCAATTACATCACATGTTTCTCCTCAACGAACTTAGTCATGCAACGACACCATGCACGCTGCATATTGTGACACCGACGTGAACATTATTCAATTTCTAGTAAGTACGTACCGACAACAAACGGTAGAAATCATTCCAAAAGTTCCCTTCACCAAAACCAAAAGAGTTCGGCTGAGGCTTGAGCGCGTCTCCAGGTTCAATTCTTCCGTTTTTCGCAAAGGAAAGAAGGCGTATTCAAGACGTGCAGTAAAAGTATCTAAGCGGGGAGAAAACAAAGCGCATAAAAATAAAAAATAATTTTTTGAAGAACAAGAACAAGAACAAGTGCGAACAAGGGACTTACATTTTATCCACGACACTTGCTCCATCGTTCTCAAACCAAACCGCTCGACGTCGTCGTCATCGTCGTCGTCGTCGTCGTCGTGGTGCTTGCTCCTGCTGCATGGGAAAAACGCAAGCGTGGAGAAAAGGGGAACAGGCCGCAGCAGTAAAGCGAACCAGCAAGCCTCTGGCCCTGCCCGGATCTGATTGCCAGTGTCTGCCCAATCTGCCCCTGCCCGTCTCAGAGATTCCAAACGCACGCGACCTTTCTTCTTTCTGTGAAGAGTCGTACTACTCAGTAGGAAATAGGTAGGTAGGAAACTTAGCCTAGGCAGGTTACTGTACAGTGTGTAATTTTTAATAAATAAATAAATAATTTTTTTGGTGATTTTGCTCAAGTGGTGATAGTTCATCCATAAGTATATTTAATCAAATTTGGTATTGTTCAAAAATATGAAAATACCTTTTACCATTTCAAAATATTCCAGGCAAACATTATTTATTTCACTTTTTCATTTCAGCCCTCCAATCACAATTTTCTTAAAAATTTGGATGTAATAAAAGTGACAAAATAATAATTCAACAAAGTATTGCAAATATGTACTTATGGTAGTTACATAGGTGTTGATAAGTAGGTAATTTAAATATCATTAAACTAGACCTTAACAACAAAACAATCAATTGTGTGATGATTTAGGGTGGGTATTGATTTTGAGCAGTTGTTATTGGAATTCAATTGGCATTTTTTTGGATTTTTTAAGCTTGCTCTTTTCATTCCACATTCCCTTTCTTCCCTTTTAGCAAATCTTTTACTTTTTCGAGTTTAATTTAGTTTCAACTTTGTGCAAAATGGTTAAGAATGAGGGATGTCAAAGGTACATTATTAGTTTGTTTCATACATTTTCAAGTGAAGAAAGGATGTAAATTGTGGAGAGGGAGCTTTCACTACCTTCACTTAACATGTTCTTCCGGGC
>Ga0116228_10003095_pt1 | contig 14573 bp, 11 predicted proteins | sample S1TSphfallax_2_FD_89694 | JGI IMG/M metagenome (GOLD analysis project Ga0116228, IMG submission 89694) | Host-associated microbial communities from peat moss isolated from Minnesota, USA - S1T2_Fc - Sphagnum fallax MG | ecosystem: Host-associated > Plants > Peat moss > Unclassified | place...
ACGAGAATTGGAGTTGTTGATCAGGCTGTTTGTGAAAGAAAGGAGGAGAAAGAACAGAAATTGCTGAATTTTAGATCTTCAGCAGTTTGGGAAAAACAGGGAGGACAAAGAATTGGTTTATGCTGAATTTTGATCAGCAGGAGTTTGTGCAAGAAGAAGCTAAGAATGTAGTAGGCATGGCTGTGAAGATAGAGAGAGAGAGAGAGAGAACGAGCATATGATGAGAAGAACTAGGGGTGTGTCAGTGCTCTTCAGAGAGTTCAATGATTGTGTAGGAAGACCTTCAACAATGACAGAGCATATATATCCTTACAACTAAGCAGAGATGGGCACTGGAAATATTTTACATGGCTGCTGTTTTGGCTAGTTTGCTCACTCTCTCAAACTTCAAACAAAAAGGAATTTTCAGCTGGAGAAAAGGAATAGTTCCTAACTAGACTTTTTACTTCTTCAATTGGGTATCATTCATTTGGCTTATTTGGATCTCCAGGAGTAAATGGAAAAGGTTCTCTAAATCCATTAGAAAAAAACTTAGCAATAGATTACGAAGTACATCCTCCATGTTTTCAAAGTGTTTGTTTCCTTTTCATACTAACTTAAAGTTTGGCAGGATTTCATGGTCTGTAGATTGTTCCAAATTTGAGAGGTTGTTACCAAAAAGCAAAGCAGCAGAAACAAAAAGGGAGGATGAAAGTGGGAGGAAGTTTTTAACTTTTTTTTCCCGCTTGTGTGTATCCGCAGAACAGCAGTGTCAGTAGGTTCCAAATTTCAGATCTTGGTTGCTACCAAAAAGGGAATCAGCAAAAAAGGAAGAGATGGTACTACAGTTCTTCCCTGACTAGGTACTAGAGAGGTCAAGAAAGTGATGCGCCAACACTGTCATTGCTGTTGTTGATAGATGGCGCATAATGCAACAATCATAGCATTTGTGGGGCCTCTCAAATGCAGATTTGCAGTTTGTAAAATGAACTTCCAAGACCTTTAATATCGTGCACACTCAAGTCTATGGATTTTTCTGGAATCCTTGAACAGCAATAGTCTGGAAGCAGAATAGGCCCAGGCATAAACTACAAGACCTGAGAAGAGTCCTTTACTATTATGTGGGTATTTATGATGTTGTGCAGTTCTTTGATAATAACTCATGTACTGGTTTCTTTTAATTTTTAGAAATAAAAGAACCTCCAATTCTTGGTTTTTTAATATTTTCAAAGAACCGTGTTTTTTCATGAAAGAACCAGCAAAGAACTGCTGGTTTAGGGTACATTCCTTGACATGGTTCCTTGATTTTTTACGACCTTGGTTAAGGGTCCAAATCGGTCCAATGATTCTTGAGAACCACTGGACAAGGGCCCCAAACAGTTTGGTTTTTTCTTTCGGGAATCACCCAATAGTGGTATATTTTACGTGCTGGTAGAGCAGAACAACCTGACTGAAATTTCCAGGTTGAATATTTTTTACCATGTTTTGGTCAGAAATCTCATTGAGTCAATACGGGGTCCAATAGGTTGCTTTCAGCATGCTCTACTAATGTGAAAATACACTGCCAACCTAATAATCAAGTCAAGGTCATGCAAGTGCTCATAGGTCTTTCGAGGATGATTGCAAGTTTGATGTCACTGTGTGTACTTTCCTCGATATTGTCTATCCTTGTGCACACATTAGGGATTTACAGATGCCAGTTGAACGGGAAGATAATCGATACAAGTTACAACCAGAAGCTCAAACTGTCACACACTCTCAAGACATAAGACAATTCTTAAATTCTTACTAAAGTCAATCTATTGTCTGATACAGGAATGAACATGGCAAATTCAATGAGGCTAATGAATTTCCCATTTTTATATCCTATGACTCAGTCAGAACTTGAACCGAATCAAGGGTGTTAATGCTTGCATTTGGTCTACCATTTCATCTTACCCATTGACGGTTTCAGATCTGCCTGGTTTTTGGCAATCTTTTTGATAGGCAAGTTTTTCATTTGGAAAATTGAAGTGGAGTGAATTTCTGTTCTTCAGTTCTGTTGAGAAACAACCAAAAGTGTTGCCGAGTTAAATTAGTAAAGCGTAACTGACAGATCCCTTCTGACAAACTGAACATGAAAGTTGAGAATGACATGAAAATTTGACGGTCTGACCAATTGTACTACGAGTTGACCTCCAAAATGTGCCAGGCATATAGGGGTCAAGCTGGGATAGAAATGGATGGCACCAAAGGGGTGGATGCAGCAGGGAAGGGGTGATTAAACAAGGAGGCTATAAAACCTTTAGAAGGAAACCGACCCATAATCTTCACAAGTGCCACATTTTGAATGGTGACTTTGTATAAAAAAACACTCTGACACCTCACGGTGATTTTTTCTTCCAAGTTCAACGATCCATTGAACATTTGACACCAATTGAGTGCAAGCTGACTGTGTTGTACTTACACTTTGGAATTTTAACTGCAATGTTATGTTGTGGGTGGAGAGCTGCATGTTTAGCAAGGATGTTGTCTATGAAGCTATGAAAATAGGTGGCCCAAGCTTTTGTTTGCTCCAGCAAAATGATCACTACCAACAACTGAGGATTTGGCTGGAGCATTGGTCCCACACCCCTCCCTTATTGCCAGAATGTTGGTCTTTGTAATTGGTGACCTCTTTTTTTTTTCATCAGTGTTCCATCATATACTCCTCATCTTTTCCAGTTAGATTGCTTCTTGGATTTTAGTTTGAAGGGATGATGATGCCATACCTCAAAACACTGTGTGCACATTCCCGTATGCCTGCGAGCGTGGTCATCCTCCTGCACTCATTAGACCCAATGTTCAACAAAGTCATTGCAACCCCTTCCCCAGCTTGTTATCTCTACAGCAGCAACTGTAGATGTGCTCGCTAGTGTTTCTTGCCAGAGAAGCAAAAGTCTGTCTTAGTGACACTCATATCTATCTCCAATGAAAAAAAATTCCTTCACACTTTTATTGAAGAACTTGCTTTTCTACACTCATACATATACGTGATATGGCATGTGCCAAAAAGAATCTGCAACTCACATGCCAACCAATTTCTTTCCTCTGAACAAGCTCATCTATGATGACATTGTAAGAACCAGTACACCAAAAACAAAATAACACCCAAAATTATGTTTCACCCAAACATCCAAGAAACATTATCACACAAAGTCCTTTGCAGGGCTCCATGGTGAGATGTTATTTCAAAATCAAATGTTTTTTTGGTTCAACTCAAATGGCGATGAAGGTTTTTTTTTTTTTTTTTTGGTTTCCCTCCAATTTTGTGTAGTAATAAGGGCTTGTGCAAGGCAAGCCCGATTCTAGTAATCCCATTAGCTGAGAGTGTTGTACACGGTGTAAAAAAATTGATGCATCATTTTGTTTTTTTTTTAACCACGATACCAGACCAGTATCTGCTAGGTGTCATTGTAACAAAATAAAACAAAAGAAATGTGACACTCGGTTATGGTGTCTAAAAGTGTCCACTATTTACACCATCACAAAGTGCGGAGGTTTTTTTAATGTGATGTTCATCTACTACAGGAATTAAGCCAATTTTGGCTACAGGTAAGAAAGTAAAGTGAAGAAAATTAAGAATACTATGACGGCAACATGCTAGAACCTATTGTCTATGTATGATGATTTTGGAATTTTTCTTCTTAAAATCTGTTGTCTTTGACCCTTTTTTTCAAAAAAATCCTTGACATGAGTAGCACTGGATTTCTTTTGTTGCCAAGTGATGAAAATTAATCCCACCAAAATTTTAATTTTAAATAATAATAATAATAAATAAATAATAATGGGGATGATCCCATTAGCCAAGGATTTCTATTGGCATTCAAGTGTTAAATTGTGGCGAAAGGTTGACTCAATTCTTGTTAACATTTCATTAGACGAGGAGACATACAAAAAAATCAAATGTACATATGGAGCTGCCACTAGGATTAACTTACCTAATCCCTAAGTTAACCAATGAAGGAGAACATTGGAAGTTGATTAAAGCACCAAAACAATGAACACCTCTCAACACCCCTTCATACCAGCACCTCCCAAATCACATACATAGCAAACAATGAAACTCAGTATTTTGCTTTTGAAGATTCCCCTGCAATCCTTCTACTTGAGACAGGAGGGTGTATTGAGTGTCAAAGCCATAATTTTGGCACCCAATGTGCCAATCATTATTTGGAGTTTGGAGAATTCTAGCAAATAAACATATGCCACTGCTCCCTTTCCTTCTTGTTTGTCGCATTGGGTGAGATCATCGTAGCACATTTTGGATGCAATTTTTTGGGCGGTGCGAGTAGTGTAGGCCACGTCTCATCTCTCTACAAATGGCTACCCAGAATGAATTGTTGAATATATATATATGCATATACTACCATAGAAGAAATTATTAGGATACAAAAGGTCGCATGATTGATTGGATAACAAATAGGTGAAGGAAAAAGCCAGGTTCACATTGGACAATGTTGTTGCCAATTGGGTTTGTGGTTGACTTGGAGTTCAGAAATACTCTCTAGCATGTGAAAAACTCTTGGAAGTTGATTTGCTAGAAATTATCCAAAATCTCAATAAATCCACAAACAAAAGACTACCCACAAAGTTGTGTGAGGCCAAATGTCCAACATAGTCACATTGGACGAATGTCCAAAAGTTGAATGACTTTAGAAATTGATTGTCCAAATCAAGGCTAGTTGTACATTTGAAAGTTGTGTGTGAAGGAATACACAGAGTGAGTCCCCAAGACCATTCACTACCTTAATAATACTTTTGGCAAAATTCCAACTACCTAGGGCCAGGCTTCAATTGCCTTTGAGTGTGGGGGTGAACCAGCACCTAACAAAACTCAAGAAAATTGGGGTTGCTTCTTAACATGACTTACCTATACATATCCCCACCTGAGACAAAATGAGGGGCCTCCATGTCCAAATGCAACAATCATGGTATTTTACAAGAGGATTCACCCCAAAAGGTGAAGGTACTCACTCAAATTGGTTTTTCAGTTGCCTTTTTGGGGGGACTTTGGGTGAACCAGCACCCATGCTGATACCATGATAAAAAACAACCACCCAAAGCTCGCTCTTGGATGCTACTAGGCTATACATTTGAAATTTCTCACCTCATCACTAAGTCAGGGTCTCTAAAACCAAATTTAACATTTCTTGGGTTCAATAGGTAGGGTGTTCTTTGCAAGGGGTAATAGCCAAGGCCAAAAATGGTGACAAACTCTTTTGGGAAGACAACTTTCATGCAGCCCAATGGAAGGCCCAAGCAAGCACTCAAGGTGCTTTGCTTTTTTTCCTTTGAAGTTTCAGGGGGAAAGGATTTTTTTTTCATTTTTCCTTGGTTCCCAATGTGTTCCCCAACATGTTCTCCATAGCACCTCACTTTTATCCCATATGCTTCAGCAAATGTTGTCCTCCTTTCACCTAGGTGGGCCAAAGGGGAGGAACTCTATACTTCAAAACTGAACCTTCTATTTTGGGGAGCCTTCATAATTTCATTTTTTTGAGTGATGGGCCAATCAAATTGGTTTGTTGCAAAAAAAGAAAATTGAACTTGGGAGGCACCTCATCTAATTAAGTGGCGAGGTGAATAAATAAGTACCCCGAGTTTATAATGGGGGTATTATCCCAGGCCAAAATTGGTGATGAACAGTTTTGGAAGTAGAAATTTCATGCAGCCAATGGGAAGGTTCAGCATGCACTCAAAGTGCCTTGATTTTTATTTTTCTTTTAAGTTTAGGGTGGGGCGTGGGGGGAGGGTCTTTGTTCATTTTTCCTTTGTTCCCTTCAAGTTCCCAATATGTTTCCTACGTTCCCAATGTGTTGCCCAAGGGTATTCCCAATAGCACCTCGCTTTAATCCCACATGTTTTGCCCAAAGTCCTCCCGTTCTCAGTGGGCCAAAGGGGGAGGCACTCCCTCTTTCCATAGAATCTTCCATTTTGGGGGGCCTCCTATAGTTTCAACTTTTTTTTGTGTTGGGCCAATCAAATTGGCTCATTGCCCAAAAAAAAGAAAAAAGCTGGACTTGTGAGGCACCCCCAACTAATTAATATGAAACAGAATACATAGTAGGTTTTCTTTGCAAGGGGAATTAGCACAGGCCAAAAATGGTGATGAACTCTTTTGGGAAGACAAATCTCATGCAGCTAATTGGATGAAGGCCCAAGCATGCACTCAAGGTGCCTTGCTTTATTCCTTTAAAGTTTCAGGGGGGAAGGATTTTTTTTTTCATTTTCCCCTGGTTCACAATGTGTTCCCACTATGTTCCCTTCAAGTTCCCAATATTCCCAATGTGTTCCCCAACATTTTATCCATAGCACCTCACTTTTATCCCATGTGTTATGGTAACCCTAAACCCACCTTTCACCTATATAGGTGGGCCAAAGGAGAGGAACTCTATACTTCAAAATAAAACCTTCTATTTTGGGGAGCCTCCATGGTTTGTTTTTTTTTTTTGGGAATGATGGGCCAATCAAATTGGGTGATTGAAAATAAAATAAAAACTGAATTTGGGAGTTCCATTGGCTATTCTTTTGATCAAGTTGGTTTTAGTTTGAAAATATTAGTTTCTTTTGCCTACGGCAGTAGTCCAACCTTATGACAAAATGTGGAGGCCATACACTCACTCGCTGACACCCCCCAAAAGTTCATTGGGGTGTTTTAAGTTCCACACTCCTTTGGGGATCTGGGGACTTGAGACTACAATACAATTTGTTTGTTGTCAAATACAATTTTGCTTGTCGTCAAATACAATTTTTTGACAATACAATTTTCTTGTTTCAAAATGCAATTTTGTTTTTGGTCATCAAACAATTTTTTGACAATACAATTTGCTTGTTGTCATGGGTATGGGGGACTTGAGACTACAATACAATTTGTTTGTTGTCAAATACAAGTTTGTTTGTCGTCAAATACAATTTTTTGAAAATACAATTTTCTTGTTTTCAAATACAATTTATTTTTTGGTCGTCAAACACAATTTTTTGACAATACAATATTCTTGTTGTCAAATATAATTTTGGTTGTCGTCAAATACAATTTATTGACAATACAATTTTCTTGTTTTCAAATACAATTTTTTTCTTGGTCGTCAAACACAATTTTTTGACAATACAATTTGCTTGTTTTCAAATACAACTTTTTTTTTTGTCGTCAAACATAATTTTTTGACAATGCAATTTGCTTGTTGTCAAATACAATTTTGTTTGTCGTCAAACACAATTTTTTGACCATATAATTTGCTTGTCGTCAAACACAAATTTTTTTTCCAAGCACAAGAACATATTGTGAATTTACGAAAAGGTTCTACTGACAGCATATTCATAAATGCTCATGATTATAACCGATTCGTACATGCAATATAAATGGTCCTAGATATTGATATCATCCATTGATTGGGTTGAACTCTAGCATGGGGGCCTCCCAATAATCCTTTTTTCGGGTCCAATCTAGTAGTAGCACTCCTTCACAACCATCCAGGATTCCTTCTTACTATGAACTAGGTGTTGTGTTGGCCTCATACAAACAAATGCATTGGTGGAGGTCCAAGAGGTAGTAGGCAAAGATAAGACTCATGGACTCATCATATAAATCAAGTTCCGTGGAATCATGACCCCCTCTTGATTGATAACGAGCAAATTCACTTTATCGATCTAATTTTGGGAATAAGAAGGTCCCCTTCCCTTATGAAATGAAATGATTTTAAATGGGCCATAAGACTAGCGCATGGCATGGGAAGAGCACAAACAAAAAAAAGCACGACATCATCAATGGACTCCACATGGTAAAAGAGTGGCACTTGAGTCTTGTAGGTCAAGCTAAGAGGTAAATAGAGTATTTATTCGGGACTTTTTTTTGTTGGACAGGAGAGAAAGGAAAGGGCTGGTTCAAGTTTTGCATGATGGATTGTGTGTTGTCATTTGTAGCAAGAACTCAGACTTGGGGTCTATGGGGGATGCATGTAAACTTACTACCTGATCAGATAAAATGTCATGAGGAGTGGTATTCATTACCAATGAGAATTATGGGAATAACTTGTCAATCATGATGCATGGCCATTCTTGTACATGATTTCTCGTTGATGACATCCTTTGTTGTGTCCAATGGGCGACAAACACCATCCACGACTCTTGTAAGAAATAGCCATGCAATTAGCAATTTTTTGCACATGAGGACCCGAAAGGAAAGTTTACTATGTACAAGTCTACAGGTGCTGTAGAGCTCCCTTCTCCACCACGTATACAACAAAACCTGGGATAGGTACTAATTATGCAACCATAATATTGGGGGTCCCAGAGTTCAAAAGGTCTTCAAAGCTCTCTACAAACATGACCAGCCACAATAATTGAGTAGTTGTTCATACTTGGGGCATTCTTCTTCATCTTTAGGTTGATTATAGGTTGGGATGAAGGTTGATGATGATATGCGATACAAAGAATGAATTGTGCTCTCACAGCACTTTTCATCATGGAATTACTGAACTCATAACTCGTAGTTAATCAGATCAGATCACGACGGTCCATTACTCATTCTGTAAACTTTGTAATGAATCTAGAGCATCCAACTTAGGTCATTAAAATTCACTAGTCTTTTGAAGTAGGTTCAAATCCTCTTATAAGCTCTTTCGCTCATTTGCTCCCTCCACGGATTTACATTGATTATGCAAAAGCCTATGTGTCTTTTGCAAGCTCTTTTTGGCATTGGTTCCCACCATGGATTCTCTTGTTTTGTTTTGATTAATGTTGAACCCTCCTATGAGTTCAAATAATAATCTTTTAAGACTTTGTTGGTCACTTATTTTTATGGTTCTTTCATCCTCTTGGATCAAAGCTGATGGGCTCTCAAAATTGTGCAAACTCGAGGTTTTCTTGCACACAATACATGCATGTATTTTGCCTTAATTATTATAGGCCCTACAAGTTTGGAATTGTGGTCCATTGGTAGTAGTAGGTGATAAAGGTTGTGCTATTATCGGTGTTGAATGACTTATTTTTTGAAGCTCCTCTTTCACACATTTGAAAAGAACCATTGGGAGATATCACAATTGCACATTTAAAGGTATGGTATAGGAACAAACACTTATTTCAATATCCTTCATTGTTAGAGTCACATCAACATCACATGTACTTTCCATTTTGTTGGTATAAAGACTATTAGTACAACCCTTGCTTGTGAATGTATCCAGTATACACATTCATATGCTATGAAGATTTTGTCATAATCTTCGTCATAATGGTAGAATTATTTACATTTTTAGAATTCTATAGAGACGTGTTTCTGACAGTAATTTCAATTTATCTTTGAAAATAAAGTTATCTATAAAGTCACCCTCTCTTTCATTCACCCCCTATCCCCTCTTTCAGTGGTATCCGCAAAGTAATGAAATTTTACTAAATCTCTCTATGAAATGCTGAAAGTCAGCATTTAATGCACAAGGTTCGAGAGTAATTATAGTAGTTGTACAGGTAGGAGCAGTGAAAATATATGTAGCAGCAGTGGAGGCGCTCAAAAGGAAAGAGGGGGACTCTCAGTTTTGCACCAAAAGTGGTGCAAAAATTAGTTTGGGTCCCAGTTATTTCGTTTTGTAAAATCTCATTCATAGTTAAGCATCTGATGCCCTGTTATGCCGAAACTGGCCGTTCTCGCCCCCTAATCGCCTGACTTTTCGGATAACTTCAATGTTATAAGAAAGTACCATTGAGGGGAATTTGTTAGAAAATGGAAGGGTTTTTAAGAAAATATTTTCCTTTTTCAGATATCTTAACTTAGATGCTTGAGTCCTTTTTGGATCTTTGTGGATCGACCTTTGCTTACAAACCCAATAATATAAATTATTATTTTTACAAGAAAATCACACAAATTTATCATGCATTAATTCCACAAATGGTGTGAGGTCTTCATTGAGAATGGACTGAACAAAAGCATATGCTATTTACACATTTTGTGGTCTCCTTGAACATTATGGAATGTAATGTGCATAGCTGCCATATGTCATGTGTCTATCATTATCTTGTAAGTATCAAAGCCAACATACCTTAGAGTGGTTAGCCCATTAGAATTCATGGCCACAAGTTGTAAACAATTATGAGTTTAATTTCCTGTTCATTACTAAGTAAATTAAGTACACTTCAAAGTTCAAGCTATAGATTAAGATAAGGACTAACCACAACAAGAAATCATGAAGTTTCAACTCAGTTGGCATGTGAAACTTGAAACAACAATAATAATCCATAAGTTGTTTATGTACATGGCAATGAAACCAAAACCAAGAGCAACAACCCACAAAGTTGTTTTTGTTCCCTATCTTATCGATGTGATTTCATATAGGTAACTCAAATTGGGCCACAAAATTATTGCATTCTTGGTCTGAAAAGTTGTGACATATAATTATATTAAATTAATGCTTGAAAAGCAATTTATTGGCTTTTACACCAAATTGGCTTGAGGATTTGAAAACCAATTCATTGGCCTTTGATAAAGGGGGCCACCCAATGAGAATGGTTCATTCAAGTTGGCTTTGGTCCATAGTTTGAGGGGCCTTACATGAATTTACTAATAGATAATTGCCAGCTCTAAAATCAAGATCAATAACTAAGAGCACTTGTGCCACACACTTGTGCCATGCCCCTCTTTGTAGGGTAGCAATCTTTCAATGGGAAGTACTATTATTAAGGGAAGGCCCGCTTTACACTAGGAGTCAGGGCCAAAACAACTTGGGGCCAACTTTGAGCATTTTTGGGCTGCAAAATGGCCCCAAGTTACTAATAAACGCTAGAACATTGACGTCAGGATATTAATAAATGCTGGAACATTGGCCCCAGGGGTTGCAAATTGGCCTCCCACATTTTATGGTATCCTTTTTTGAGCCTTGGGGCCAATACAAGGCCATAAAGTTAAGTATTTATTAGTAACTTGGAGCAGATTGAAAAGCTTTTTTCTCTTTCAGCCTTGACTCCTAGTGTAAAGCCCCTGGGGCAGATTTCAACTTTTGCACCAATAGGAATGTTGGATTTGGGTTGAACGTTGGCCCTGATTCCTAGTGTAAAGTGGGCCTAAGATTTCACCGAAGGAGGCATTGGGTCATGGTTATAATTGGTGACTTTTGACATTTTAGTGTAACCCCCTGAGTGGTTGATCTTGTAATGGTCAAGTGTTGCCTCCTACAAGCATCTCCACTGCACACCATCAAATTTGCCTTGCAAACCCAAAAGTGCCAAGGAATTTTTTTGATGGTAAACGGACTTAAAACTTGTCCATAGTCATTCTTCATCACAACCATGAAAGAATGTGAGAATAAAACATTTAGTGAAAAAGAGAAAAGTGTCTCATCAACAAAAATATATTTAAATAAATCAAGAGAGAAGCAAAGAAAGCCATGATATATGATAAGAACTTACATGAAAATTCTAAGTACAAAGAAGACGTTTGAAGGAGACATATTAAAGCAACATGTGTGGTAGAGCTTGTGAGAGTTTCAAGATTGCTTTGAACCATGATAAGGAAGGATGGAAACAAAAGAAAACATGTGAAAATGACTCACTCACAAAGGATGTATTTGGACCCACAAGCACTAGAAAGCTTGGAAAACACCTATTTGTGAGAAAAAAATGTGAAAAAGACTTGCAATCAATTGTCCTATGGAGTTGTGGAAAAAGAATAGGAAATTAAAAAGAAACAAACAAAGAATAATAGGAGGAGGAGGATGGAAAAGAAGTTTTTTTTTTATTTAAAGGACAAAAATAAAACAATAAGAAAAAATAAAATGAAAAAGATGCAAAAGAAAACAAATAGGGTAGATAGGCCAGTGGCTAAACATATAAGGACTTAGTGAAGAAGTGTGTGCTAGATGTTGATTTTTTGGGGTTGGGATATGAAGAGAAGTTGTGCCCCATTTTTGCATGCACTCATAGACATTTAGATCATGTGATTTGGTCAAAGAACAACTAAAATATTCTCCCCCAAATGAAAGGGGGTTAACTTGTTAGAAACAATCTAGAACAACACTTGTCATCTTGATAACCAAACATGTTTCCCCTTATGAAATGTCAACAACTAAAACATGGACAAATTTTGACCCTTGATCAAATGGGATGGGAATGAAATTTGTTAGATACATTGTGCAAAAAAGTTCATCATACATCTACTACCAAGATCAATGTTCACAAAAAAGTTTTAAAAATTATGGTCATACAAAACCCTACCTTTTTCAACCTTAAATTTTTGTGTAAAGTTGCACACCACTCTAGGTTTTGGCTATTGACATTCCTTGGTTTGGAATTTGGACTCTAGATGGTTGAACTTTGGAGTTCATTGGTTGTAACTAGGCATTAGTGCCAAGGATTTGTTGATCATTGTCACTTCCATGAGTGTTCATTTGAGTGGTGTTTGTTACAAGTTCTTCCTCTTCTGTTGAAAAAAATATAGTATTGGTTTTACCTTGTGTTGTGCATGCAATGGTGATGGTCATGTGTAAGAGGTCTTCATCATGATATTCATCGCCTAAACACTCAAGTGTGGGTTCGACTCCTTCTTCTATCACAATCCTCATCTTAATGATAATCATCAAATGTGGGCCCAATTTCATTACATTGTGATCTTGATTGTGTTCGTTTTCCTCTAGAACCCCTAATCCCCCATCATCATGATCTTGATCATGGTTGTCCTCCTCTACACCTAGTTCCTTGTTACTAGTTCATTTTGGTTATTCCTAACTTTTCATTCTTCCTAGTTCTTCTTAGTTTTGATTGGTTTGTGACCTTGATCGTGTTTGTCCTCCTTTACTTCCTAGTTCATGGTTCGTAATCTTGCTCGTGTTTGTCCTCCTTTGATTCCTAGCTCCTAATTCCTCCTGGTTCTATTGAATTATGATCTTGATCGTGTTCATCCTCCTTGTTCATCCTAGTTCTTGGCTTTTGGTTCTTCTTGGTTCATGATACTGATCGTGTTTGTCCTCCTCCTAGTTCTTGGCTCCTAGTTCCTATTGGTTCACGATCTTGATCACGTTCATCTTCCTTTGTTCCTCTCGGTTCCCTCTGGTTCCCCCCTAAATTGTGATTTTTTTCATGTTTGACCCATCTAGTCTCAATCCTTGGCCTTTCCTTTAAACCCCCCATCCCTTCCTTCAAAATTGGCTACCCTAAGGCAAATTATTATAATCTTGCTACAACATGCCCCCTTGCTTTCATTTGTGTCATTGCAATTGCCCTTGCTTATCTTTGTGTTATTGTTGAAATCCCAAGGTTCACACCCCTGTACAATAGGGGATGCACCCTTAAACTTATTACAAAATTGCAATGAAACCTATCCCTTGTCTTTCTTATTATAACTATAGACTAAGTTGACATGAAATTTATTCTGACACGCTTCTTTGGCAACTTATAAGTTACTTGTTAATGGGTATTAATCTCTAAACTAATTAGTTCCATAGGCCTCCTAGTGACTATTAATTACTAGTGGTAAACTTATCATCCTTTACCCAAGGGGTGAAGCTAATGGGATTAGGTAGCTCGGGTTAGTGAGTGGTTGGGGGTAATCCACCCAATCATCTAGGAGATTTCTAAGAAGGGATTAGGATAAAGGCGCTATTTTTTAGGGGTCGATGTGGGCCTTATGTGGTATGTGGGGAGGGGGATTAGGAGAAGGGTCGGGGTATTTGGAATTCATTTGAAACTTTTGGGAAATGTAGAACTTTCATTTGGAGAATGGCAAAGAGGAATGGAAAAAGAAGTATGTATTTTTTATGTGATTTTAATGGAAGATGGTTAAAGGACTTGAGTTTTTTAAGTTGCATTGATGTTCTATTAAGTGTGGAAGGTATAATTGTGTAAGTAATAAAAGTAGGATGTTTCCTTGAGTTAGTATCTCTGCATTTCTTTTAGGACAAATAATAAGGGGTTAACCACCAAGTAGTCTTTAGAGCCTTAAGCTACTGGCTACCACAAGAGGGTAGCAACCAATCCGTGGTGGTGGGAATTAAGGGTAACAAACCAACAAGTTACCTCATGTAGGCTGGAAGGCATCGTGGTAGGTAATAAGTAGGAACTATAAAGGGATAACAATTTCAGGTTGTTGATGATAGAGTGCAAAAGAGGGACTTCAAGGGTTGTAGGTGGCAAGTAAAGCCACTAAAAAACCTACAAGCATGGGGAGGGGAGGGACAATAACATTAGAAAGGTATGAAAACCCCCTAGGCAATATATGGGGATGTTGAAAGTACTATAAACCCAGGGAAAGTAACTACTCCCAAATTCTCCCTCTTTCTCATATTGCCTTCTTTATGTTCTACCCTCTATTCTCAAGATTATAAAACTAATATGAGGGTAGGTTTGGTTTCAGACAACAAACCTTTACCTTCCCCATTTCCACTTGTATGGCCTTTTACTTATTATTTGAGTAATTTTAATAAAATAAGTTAATAAAGGTAGTCTTTTTTTTTTGGAGTAACAAAATGTTAGCCTTACCCCCTGGTCCTACCCCCTAAAGGACGATAATTATTGGGGGGGCATAAGTTCACCCCTTAACACTGCCCCTTTAGCTGCATTGAAGGAATTAACAATTCATTTAGCATTTTTGTCCTCCC
>Ga0116228_10003096_pt1 | contig 14568 bp, 12 predicted proteins | sample S1TSphfallax_2_FD_89694 | JGI IMG/M metagenome (GOLD analysis project Ga0116228, IMG submission 89694) | Host-associated microbial communities from peat moss isolated from Minnesota, USA - S1T2_Fc - Sphagnum fallax MG | ecosystem: Host-associated > Plants > Peat moss > Unclassified | place...
GAGAGAGACGACGACGACCGAGAGAAGGGAGACGATAGGGACGGAAGGGAAACCCCAAGTCCAACCCTGGTTAAGTTAACGTTAACTCTTCTAGATACCGTTTGGACCAGTTGTTCGGCGGGTTCCTTTTCGGGTTAATGGAAACCGAGACGGAACCGGATCCGATTTTTAGAACCGGAATTGGAACCGGAATTGAGTTTTGTTAAGAACCTTTGGTCAAGTTGTTTTCATTTTTTTAATTTTTTTTGTTTGTTTCATGTGTGTAGGTTTTGTTGGCCTTGCCTACCAAGGCAAGGCTATTGTGTTTAGATTCATAATACAGTATAGTAGCTTAAGGGATTTTGGCCCCTAAGTAATAATAATAATAGGTCTATTTTTATATGAGGATTTTTGAAAGATGATATTTTGGCTTGTGTTGAAACTTGAGATTAGTTATACAGTTATGATCTCTTGAAGGATTTTGATTTCTTTTAAACGACTTTTTTGAAGATTATATTTTTGCATGGTGAAATATTTGAATTTCCATAATTCTTTTATACCTCAAGATACTTTTTAATGTAAATGGTAATTATGCCACATTGTGACACCCCTTGCTTTTCTAGGATTCGCACTTTGCTTAGTTACCTTTTTTTCATTATAGTTTGTAAAATGTTTTTTGGGGGAATTTTTATTTTGTTTTTGGGTGTTAAATTTGTATTTTGTATTGAAGGGACAATGAAATTTGCAATGTATTTTCAGTTTCAAAAGAAATTTTAGAAAGTGAAAAGAAAGTAAAGAATACTGAAAAATAAAAAATAAAAAATAATGAGGGATAGGGTGGCGGGTACATTACTAACATTTGTGAGTTTCTTTTCTAAGGCCTATGATAAATAGGGATTTTTCAGGCCAATTAACAACTTGAAAATACACTAAAAAAAACTAAAATGTTTTATCTTCGAGCGTCATGTTAGGTAAGCTTTGCAGGTCGTTATGAAAGCATGAATATTTATTATGAAATTAAAACTCTCAAAGATTTCGATTGTTAGGTTTGAATTGCAAACTTTAAAATTCTATAACTTTAGACTAGGACAATCTAGACACATTGGACTATCCCACAAACATAGGAAAAGGATGTTTATTATTTTTTATAACCATTACTGGCCAAAATTTTGAAATTTTAAAAATCAAATGCCAAAGTTAAAATTTAAAATTTATTTAATTATTTGATAGTTTGTAGTCGAATCTAATCAGGGACTACAATATTCAACATGATTGTGTGATTAAAAAAACAAAAGAAAATGAAACAACACCAACCTTACAAATAATCACATGTCCATGATGTTTCATATAAAAATTGAAGGCATTTTTAGTTTTATTTTTTGCAATGAAACTAATAACAGTTAAACAATGATGGAAGAAGCAACAGTGAAAAAACATGCATCTTCATTGTTATAAACAATATTTTTCATGATGTAGATTGTGGGGCATGCTTTTATGGAAATATTCAACCACATCATGTAACTTAACTTGAAATAAGACATCAAAATTCACTTGCAACTAAAGAAATGCATTATGAATATAAGTTCAAGGAAATAAAAAACTATTAAAGTATATATATAGTTACAATTTGAATGTTTTTAGGATTGTTTTCATTAACAACTAGCACTACTACAAAAAAAACAAGATTTTTATGCCCCTAACAATGTGACTCCAATGATTACATAGTTAACCATAGTCATTCCATAGCAACAAACCATGTTTCTTTTCACTAAACTATAAAATAAGTGTGTTTAATGTGATTAACTTCAACTAACATTTTAGCCACTTCAGACATCCTCAACTACACATGAAAATTCATGTGCTTACATGGACTATATGGTTTTATTTGAATGACTCAAAATAATCATCAGGTTTTTTACGTGGAATACAACATGTTACATATGATAAACTTAGGTCAACATTAATATTAATACAATTTTGACATGGATTATGTGACATCTTTTGTGATTGAAATAGGTCATCAATGTTATTTTATTTTGCCATATGGAATTAATATATGAAATATGTTTTGAAAATGATATTTGAAACATCAAAATAAAAAGGGATTTTATTAACAAGCCTTGCAATTCAATTTTTGAGTTATGTAGGACACATTATAATTCATTGTATTTATATAGTGTGAATGTTAACAAAAAAGTTGCATGAGTTGCAAAGTTATCATTCACCATATATACAATGCAATTCATTACAATTCTATCAAAACAATTTATTTTCAAATATTATGCAACTCCATTATAAATGCACCCATGATATCATGCTGACATTTTTAATTGTCATCCATCTATTCAAATCTAACACGTGCCACTATGAATTTTTTTTGACATACCAATCATTCTCTTTTTGAAAAATTGATCTCCATCATCCATTACAATTATTAATGATGGGCCAAAATTGTCACATATGGCAAAATCAAAAAAAATCACATGGCATATTAATTATATTTTGGAAAACTAAATAACATAAATATTTATTTTAGTAGTTAAATAGGTTGTACATAACCATAGGTAGGCAGGTTGATAGGTCTTAAGACTTCTGCACCTATGTATTTACTTAGGATTTACCTAAGATTTACCTAATTACCTACATACATAGATAAATAGAAAAGTAAGGTTTATTTACTTACTTAAAGTAGGTAAAAAAACACAAGACTAAATGAACTAAAGAATAACCATGAAACTTTCTTTTTTATTTTATGTTTTACTTTTAGAGTTAAGTTTTTTTTTCAGTTCATCCCAAAATGGCACATGTATTTGAATGTGAAAACATAAGAAAACAAGCCTTCTGTTATGTAAATTGTAATGTGGGAATTCGAGACAAAACATATGGGTTAAATCTTTTAGTTGTTCCTTAATTACAAATTGAGTTGCAATTATAAAATATTTACCGGTCAATGATTACACACTTAAACATTCAAGGTAGGCCATATACAAGGGGAGGGCTCCATTGTATTTGGTGCCCAACAAAAATTTGCACCCGTCCTATTGGTGCATCTAACACATTAAAATTGTCAAAAAATAAAAATTAAAAATTAAAAATTAAGGCCCCGCAAAGTAAAGGGGGTCAAGAAAAAAAAACAAACCATCAAATGTTATAAAAGCTAATTCCTGAACACCCAAAAAAATTATTGTATGTTGTTCTATTGTTATCATAGTTCTTAAATAATTTGTAGAACTTTAGGTGGTGCTCATATGGCACTTTAAATTGTTTAAAATGAATAAGAAATAAAAAAGTTACGAAGTAAATGAAAATAAAAAGGGTCCATATATATATATATATATATTTTTATTTTTTTTTTTTTTTAATTTTTTTAATTTTTGTAAGTTGGAAAGTTTATTATTCTTTTTGTTATTTTATCATTATTCCTTTTCATTTGCATTTCAAATATGATTTCAAAAGCTTGAGATAGCATTCCCATAACATTTTAAATCAATCAATATGAAACACATATGATGAAAATATAAATAATTGATGAATATGTATCCTTATTAAATTATAAGTAGTTGTATTATAGTCATAACACAATTGAACAATAGTACTTTAATAGTGGCGCACTAGTGGTTTTACTAATTGTGTCAATGGGAGTTGTAATTGAAAACTAACTGCAAATGTATCCCATAATAGGTGGTGGAAATGTGAACACCTGGCATGATCACTTGTATGTACATTGTACATTAGTTGTAACATAGTTGTTACTTTAGTGGCACATTATAAAAATTCCAAAGTAGTTGTCAAATGCAACTACAATGCAATTCCTAAAAAAACCAAACATAGTTGACCACATATGTATATACAATGTTTATAAATTACTATATAAAAGACCCATTTTCAATTCATTTGCAATTATAATACAACTAATTGATTTTTTAACATGACAATTTATTTATTAATATATTATATTTTTAGGGGGATATTTGCACAATAATTGTAATACCCAAAGGATAATTGCACAATAGTTGTATATGAGTTTTTTTTGAGTTTTAGTTAGAGGATAATGTAGTTTTGACAAACGTGATGTCACAAACATGAAAAACTACAATAATGTGAATTAAGCCAATGACATAACAAAAAAAAACAAATCATAAGAAATGCAAGCCTAAGTCTATTCCAAAACTATAAACACAAAAACGTAAGGCAAGAACACAATATATGATAAAAGATGATTCAAACAAAACTTTATTCTGATAATGTATGAAAATAAAGGTTATGACAATAAAATATACTTCAAACTGGTGTTGAATATATTGAAATGAATGGGAAGTGCTACACCTATTTATACCCAATAGGGATGTAATTCAAAGAAACTTCCATAAAGGCTTCCATGTGTGCACCGATCAAGGAAGCTTCTTGAGAAGTTTCCTAATTAATAATGAACTAGGAGTTAACTTAAAGTTAATGATGATGTAAACAATGATGCAAACGACGGGTGATGGTGGTGTTCATAACATCACTTCCCCTTCTAACAACAAGTCTCACAAGGAATGACCTTGGGCTTGTTCAAATACCGCATATGAAAGTCCTTCACTTTTTCCATGGCATTTGATAAATTTTTGATTGGTTCCATGTATGTTTGATCATGTCATAACCTTGTCAATGTACTAAGTATTGTAACTAAAGATGTGATATCATTGAATTAAAAATTTCCTGAACCTCATATTTGTGTTCATCATTAACTACAATTGGTGGAGGTGGCTTATGTGTTCTCCTTAAAATGGTAGAAACATGGTAAGGCCCCAACAATGAAACATAGGGTTGGAATGCCATTGTGTTGATTTGTTTCACAATGGCTAACATGCCAAGTCTTTGGTAGTTTAATTTTTTTGATGCCTAAGTTATCTTGATGTTTTATCTTTGAAACCAAACTTAATTTCACCTTGAAATTTGGTTGGTCTTTATGATGTTTTTCATCATTTTCCTTGTATTGCCTTCGAACTTGTTTAAAATTAGACACAAGTTGTGCTTGAATGTTTGTTAGCCATGCGATTCAATCCTCATTTGCATGATTCACAAAATTATTTACACCTTGGATGTCAAACATGGGATGTAAGCCATGATTTGCAAAGAATGGTGTTTGTTGTGTTGTTGAATGCATCGTGTTATTGTAATAAAACTCTACAATAAATAAAAAATTTAACCAATTATCTTGGTGATAATTAGTTGTACATCATAAATATTTTACCAAGATTTGATTGACCTGCTCCATTTGTCCATTTGTTTAGGGATGGAAAACTGATAATAATTTCATCTTTACACATAATAACTTGAAGAATCGCTTCCAAAAGTTGGATGTAAACTAAGGTCCACGATAATAAAAACAATGTATTCAAAAAGTCCATGATAGCAAAAAACATGATTAAGGAATAACTTAACTATCTTTTTGCCAATTATTAATTTCTTGCAAGGAATAAGATCAATCATCTTCGTGAACCGATTCACCACCACCAGAATGGAATCAAATGAATTAGAATGTGGAAGATCCATGATGAAATCCATGGAGATTGAAGACCATGGTGAAACAAGGACCAGTAATGGCTGAAGAAGTCCATGAAGGCAATTACAAGGATTCTTTGCATGAGCACAAACATCACATGAACTCACAAATTCCTTCACAAACTTCCAAAATTGTGACCATCAATAATCACGAGACACTAACTCCGTGGTCTTATTGAATCCAAAATGGTCAATAACCAATGTGTCATGTCTTGCTTAAAGAACTGCAAGGCCTTCCGTTATATATAACAATCCATCATGATACAATAAACCATTGCAAAACCCAAATTTGTCAAAGTTGTTAAAAGGATTTTTTCAATGATTTGTGATAGCAATGACAATAAAATCATTAACTAAGTCTTCACGAATGTGCTGAAAAAAGGTCTTATCTTTAATAATACTAATAATGTTTGAAGTCGAAGGTTTTCAGGTTTGAAAATGGTGTCACATTGTTGATTATAAGCAACATCCCCCTCTTTAGGTGTAAGGTATGAATGACGGGATAACGCATATGGTTTCCCCTTTTGTCACCCTGGACAGTAAGTAATCACAAACCGAAATTGAAGCAAAAATAATGCCCATTGAACTTGACATCGATTCAACACATGAACCATCATGAAATATTGGATATTTTTATGACTAGAGTACATAGTGATTTCATGTTAAGTTCCTTCAAATATATGACACCATTCCTCAAAAACATCCACGATGGCCAAAAGTTCTTCCTCATGAATCTTGTAGTTAATATCGATAGGAGAAAATTTATGTGAACGGAAACGAACTAAATGAAAAAGATTATCTTCTCTAAGTTGTGAAAGTATAACACCTAATGCAAAGTTAAAGACATCCGTCTCCAAAACAAAAAAAATTGCAAAGGTTTGCATGAATAAAAATGGGATAGTTGTGAAAGATGCCTTCAAAGATTGAAAAGGCATTTTCAGCTTCAACTCCCCATGAAAAAGGTCGATCCTTCCAAGTTAAACAAGTAAAAGGGGTCACTGTCATGGAATAATGTGCAATGAATCGTTGATAGGAATTGACAAACCCAAGGAAACATTGAGCATCCCGAATAGAAGCTAAGATAGCCCAATTCATAATGGTTTGAACCTTACAAGGGTCCATGCAAACGCCATCTCCAAAAATAATATAACCCAAGAATTCCACCTTAGATTGATGGAATCCACACTTCTCCAATTCGGCATAAAAACTAATTTCTTGAAACTTTTCCGAAACAAGATGTACATGGCGATCATGGTCTGCCATGTTATTTGAGAAAATGAAAATGTCATGCTAAAAGATGACAAGTGCATTAGCAAAGCCAAAGGGCATCACAACATATTTAGAATGGTCGTAATGAGTTTTGAACATTGTCTTCCAATCATCACCTTCTTGAATGTGCATTAGGTTGTATGCTTCACATAGGTCAATCTTGGTGTACACTTTGGCATGACTGAGTTGGTTGAACAATCATGAGATCAAGGGAAAAGGGTATTGGTTCTTAATGGTGAGTCGATTTAGTCTAGGGTAATCGACACACATGCATAGGGATCCATCTATTTTCTTGACAAATAGGATTGGAACACCAGCTAGAGACTTAGAATGTCGAATGAACCCCTTCTTAAGATTTTCGTTGATGTATTTTTGAAGCGCCGATAGTTCGTCTTACAACAAGTTATAGATGGGTCCAAACAAGGGTTATGTTATTTCTTACAAATCAATCACATAATCATATGGTCAATGTTACGATAATGTGTCTACGTTTTTATTTTCAAAAACATCTTTGTAGTATTATAATGAATAAGGATTTCATGTTGTTGTGTCCTAAGATCAGGGGTTGGAATTATATACACAAATAATGCATATCCCTTCTTTGTTGTTTGTTTGAATGCTCTTGTTCCCACGAACAAAGGTTTGAAAGGATCCTTAATTACCTTTAATATTTCTTTCATGCTTGAGTTTCTGCATGCATTGATTAATTTTTGTTGTGTCTTCAAGTGCATAATGATGTTCAAAGTCCAAAGTCCAAGTCCAATTTGCTTATTGGAAAATTCATATTTTGGTGTAATTTTGTTTATTGATTCAAAATGAAAACTCCTCATATTCCAATCCACTCAAAAATTATGCAAAATGAGCCATGATAACCCAATGATGATAGGGTTTGTCAAAAATGAAATGACATTGAAGACAACTTTGTTATTATATGACCCAATTGTTACCATCAACGCCTTGGGTTCATGCATTACAACTCTTTAAGAAAGGTTATGAATGTCGATCATTTTGATTACCACTAGTGTCACTTTTCCACTAACGCCAAATTATGTTATTGTACCAATTCCTTGTTAATGAAACATGCAAATGCCCTTGAGTCAAAAAATGCTTAGGTTTGCATAGTTGTGGATTTACCACCCTTGATCATGATGGGCAATGAAAAACAAGGTGTTGGTTCTAAAGACAAAGTAAGATAGTTTTCAATACATGATGCATCAAGTTTTAGTCTCATAGTCCATACTAAGACTAAACGTCCTCGTTTCCCTTCTCTTCTAGCCCTTGGGTAGTGGTAGAAGTTGTGGTGCGTGTTGCATGTTGAACACATTTATTTGGATAATCATTAATCATGTGGCTTGATTTTCCATAATACAAACAAAGATTGTTTACATGTTGATGTTGTTTCTCTTGTTCTATGAATGGTTTAAATCATGTATGGTCGATTTCCATGGGGTCATCATTGGGTGCAAACACCATATGTTTAGGTTACAACATGGGTGGCACGAATTGCTTCAATGTTGGTGACGATTCCCAACACTTCTCTTGTCGATGTTCAAAAAGTTGATTATCACAACACATAATTTGAATGATTACTTGACTCAAGGTTGTGGGATCAAGCATGGTCAATAAAAGGTCTTTCATGTTTCCACAGAGTCCAAATTAAAATTGGTTCATGAACGCAACATTGTCCCATAAAATGTCACATGCTAATTGTTTGAATTCATAAGTGTACATAAAAGTTAGGCATGATCCTTAGTGAAGAGTTCACAACTTGTTTATTGTTGTACGTTCTTTGTTTGAATTGTCAAAAGAAGCACCAAGTTTTTCAATAAATGCTTCAAAGTCATTTAGAAAAAGAAATTGACATTCTAAAAAATGTGCAAACCATGTTAAAGTTGTGCATGATAAAAATATGCTAATGAATCCAACTTGGGTTTGGTCATCTAAATAACAATGCTAATGAAGTTGGATAATGAAACGTATTTGGTTGACGAATCTTCAAAATTTTGAATGTGTGTCGTCAAAATTCTTTGGCAAGTTGATTCATGACTTTTTCAAAGTGCTTGCAAATGTTGCTAATGTTTGGTTTCCTTGTAAATGTGAAATGTTTCAAGGAAAGATTAATTTTTTTGTTGCATATGCCTAAAGGCAACAAGAATTTCTTCCATGGATGGAACTATTTATTCTCTTGAAATGGACATGGCCAAAGAAATATGTAAATCAAAACTTTGACAAGAAATGGGTGGTCCACAATCTCAATCAACATGTTCAAAAGGTGGGTAATCCACAACCTCTTGAAAAATTTTACATTTGAAGTAGAGGGGTAGTCCACATTCGACTTCCACTAAAATTTATAAAAAAAAAACTATAATAATGACAAGAATAAATGTAGGCTTGATGGGAAACTATTAAAACTATCACAAACATGAAAAATTTCAAAAACAAGAACTAAGCCAAAGACATAACAAGGAAAACAAATCACAAGAAATGTAAGCCTAAATCAAATCCAAAATTGGAAACACAAAGACACAATGCAAAAACATGGTATGCTAAAAAATGATTCAAACAAAACTTTATTCTAATAATGTATGGAAACAAAATTTATGATAGGAAAGCATACCCAAAATTAATATTGAACAGACTAAAAGTAATGGGAGGTCTTACCCCTATTTCTACCCCATTGGGGACTTAGTTCAAAAAACATTCCATAGAGGCTTCCATGTGTGCACCAACCAATGAAGCTTTTTGAAAAGCTTCATAACTAATAGTGAACTAATAATTAACTAAAAGTTAACAATGATGCAAGCAATGATGTGGGTGACTATGTTGGTGTAAATGATGATGTAAGCGATGATGTGGGTGACTATGTTAGTGTAAGTGATGATGCAAGTGATGATGTGGGTGACTATGTTGGTGTAAGTGATGATGTAAGCAACAGGTGATGGTGGGTGTTCGTGACATGCGCTTTTTCATAGTGACATATTATTAGTTACAAATAAATCAATTATTAAAAAAAAACATAAAATTCAATTCAATTTCCTTTGGCCTCCATAACCATGAAAAAAATGAATCATATCATATATATTTATTGGCCCATCAACATGCAAACCATGTTTTTAATTTTCACATATAGATTCAACTACAACACATTTAATTGGTAACAAACAAGGTACAAATAGTTTAATTTTCTTAAATTATAGAAAAATTGGTTGACATGATCCAAAATTGTCCCATAAGTAATTATATTATTGGCATGACAATTTTGCAATTATTGCAACTTAATTACATAAAATCTAATCCCTACCCATAAAACCCAACTAAAAGTATATATAAGATTTTTATGTTAATTATGAACTATAAATTCAATTTAAAATATATAGGCTACAAATGCCATCTGGAAATACTAACCATCATTACTATTAGTAAAAATTGTTACATATTCCTTTATGGTATAAACTCCATCATCTTTAGCTCCATTAAGCACATCAACAACTAAATCCCTTGCAATGAGTGTAAAACATCCAATAATCATGCCAAGTTGAATTGATTCATCAATGGAAAGTGAAGCTTGCAGACCTACATATGTATCATCATTTTCTAACTTGAACACGTAAAATTGGCTCCCCATCTTTCATAATTGAATAAATTTGAACTTTATCAATTACTCATCTTGTGAAAGGTTTGTTATTCAAAACTACTTTCCATCTTCATTCCTTTGGGTAAGAAAAAACTCTTGATCTACATGTAATGGGAAACCAAAGGATTGGTTTGAAATGGGAATTAGGAAGTAAAGTTTACAAAAGTGAAGTCGTATTCATCTTCTTTCACTATTGGACTACTTGTAACGTAATTTGTTTTCACCCAATTACAAACTAGAACAACAAAGTTTAGTACCTCATAGTTTAACTCCATCGTCTCCTCAACATATCCTACATATTCCAATGTTTAAAAAACTAGTCTTTGGTCATTTGGCCCTAAAACACATTGTTGTTCAAAGATTGTTGCTACACATGCTATCACATGTTGTCAAGTGATTTTCAACACTTGAATCACAAATATGCTTCCCAAACATTCACATAGCTCAATAAGATCTAGCTTCAAACATTGGTGGCATAGACATGTGCACCACATTTTTTTCAATTGGCTCCTCATCTTTCATAATTGTTGTAATTAAATGTTTGAACCACATTGGAAATGGGGGACTTCCTTAAAATGATCCAAGAACAGAACAACCCTTGCCCAAAATTGACCTAAAGTAAAAGTTCATTTTTATTTTAGTTTCATATTTGTACTTCCCTTACACATTTCTTGCCACAATTTAAATTACCAACTTTATTTAACATGCAACTTATAAACATTTGATCCTAGTTCACACCCTATTCATTGTTATGGTAATCCCAATAATTAAAGTCTAGTAATCAATCTTGATAATCAAAATAAACCATGGTTTATTTATATTTATGATGTTTTTGTTTTGCATAAAAGACAACAGTTGCATATATCTACTAATCATTCTAATATTCTCAACATAAGTAGGGATAAACTAGCTTACATGCACCACATTGACATTAACTCCACATTTTGTAATCCAAATGAATGTGCCATGTCACAAAGGTATGTTTTCATGATTCATGCATGGCCACCTCCTTTACACATTTCATCATTCATATAAACAATTTTTTTTCATCCCACATTTGTCACCTTGTGGTTGTAAAATCTTGTAGGTGCTTTTTGCAAATCTTTAATGCTTATTTTAATTACCATGATTCTTTTCATCCTTGTTTTATTTATCACAAATCCTTTCAAGCTTTTGAGGTAACATGAAAACACTTCATTCTATTTATGCATGCATATCATTTGTGTTTTAAACGTAAAACATTTGTGTGCGAAAGGAATGAACCCATGAAAGAATGATTTTCGCATGATTTCCATGACCAACTTGTGGGATGGGAAGTTTGTGGTGGTTGTCATATTTTCTATGCATCCCTTTCATTTGACTAAAATGGCGTGTAGGTTAACATAATGGTGGAAGCTCTAAAAATATGTCTTTATTAGAATTCATCAAAAGGCATGAAACATTCCATATGTTGATAATGTCATAGTTTAACGTCATCAACTTATTTGAAGCATTGGGGATGAGATACATTGCTTTGAGACATTAATTGAGGACATTAATGATCATGTAATTGTTCCAAGAGGTTTCATTATGAATGGGAAGTTGAAAGTTGGAGAAGCCCATGGTAGTGCAAAACCCACATGTTTGGAAGCTAAAGAGAAAGGAAGCCTTGCATCCTCATTAGACAAAAACTCAATGATTGTTGATTTTGGTAGAGGAACCTACTTTGAATTATCATCACATTTTTACTTAACATGCACATCATGGAATGTGTCATTGGCAACATATGCTATAGTCCCCAAAGTTACAATCGTGTCTTGAAAATGTTTGAACAATTTTTTCCTTACAATTTTATATCTACTAGTAATGACTAGACAATGGAATCCATTGCTTCCAAATATTAAAACTTGGTAGATTTCCTTAGTCACTTTCTTACTATCATAAACAACATCCATAGAAATGTGTATGGAACTAGCCACAAACCCAAACATTGCAAACAATCATTTTTTGTGATTTGCACAACTCCTAATTACTCGGCCATTATAATGGTGAAATCAAAATTTCCCTTGGCATGGAATGTTGCCATTTGTACAATGACATGAAACACAAAAATAAAACAAGAAGAAAGATGAAATGGTAGAGAGATGATGACAAATGGGAACACAAGGGAATTCAATTATTTGAGATTGTATTATAAGAGCTCTAATTCATCATATGAAGGCACAAGAGATCAAGAAGAGATCCCAAAATTGAATCTACAAGAAACTAAACTTATTGTAATTTGGACAACATAATGATTTCAACAATTTTAAAACAAATTTTATAAGCAAATCAATATAATTTAAAGACAACTAATAATATCGTATTATAAAATGTTGATATAAGCGCAAAAGATCCATAATGTATTGCACCATTGAATGATAATAGATGATAGTGGGATTTGATAATATGATTAAAGGTAAATCCAATTGTGTATTCATCTAAAATAAATAAATGATTATTATTTTGGGCATTGGAATTTTACAAAATAATGCAAAGGTAGTCCCATGTGAAACAACTGTTATCATTTCAAATTTAAATTTAAATTAACATCGTACTTTGACACCAATAACCATTTATTTAAAAACTCAAAACCATATGTTGTTAGAAATGAATGAAGAAAGCCATTGAAATTGAATTCATGTCATGTTTTCACTTGACATGGCCATGGAAAATATCAAAGTTCTAAAATAAATATTAGAAAATTAATTTCCTTGATAATTTGTTTATATTGACCACAACAATGAATTCTAAATAATCACATTAATTGCAGAAAGTATGATGTTTGATTAGTAAATAAATACCCTAACACCCACAACATATTTAATTAATCAAATGTATATCCATAAGTAGTTGGATTTGTATGAGAATAAACCATTAAAAGTAATAATGAATGTAGTCATTGGAAGTTTCAATGTTAAAAAAAAAAACCATGTTTTTATTCTCTATCCCATTATTTCTAATGTGATAACCAATATCCCATACGTGTATGTACAAGTATCATGAAAGGGAATAATGTTTGATGTGGTATAGTCATGGGCAAATCACTAAAAATGTGAATATTGAATAACAAAACAATAATTGCACAAATGTCCATTGAAATGAAGTAGGTTAATTAATCAAATTCAAAAAATCATGGAGATAATTTCTTTTTACTGAAAACAAAAAAATACTCACTGAAACATATTTTATTCCACACGACATTTTAAAAGTTTTACAGTTGGCATATGACATTTAGTATCCACATGCCATTGAGATCATCACATTGACATTATAGGATTTGTGCTCTTAATTAATTGATGATAAATAGACTATGCTTTTACTATGGTTTGATTTTTCTTAATTAATTGATAATGATAAATAGACTATGCTTTTACTATGGTTTGATTTTCTGTAGTTAATTTCAATGGGTGTATTGTACCCACCACTCTAATTTTGATAATTTTGTAATTATGATTGCATTTCAACCTTTTTGTTGACTAAATTTTGTAATATAATTTGATTTGTCATGACTATTCATGGTAACCGACATGGTTGAACCTGTTACTAGACACAAGCATCCCTTAGAGAATCAAGATGCCCTCTTCATTAAGGCAGAGAGTGGTTATGAAATCTTCATCTATGCGGGGAAGGGTTACCCTATCATCGGACCAATGAGAGCCCAGGGTGGTGGTACCTTGTGCTAACTAGTAGGTCACTAATCAAAGTTGTAACTGGTGACCTGACAGCCAACCAAAGTGTTGAGGTTCTCCTGAGGGATGCTTAGGAAAATGTGTAGTGTAAGGCCCTACACCTAGGGTGGGGCCTTCACAAAATGAAGGGCCTGCAAAATGCACCTGAGGAAAACCATTTTGAAAATTCTTGAATCACAGGACTTAAATAAGAAGGAGGACTTGAACGAACTTCATCCAAATTACTCTTTATAGGCCTTTATGCTGATGCTGGGGGACCTGCTCTAGGCAGGCTGGCTTTTACACATTTAGTAAGGGCCTGTAATATTTTTTTCTGTGTGCATAGTAAGGCCCTTGGAAGGGGGCATTACCAGAATTTGTTGGCACTGCCCTCAACTGCCACCTGGGGCATGTGCCCTATTCAACTAGTAACGCCCCCCATCTATGGGC
>Ga0116228_10003098_pt1 | contig 14556 bp, 6 predicted proteins | sample S1TSphfallax_2_FD_89694 | JGI IMG/M metagenome (GOLD analysis project Ga0116228, IMG submission 89694) | Host-associated microbial communities from peat moss isolated from Minnesota, USA - S1T2_Fc - Sphagnum fallax MG | ecosystem: Host-associated > Plants > Peat moss > Unclassified | place: USA...
AACGTCGGCAAGTCTACAGGCGCAGATACGCTGACAACATCGAACGCCTCTCCAGCTCTTGGCCAGTCGGTGACCTTCACGGACACCATCCCGGTGGTGGGCGGCATCGCACCAACGGGCACGGTGACCTTCTATGACGGAACGACCGCCATCGGCACCGGTACGGTCAACGCTTCCGGCGTCGCTACCCTGACCACGGGATCGCTGCCCGCAGGCACTGACTCCATCACTGCCGTCTACGGCGGGGACAGCAACTATGCCTCCGTCACCTCCAACGCGGTCACAGAAACGGTTGCCACTTCGACCGACACCGGTGTGCTTACCAGTTCGAATCTGACTCCGGCGTTTGGATCGGCCGTGACCTTCACGGACACCATCTCCAAGACGGGGTCCGCGACGATTGCGGGTACAGTCACTTTCTACGATGGCACGACTGTCATCGGCACCGGAACGGTCAACGCATCCGGTGTGGCCACGCTGACCACCAGCTCACTGCCTGAAGGTACGGACACGATTACTGCCGTCTACGCTGGTGATAGCAACTATGCTGCATCCACGACGAACCCGGTCGTGGAAACAGTCAGCAAGGCAATGTCGACAAGCACGCTGACGACGTCCAACCCCTCCATCACAGTCGGTCAGTCGGTGACCTTCACGGACACCATCAAGATTGTGGGAGGAGTCGTACCGACGGGTACCGTCACTTTCTATGACGGAACCACGGTCATCGGTACCGGGACGGTCAACGCTTCCGGCGTCGCTACCCTCACCACCGGTTCGCTGCCGGCAGGCAATGACCCGATTAGTGCGGTCTACTCCGGCGACAGCCACTACGATCCATCCACAACTGCCACACTGCCGGAAACGGTGACGAGTGCAGCCGTTCAGGCGTCTGTCACGAGTGTCCTCACCGCATCGACAAGCTCAACGTATGTCGGCCAATCCGTAACGCTGACCGACACTGTCTCCTCGAGTAGTGGACCCGAGCCGACAGGCACCGTCAGCTTCTACAGCAACGGCACCTTGATTGGCACTGGGACCATCAATGCTTCCGGCGTGGCCACGCTTGCTACAACGGCACTGCTGGCCGGCAGTGATTCAATCACTGCCGTCTACTCCGGCGACATGAACTACCAGACGAGCACGTCGAACACGGTGGTTGTGAAGGTGGCCCCGATTGACTTCACCATCACCGCCACGCCACCGAACCAGACCATCAACCCTGGCGATACCGTCAGCTATCAGGTGGCGCTGTCGGGCTTCAATAACCCGTTCAACCGGACGGTGGTGCTCTCCGCTACCGGTCTTCCTCCGGGCGCGACGGTCTCGTTCAGCCCGGCCGAACTGGTCCCGGGAGCAGGACCCACAGACACCACCATGACCATCGTTACCTCACCGACGCAAGCCATGCTGGAACACTCACATGGACTGCCGACGATCAGCTACGGGCTCTTCCTGCTCCCGCTGCTGGGGATCAAGAGGTTCCGTAGAAGACTCCTGACGCTGCCGCGAGGCATCGTTTATTCACTGGCAATCCTGATCGGCCTCGGGGCCATCGGGACCATCACAGGCTGCGGCGGAGGCTACTTCGGCAATCCTCCCCAGCAGTACACCATCACCGTAACTGGCACCAGCGGCTCGCTACAGCATTCCACGACCGTAACGTTGACTGTCCGATAGGAGAGGGGAAAGACCATGAAGTATTTTGCTAGTAGCTTGCTCATTGCAGCCGCATTCCTGGCACCGTCGGCGAGGGGACAAAACGCAATGTCCCCATCACCGGAGGATGCCCCGCCCACCCTCGATATCGCAGGCGGTTTCACCACGGTGCACGCGAACGCAGCGCCCGCACAGTGCGGCTGCTTCTATATGTATGGTGGAAGCGCACAGGTGGTGGCCAACGATGCGTCCGGCATAAGCCTTGTCTTCGACTACGGCACAACGAACACGTCGAACATCAACGGTGAGAACCACAATCTTCGTCTTTCGACATACCTGGCGGGCGGCCGCTACACCTATCATTCAAAGCGGAAGTTCACCCCGTTCGGCCAGGCGCTTGTCGGAGTCGGTCACAGCAGCACAAATTTCGTCATCGATAAATCGACCAGCACGATTGCGTTCTCGACTGGCGGCGGGGTTGATTACGACATCTCCCCGCGCTTCTCCATCCGCATTGCCCAGGCAGAATACCTGCTGACGCATGTACCCAATGGCGTGAATAACGAGCAAAACCAGATCCGGCTCACATCCGGTGTGGTCTTCCACATCACGAAGTCCAAAAAGTAATCCGAGATTCAAGAACGGACCAGAGCCAGTGGATTCCGAGCCGGCCATCGTTCGAGGACGCACTGCGGGCTCAGGTCCTCGCAAGCCGCCTTCAACTGGGACTAGTCGCTCAGCCCTTTGCCGGCAAGTATTTGTGGGGTGAACTTTTCGACTCGGGCAGCGCGGGTAGCGGATTTCTTGGCTGCCGCGATTTGGAAGATATAGCCTTTCTGCCGCCCAGGGGTCAGGGCGGCGAAGGCTTTTTTCAGTTTGGGGTTTAGGTCGAGTTTCCTTTGCAGCTCCTCGGGGACTTCGATGTCCCTGTTTTCTTTCAGCTGAACCTTTGCCCCTGCCTTTTCGAGATCGATGGCCTCCTCGATGTAAGCCTTGATGGTGGTCCTGAGGCGCGTCACTTCGGTGACACTGCTGAAGCGAAGTTGCCGGGGCGCCTGCATGTGCTCGCCGATTCGGAACAGCAATTTCTTTGGGTCTCTCAACAGAGCGCCTTTGAAAAACATCAGGGCGATGTATGTGTTGAACCGCTGAATGAGGAGGATGTTCCTGTCCTCAAGCGTGTAGCAGGGCTTGCCCCACTTGATTTTCTCTATCAGTCCGCAGCTTTGCGCGATTTGTCGGAGGGCCTCCGTTTCCTGGGGGTATTGGTGGCGCGGATGCTCCATGGGTGAGTGCCGGATCTTGGGTGTGGCCTTGGTGGCAGTCTTTGGCATATGTGCTTCAGGTGGCTTGGCCATTTTTGAGCGCCTCTCGTAGTGGCGCAGTTTTTTACGCATTCAGCCTACAACGGACCTGAGGTCCATGAGAAGGCGCTGATGCCATCCTTAGTCTGTCCAGACAGAGCCAGTGACCCAACATCTGTCTGTCAACGCGAAGGGTCAATCCATCGCGCCGCTGGCGACATAAAGGTAACCTCCCCGTGAGGGCACCAGATTCTTGTTGCCGTTTTCCTCAATTCTGTAGCACGATATGGTCTGCTCTCCCCCGAGCAGTTAGAGCCGCGAGACCGCAAGCGACGGCCAGACGTAATTTCCTCTCCCTTCTCGAAAAACCAGCGTTCCAGCCGGACCATCTTGCCCTCAGGAAAAGTAGGATCTCTCATGCGCGCCATCTTCAGATCGTTCTCTCGTCTATCTCTATCAGACCTGCTGTACTTCGCGGTCATTGCGATCGCCGCCTGCTCTCTCGCCAACACCGCGGGCGCACAAGCCGTTTCGACCGTCGCTCCACTCGTCACCGGTCTCATCGATGAGTCGCAGCGCGTGGAGTTGAGCGGCAATATCCATCCCGCTGCGCAGGCAAGGTTCGACCAGGGCCGCGTTGAAGACTCCTTCCCCGCTGAACGCATCCACCTGCTGCTCAAGCGTTCGCCCGCACAGGAGCAGGCCCTGCAAAGCTTTCTCCGTGATGCCCACACGCCCGGCACCGCGAGCTATCAGCAGTGGTTGACGCCTGCGCAGTTCGGCCGGCAGTTTGGCGCGGCCGATTCGGACATCGCCGCGGCGACCGCCTGGTTGCAGTCACACGGCTTCTCGGTGAACAAGGTGCATCCCGGGCGCACGGCCATTGAATTTTCCGGCACCGCCGGCCAGATCCGCGATGCCTTCCAGACAGAAATCCATCGCTACGTCATCAAGGGTGAGACGCAGTACGCTGCTTCCGGCAACCCGTCCATTCCTGCCGCGTTGGCCGGCCTGATCGGTGGCATCTCTCCCATGAACAGTTTTCATGGCAAGCCGCTCGTGCAGGTAAGTGGCAAGACCAGTTACAACCTCAAGACGCACCAGGCCACGCCTGAATGGAGTTACCCACTCGGTGGCGGCTATCTCTATCTGGAACTTGCCCCTGCCGATTTTGAGGTTCAGTACGATCTCAAGTCTGTTTACGCGGCCGGCACTAAGGGCACCGGAGTGAGCATTGGTATCCTGAGCGCTTCCAATATTGACTTGAGCGTGGTCCAGGCCTACCGCAAAGCCTTCGACCTTCCAGCAACTGTCCCTACGGTTGTCATTGACGGCTATGACCCTGGCGAAAATGGAGCGGCCGAAGAAGCGTACCTTGACGTGGAACAGTCTGGCGCTGTTGCTCCTGAAGCTACCGTGATGCTCTACACTTCTGCCGGCACCATACTCAGTGATCCTTTACTTACCTCCGGCCTCCGCGCGCTCGACGATAACCTGGTCAGCGTAATGAGCATGAGTTATGGCACATGTGAAGCCGCCCTCGGTGCGTCCGGCAACGAGGCGTGGCTCAATCTGTGGGAACAAGCCGCTGCCCAGGGCATTACAGGCTTCGTCAGCGCGGGCGATGGCGGCTCCGCAGGCTGCGACGATTTCGATACAGAGGCCTTCGCCAGTGCCGGCCTGGCCGTCAACGGCTACGGTTCGACTCCGTATAACGTATCTGTCGGTGGCACTGACTTCTACTACAGCGACTATGCGGTCGGCGGTTCCGCGCTGAACTCGCAGCTTGAAGAGTACTGGAGCTTCACAACCAGTGACAAGCCGGCCGTCTCACTCCTTAAGACCGTTCCCGAGCAGGTATGGAACGGCGCCTTTGGCTATAACGCCACGAACGGCGGCGTCTACTCCAGCGACAACTCAAACATTATCGCCGGCAGCGGTGGATCGAGCAGTGCCGCCGTTTATCCAGCGAAGGGAACGCCCACCGGCTACCCCAAGCCTGCCTGGCAGGCAGGGAAGGGCGTACCGGCGGACAAGGTGCGCGACCTGCCCGACGTCTCCCTCTATGCCTCCAATGGATTCAACTACACCTATTACCCCATTTGCGCGCTACCCGGCGATTGCGTCAATCCAACCAGTGCCGGCGCTATCCAGATCGAAAGCGTTGGTGGCACCTCTGCATCATCACCCTCGATGGCCGCAATCCAGGCACTTGTCGATCAGGCTACCAAGGCACGTCAGGGCCAGGCCAACTATGTTTACTACGCACTCGCCAATAAATCCACCACCGCGAATTCGTTCCATGACATTGTGGTCGGCGGCAACGAAGTCCCCTGCACAGACGGGTCTCCGAACTGCGTCCTCGGTACCAGCGGCCAGACCGACGGCAACTACGCCGAAAGCGGCTATCTAAGTACCTCTGGCTATGACCGCGCATCTGGTCTAGGTTCTGTTGACGTTGCCAAGCTGATCTCTAACTGGTCTACCGTTACTTTCAAGCCGACCACTACCACCCTGTCGATCAGTCCTGTTAGCTTCGTCCATGGCACGGCTGCCACCGTGAAAGCGGACGTGACGCCTAAGACAGGATCCGGCACCCCTACCGGCAGCATCGGACTGGTGGGGAACGATTCTTCAACTTACGCCCATGCACTCGATGCGTTCACGCTCACCAACGGTGCCGGTACCTACTCGGCAGACAATTTACCGGGCGGCACCTATCAGGTAACTGCAGATTACTCAGGCGACAGTACCTTCGCCGGCAGCACCTCCGCCCCAATTACTGTCACAGTGACCCCCGAGAAAGACACCCTCACTGCCAATGGCTATTACTACAACCCGACAAATGGCAATCTGTATAGCCTTTCCACGGGTGCTTCTATCCCTTATGGCTCGGAACTATACCTGGACTTGCAGCCGGTCGGCGTGAATGAAGCGAAGTCAAAGCTGGGCGAAAACTCCCCGGCAACGGGTTCAATCGCCATTACTGATAAGTCAGCAACCACGGTGACTGCAACCCTTGCGCTCGACAGCTATGGCACCGCGGAGTGGGCACCTTCTGTCGTGGCCGTCGGCAGCCACACTGTCAGCGCCTCATACGCCGGCGACAATAGCTACGACTCGTCTACGCTTTCCCCTGCCTCTACATTCAAGGTTGTGAAAGGCCCCACGACGCTGTATGTCAATCCTTACGAAACCACGATCGAGGAAGGCAGTACTCTCACCGTCGCGATTCAGCTATATGCCGGCGAATTCTCGATCATCGGCGCCCTCCCTTCAGGAGATGTCACGGTGACCCTCGGTAGCCAGAAGATCACAACGCCGCTCAAGTACTGGTATACGGCGAATAATGGGTTCCCGGTCGAAGACGCCGTCGTCACCTTCACCAAAGTACCTGCGGGCACGCCCACTTTATCCGCCACTTATGCCGGAGATGCGAACTGGACCGGGACAACCCAGAGTTATGGGACCATCACTTCTACTTCGACTTCGCCCGCGCCTGCGGTCACACTCACTGCTTCAACCAAGGCCTACACCCCCTCGCAAACCGTAACGATGACGGGCACGGTCACAGGGATATCCGGAAAAGGAGCACCCTCCGGATATCTATATTTCTACTGGGATGACGGTGGCGCCTACTACTACTACACCATGCAGCAGCAGACCTCGGACTCCTCGTCCTATACCCTCACCTTCCCGGCAAATGAGCTTGCGCCTGGCAACAATATCTTTACAGCCGTCTTTTACGGAGATAGCAACTACTCGGCCCAGGCATCCTTGCCGATGAATATTACCCTGGCTGGGTCGGATTTTGGAATGAACGCTACAACGCAAAACGTTCCTGTAAAGATCGGCAGCACCGGGACCGGGACGATCCTGTTAACACCCATCGACGGGTACGACGCAACGGTGGCCCTCACCTGCGCTGCGCCGACCGGCATCACCTGCACGTTGGCGACAGCCTCGCCCACTGTGGGTGCATCCGGCGTCTCCGACACGGTGACCTTTAAAGTGGCCAGCACTGTCAAAGCTGGAAGCTACCCGGCCATCATTACTGCCACGGGCGGCGGCCGCGTCCACAACCTGGAGGTCATTGTCTCCGCCCACTAAGTCGTGGCTTCATGTATAGAGAGGGGTCGCCGAAGCGACCCCTCTCTATTTGCAGGACTGCAAAGCTTCAAATCAATAATTAAACCTGTAGCGAAACTCCCCATAAATCTGCCGTGGGTCGTTCCAGTGAAAACCTCCGAAGGTCAAGCTGTTATCCAGTTGAACCCGTCGATTCGCTACATTCACGGAATCTGCCGAAATCGTGTATTTTTCAGCAAAGGTCTTACCCACCGAGAGATCAAACGTCGTATGGCTTGGCAGGTACGGTCCTGGATATTGTGCCTGCGGCGTACCATCCAGCCCATTGGTAAAACCCGAGCCATAATACACATTGGTGGAAGCATAAGCATGCCACGGCAGCTTGCCATTGAAGCCCAGGTTGAGAGTGTTCCTCTGGTCGTGGTCGACAGGTGAAAGTCCCGGAGGAATATCCAGCCCGCAGGCAGTTGTGACCGGAGCGGGGCAGATCAAGCCGCCAGTAATCGGTGAGGTAGCCTGCGCGATCTGGTTCGCGTAAGCCAGATGAAACTGGCCATAATGGAACACATCGGGAGAACGAAGCGTAAGCTGCCAACCCTGAATCTGCGCATACGCCCACGTAATCGGCCAGAAGATATTCGACTCGCCAATATTGTTATGGTCGAGCCAGTTCTTGGCGCGTGTTTCGTAGTTACTCGCATTCAGCGTCCAGTTGCGGTAGGGAATCGTAAGTCCATATTGCCACTGGATATCGCGTTCCCCATGCAGCGGCGCGAAGGTAAAGTTCTGACCGTTCGCCAGGTCAAGCAGGGGACCGGTCGCCGTCGATAACGGGGGCGCCTGGTAATAGTACCCATAGAACCCGCTGAAAACGATATTGACGCGCGGAATTCGCAGGGCGCCGCCCAACCGCGGATCGCTCGCATGTTCTGAGATCGTTGAGTCAAACTGTGTCTCGCGCAAGCCGCCAATCAACGTCAGCCACGGAGTGATCTTGTACTTGTCGTTGATGAACTCAGCGACCTCCCCTCCGTTCACGCCGATCGACGATGCTGGAACATTTGGCGTGCCATCGGTGAATACGTTATTGAAATAGTTGTACTGGTGCTGAAAGAAGCTGTAAAAGCCTCCTTGAATATCATTCTTCGCAACATTCGTGCTCACCACAGTCTGCGCGCCAACATAGTTCGCATTCTGTTGCACAGTTGAGATCACGGGAGTGTCGCTCGGCCCTCCGTTATAGTCAGCGCCGTTGTAGTGATAAAACGGCGACACCGTCAGCAACGTATTTGGATTGAAGGTATGCACCCAGGAAAACGTTGCATAACCATCCGGCTCACTCTCAGAGTCGTGGAGCCCGCTGGATGGATAGACCTGGTTTCCTATCGAATTCGCGTCAGGATCGATCGGTATCTGGTAATAGTCCCTCCGCAGCGAAGTCACAAGTCGGTACTGGTTCCTGGCATCAGGATTGTAGATAAAGGAAGCAAAACCGCCGTAACCATTTTCTGCATCATTCACAACCTGTGGGATCGGAGTCTGGAGTCCGTAATTGCTCCGGTTGCCATTTGCGCTTGCGTAGTAGGCAAAGCGTTCGGAGTGTGCACCGCAACTGATCTGGTTGTCAGTCTGGTAGAAATTGCCGGCAGTGATGACCAGGTCACACTCCCGGTCCCGTTCAAACCCAGTGCGCGGCACAATATTGAAGATGCCATAAGTACGGTCACCATAATCGGCGTCGTAGCTGCCGCTATACGCCTCGAGGTAGTCGATATCTCGCGGTGCAATCTGCGGCCCAAGGTTCGTTGCGATATTCGTGTTGGGAATCGGTACGCCATCGATCAGCCACTCCACCTGGTGGCCGCCCATCATGTGCAGCATGTCGTGCGTCACATAAGAAGCTGGAACATAGTCCGTGATCATCTCCAGGCCATTCGTGCGATCCGCCCCCGGCGTCTCCTGGATATCTTTACGGCTGATCAGCGCGGTCGGGGTGATGCTGTCCGTCGACGCCTGCACTGGTGCTTCGGAAACCGTTACGTTTTCCTTCGCGCCTTCAATCTTCAATTCAAAATGAAGCACCGGACTGGTGTCGGATTCGACGAGCACCGCCTGGCTCGCCTGCTCGAACCCCTTCGACGCGACGGTGACCGTATACGTGCCCACCGGTACTGAAGGGAAGATGAACTCTCCGTGATCGTTCGAGTCCAGGGATTGAGTCAGAGCCGATGTCTGCGACTTCAGCGTCAGGTGCGCGCCCTGGATCGGCCGATGTTGGGGATCATGGACCACGCCGCGCACTGACCCGAAGATCGTGGCGAATGCGGCAGAATCCAGGAGAAAGAGAATGGCAAACAAACTAAACGTTTGTCGGATGAAAACAAATAGCCTCATAGAATATTCCTCGCTCGATATGTAGCTCTGATCCAGGTCGAAGCGCTCGGGGCACGCACTCGTGCCTCAGCAGACCCTGGATGGGTTCTTGAATGTAAGGGAGATCAGCGCAGAAGAACGGCGCAATCCTGGCAAAACCTGCACGCAGCGCGCATTGTCTGCAAAGGAAGCGACGTTTGTGGTTAGCCGATACGGGGTGGGGCTGGAGGCCCGCGCTTTTGACGAGACCGGTCAAACGAAATCCGCCACTGGGTCGCTGTCTGCGCGTGGCAGGCTGGGTGACTTTGGATGGACGCATAGAACACACCGCACGGCGCGGGCGTCATCTCATGGTTCTGCGTGGCATTCACTGGCCGGGACACGGGGCAGAATGGACACTTCTCAGGGACAGCCATGACCCGGGTGCCCGCACTCTCCCCTAGTGTCATCCGCATCATGCAGTGATGCTTGCCATCGCGTCGACAGCAGGCGGGCAGCTTACTTTGCGAAACACGGCCTGCGGCGAGCAGCGGCACACCTGGCAGAAAGCCAAAGATGACCAGCATCACGAATGCAATGGCGCGTCGCATACACCCCGAGTCTATGTGAGAAAACCATAATTTCCAAGAAACTCGCCGCATCGCTGCTTTGGCGCGATGCAGGCGGTCCTTAAAAAGAAGGAAGCACCGCCAACGGTTGTAGTATCTTGCTGCTGATGAGCAATCCACACGCCACAATCGACGAAAGTGCCCGGTTAGCCGCCCTTGAACGCTACTCCATTCTGGATACGCTGCCAGAGCAGATCTACGAAGATGTGACGGCATTGGCATCTCTCATTTGCGGGACGCCGATGTCTTCCATTTCACTGGTCGACGCGGACCGCCAGTGGTTTAAGTCAGAAATCGGCATGGGTACCCGTGAAACGCCACGCTCGCAGAGCTTCTGCGCGCACACGCTCGAAACTGCAAGAACGCTCATCATCAAGGACGCGACGCAGGACCCTCGCTTCAAAGAGAATCCTTCGGTCGTCGGCGCTCCCGGCATCCGCTTCTATGCCGGAGCGCCCATCGTTGAACCCGAGGGCCACGTCCTCGGTACGGTCTGCGTCATCGACACAACGCCCCGTGCCTTGTCTGCAATCCAGGTTGCAGCCCTGGAAGCCCTGGCTCGCCACGTGATGGCGCTGATGGAAATGCGTCGCACCATTCAGCTTTATGAAAGCGGTGAGAAACCGTAGGCCAACTTCAGTGGGTCGTCGATTTGAGCTCCACGTCGTTGCCCGTCGCGGTCAGTGAAGCAGTGACCGTCTTCGACTTCACCCAGTCCGGCGATTTAAAGCTGAGCGTCAACTGCTTCGCCTCGTCGGTCGAAAACACGCCGCTCACAATCTTTTTTTTGCCCACCGTCATTTCCATGGTGGATCGCCCATCACTCGAAAGTGCCGGCGCAAACTCCAGGGTCAGCGCGGCCTTTTCGCCCGTGTGTGGAATGAACTTCAGCTGGTCATAGTGCCACGCCGTACCATCCCAGTCCGCTTCAATCGCGCGTCTGCCGGCTCCCGGTGCCACCTCGACCGAGAGGGTCACATGCTTGCCATCGAGCTTTGCTGTTTGAATATTCATCGTGCGTCCATTCGAGGAAGTCAGTCTCCAGGTTGCATCTGCACTCAGCGAAGACGGCGCAGATGCGATCGTCCACTTCTCATCGCCGCCCCCCAGCACCAGCGTCGTCGCGTTGATGGAGTAGGCCCCGTGCTACGCCATAAAATAGGGTGGTCTGCTGATTTCCTTCCACATCTCTGCCGAACTGGCTGCGTCGCCTATCTGGATCGCCGTCCCTTCGCCCGCCACTGCCGCCTGTTCGCGATACGCAAACACGGGCATGGGCGAATCCGGGAAAGCCGAAAGCCCACCACCCTGCTCCATCACGTCCGATCCCTGGATAAAACGCCACTCCAGCGGCTTGCCGTCATGCAGCGTCAGCTTCAATGTATAGGTAGCGCCCGTCGTGGCTGCATCCGGCCGCTCAAAAGCAATATCGTTCGCAAGGTAGCCCTCACCGTCCAGTGCCTTCACGGCAGCTACCACCAGCGGCATATTCGAATAGTGGATCCGCTTCTGGCTTGCCCGGTCTGTCAGCACAACATCGTAAATCGTCTTGCTCTGCAACTGGTCCACATCAAGCTCAATTATGGAGTAGGGCAGTTCCGGGCCAATCCATTGCACAAACTGCTCCGGCCAGAAGCGGTAGGTCGCAAGAATCGGCACCAGTGGCGGCGGAATCGTCGCCGCAGCAGGTGCAGCTGCTGCAGGGACAGTTGGGGTGGCGGCAGGAGTTTGTGCGAATCCGGCAACAGATGCGCAGAGGGTGGCTGCAAGAGCAAATTGCTTCATCATCAGTCTTCTCCAGAAGAATTGTTTGCGGGTCAGAATGAATAGCGCAGGCCCAATTCAACGCGACGGCTGTCATCGGCAGCGTAGGGAATGCCAAACAGCGGCGATCCAAGCGTGTTACCGACAGCCGTGACATTTGTGTGGTTTACAAGATTCGCGGAGCGAAGATTCACGAGCAAAGTCTGAGGATGGTCCGAGGACTTCCTGTCGAGCGCAAAGCTCCTTCTCAGGTTCATATCCAGGTGGAGCGTCCAGGGCATCGTCCCAATGTTGCGCGGCAGCACACCGCCGCCCCTGGCATTGGTCAACAGCCCATATCGGGTAGCGATCGCGCCCGGTGTCCCCGGAGTGGCGTACGCGGGACGATCGTTGAAATCGCCATCGCCATTGTTATCAAAGCCCGTCACCACGTTATACGGCGATCCGGAAGAAGCGTCAGCATTTCCTGTCAACGAAAGCTTCTCCGGCAGTTGCAGCGATCCGAGCGCAATGATTCTGTGCGTCTGCTGCCAGGATGGCCGCGCGTACTCGCCCGCATCCGTAAACGCGGATTGCGGTGCAGTCGTGGCGTCATCGGCATTGCTGCGCAGGTCCATCCGGACATAGCCTGCGAATATCTGGAAACGCCGATAACTATGCTGGTCGATGCCGACGAAGAGCACGTTGCCGCCCAGGTGTCCGCTCTGCTGGAATTGCAAAATATCCTGGTCCGGGGTGATGGGCCGCGGGCCTGTCGGCGATCCGTTGAGGGGCGTATTGATGTTTCGCGTGCGCATCACATCCCATGCATGTGCCAGGTAAAGGTTCCCTTGCGCATGCCAGTGGTGCGCGAACTCATGTTCAATGCCAAGATGCGACTGTAATGATGGTGTCTGCGAAATCGATGGAGCGAAAGACTTTGTCGTCGTGATCGCAGTCGCGCCCTGCAGTGGATGCGCAAATGAGGAAGGCAGATAGACCGTCGACTGCGTCTGCTCCCTGCTGTTCAACCGCAGGGTTTCTGAAACCACACTGCTATCTGTCGTCGTAGAAAAAAGTCCCGTGCGTGCGCGAAGTACCCACGTCTGCTTCTTATCCGGTGACCAGGAGACACCAACGCGTGGCGCAAAGTTCGCATAGCTCCCAGGTGCCGTCTGCAGCGCATAGCGCAGGCCGCTGGCAATCTGTAAACGCGGCCGCAGCTTCCACTGGTCTTCAATAAAGTACGCCCCGCGGAACAGATTGAAGTCGACAGCCGGCAGTCCCGTCGTGACCGAATACACTGTCGGCGCGCCACCAGCCAGCCCCAACTGCGCTCGCCGATATTGCTCCAGCCCGCTGATGAGGATGCTGGTCCCGGATATCGGCTGGCCGCCGCTGTCCAGTTCCGGGGCAAGCCCGCCGCCGAAGACATAGGTCCCGTTAAAATTCTGCGGCAGTTGCTGGTTCTCGGCCAGGTTCAGCAATTGCACCCCGGCTTTCACCATGTGCTTGCCATGTGAATAGATCACGTCGTCGTCGATCTCTGTCGCGAGCTCGCGCGTGTGCAGGCCTTGTGCGCCTGCCCCGCCACTGGTGAATGCACCGGCAACCTCCACCTGCGGAGCAGTCGAGTTGGGTGTGTCGTTCTGCGTCTTCCAACTCAGGCTCGCACGTGCCTCGTGCACCAGCCTCGGCGACACCGTGGTAATGTCCGTTGCGCGAATCGTCGACTCCCCTTGTGTGCTGTCGTAGCCATTCTCTTCGAGCGAAATACCGCCGGCGCCCAGGTTTTCCAATGAGTTGTAATTCGCGGTGTAACTCATCGTAAGAAGGTTCTTGGCATGCAACTGCCAGCTCACATTCGCATTGCCAATCCACAAGTGTTGCGGTGTTGGCACATTTGCAATCACGGTCTGCTGATCGCCGGCCGTATCCAGCGTCACCGCATCAACTGTCGCAAACTCGTTGATCGCACGATGCTCCAGGCTCAAGCTGAAGTCAGCCTTCTTCTTCACCAGCGGCCCACTCAGGTCGAAGCCGAATCGCTGCTTGCCGATCGCTGCCCGCGACGTTGCAAAGGGGTCGCGGGCATTCATCCAAACATCACTGGTATTAGCGAACAGCGAGCCGTGAATCTTATCGGCACCCGGCTTCGTATAGACCTCGATGCGCCCGCCGCGATAGGGCGGCCGCTCATATTCGGCAGAAAACAGATCGGGATTCAGCCGCACAAACGCGATCGAACTTTTTGGCGGCATACGCGATGCATTCTGGAACCCATCCACAGTGATGATCGCCTGCCCCGGTGTCCCGCCCGCGGCAGCAGCCAGCGTCTGCAATTCACGCTGAAAATCGTCGGGATCGTCGGCCAGCTGTGCGAGGTCCTGCTTGTTGAGTGTCTTGGCTCCTGCAGCTTCTTCACTGTCGACGGCCGTGCTCGGCGCATCGACCGCCGAAACCGTCGTGTCCACTGTTTCCGGACGCAGCGTGATATTCAGCGTAGCCCCCGCACTTGACCGGACCGTCACCTTCTCCGCCGTCGCCGCAAAGCTTGACGCGCTGACCCTTAGAATGTGCTGGCCATTCGCCACGCACGCAAATCGAAAGCTCCCGCGCTCATTCGTCTCTTCACTCACCCCGTTCTCAAGGCTCACCGATGCATGTGCAATCACCGCAGACGTAACATCGTTCACCGTGCCGGCGATCGGGCCGCCGATGCATTGCTGCGCAACTGCGACGCTATGGATGCCAATGAGCGAAAGGATCGGGACAAGTGT
>Ga0116228_10003099_pt1 | contig 14555 bp, 7 predicted proteins | sample S1TSphfallax_2_FD_89694 | JGI IMG/M metagenome (GOLD analysis project Ga0116228, IMG submission 89694) | Host-associated microbial communities from peat moss isolated from Minnesota, USA - S1T2_Fc - Sphagnum fallax MG | ecosystem: Host-associated > Plants > Peat moss > Unclassified | place: USA...
GTTGCAAAATGTTCCATTTTGTTGATGCAATTGTGATGAATGAAACTCAATGCAACATCAATTGTTTAAAAGCTATTGAATGTGTGATTACTTGGAGTGTTTTTGCTTTCTTATGTGTATGCTTAAAGAGTATGAAAATGCATTTTGTGTCTGCCACCAATTTGCATGTGTCCATTTGTTAAGGTTATTACTCAAGGCAATTAGTGGACTATGCCATCAACATTTCTTATGACATCAATGACTTTAACTTGATAGATTTTTTTCATCACCTAAAGGCTACAATTTTGCAATTATCTAGCCTACAACTTTGATAGTTGGAAGTTAGTTATTGAAATAGGATTAAAATAAATTTATAAAAAAAAATGTTAGAAGTTAAAACATTTTTTATAAGTTGTGTGTGACACTTTTACATTCACACAGATCATTGACTTAAACATGTGTTTTTCTACTTGAAAATGATGTGAAGTATGATTATATTTGTTTAGTCGGGTTCATGTCCAATGGGCATCACCATTTTTCATACTTATTACCCATGTCCTTGTGTGAAAATAAATGGACCTATGTCTTAATCCACGTTCTTATGACTAACTTGGATTAAGAAAGTACAAGATTAACCCATGTTTTAAATGACATTGGCATTCAATTTCTTAAAACTTATGCATTTGTCAAATTATTTAAATAAGATTAAACAAAAGATTAAAAAAATTTGAAGATGAAATAATACAAAAAAATGATCAAATAATCGATTTAAAGGTATATTTATGAATAATATTAATAATAAGTGGTGGTTGGAAAATGTTCTTTGAATATACTCAGAAATTGACGAACTTCCTACTATAAGTTTTATGTGATGTAGGTGTAAGACTGAAGGAATTTTCCATTGTATTTTATTCAATGCCTTTTGACACATTTGAAGGTCAACAACAATGCAATCATTATATCATTGCCCTAGTTTCCCTTGCAAAATAATTGTTTTAGAGCTTTACATGGAATCACTTCAATATGGTTCAAAATGTTGTAAATGTGGGGTTTAAAGCATATGGGGTTATTGGGAAATTATCTTACCTATATGTTGTGTCATCCCTATTTAAATACACATGTAACCAAATTTTACTCTACACAAAATCCTCCCTCAGATACCACTTTGAAATAAATAACCAATGGAACTAGGTTCTTGCCACATTTGAAGATTTTGTGTACAATTAGTTATGTAGAACTTTGAAGCAACATGCATGCATTGATTTTGAACTAACCATGCATATCAATTGGACAATTAATATAACCTCTCATGGAGCCTAATGCTATGCCTATGGAGGCCACAAGTCAAAGAGAAACATGGTGCACCATAAAACTCATATTCTTTCTCTCTTCTCACCTCCAATTTAATCTTATTAAGTGGTCTTTTAACTCCATTAAGTTAGGGGATTGCCCAAACCCTTTGCACCATGTTCATAGGCTAAAATGATTTTGAATGCAAAGTGAGAAAGGGGTATGTGAATGATCACCTAGTGCAATAGTACTTTGTGGAATTGTGCAATAAAAGGAAAATGAAAGGATCACCCTCTTACACAAGTTGCTTAAATGCAAACAATCGCATGTTTATGTGTTGAAAAGGAAGTTGCACATGAAAGTCATGCAAGGAGTTCATGATGTGCCAATGGAAGGACATTGTGGTGAAAGGACCATGAAGGTGACTTGAAGCCAAAGTTTCTATTGGCCCAAAATGAAAGAAGACGTAAAACATTATGTGCACACTTGCATGAAATGCCAAAGCACCAAGTTGGTGAATGAGAAAAAATATGGGCTATATAGGGCCTTACCTATTTTGATTAGTCCATATGAAAAGTTTCAATGTACTTAATGACATGCCTTTCAAAGTGGGAAGGAAAGAATGCCATCTTGGTGGTGGTAGATAGTTTTTTCAAATTGGCCAAATTTGAACCAACTAAAACTACAACCACAACGATAGACATAATGAGGTTGTTTTTTGAGTTGTGGGGGAAACATAATGGCATGCTAGAGGTCACAATAAATGATCGTGATGAAAAAATTTATCTTGAAATTTTGGATTCTTCTTATGAAGAAAGCTAAAACTAAATTAAAGTTCAACATAACTTTTCGTTCATAAACCAATGGCCAAACTAAAAGGGTTAATGGAATACTAAACCAATATCTCCAAAACTATATAGGCACTAATCATAGGGATTGGGGCTACCATTTGGGTTTAAAAGAATTTATTACAACTACATGGAACATTACCACAAGGATAAGTCTTTTTGAATTGGCATTGGGAGTTGAAGCAAGGCAACCCATGGATTTAACCATCCCCAAGATGAGAGGAAAATGTCATAAGGGAAATAAAAATGCTAAGGAAATGGTTAGAAAACATGAAGAGATGATCATACACAAAAGTCTAAAAGCTGTTGGAAAAAACATTAAAAAGTTATGAGAAACAAGCCAACAAGACTTGGAGACATTGAGTTTGAGATTGGCAAGCTTTTGTGGTTCAATATTTGGGACTTTAAATTGCCTAATGTTCTCACAAGTCATTTCATAGCAAAATATGTGAAGCCATACAAAATGCTTTATATGTCACACCTAGATGTTTACACTTTGTTATTACCAACAACATTTGTGGCACATCCCACCTTCCATGTGTCTAAATTGAAGCTATTTCATGAAAACAAAAAAAGGATGCATCTAGGAAGCAAACCTATGACTTGAGATTTGACATCATTTGACATAGGCTTGTAGGCGAAGTTGAATGTATCTTGGGTCTAAAACAAACTAGTCATTTTGGTAAGCAATATTTTATAAAATGGAAGGGATGCCACCCAAATGAAACACAATGGGTGAAGTCATCCCATTTAAACCAATGGTGGAAATGTTTGAATTGGATTGGTGGGAAAGGCCTTTTCCACTCAATGTTTGAGTGGAATGCAAATGGAATACATAGTGGAATGCAAATGGAATGCATAGTGGAATGGAGACATGTTTTGTAATAATGATACTAGCTTTTACTTACCCTAAATCCCATTTACTTCAATTCACCAATATATCCTTCCCCTATTATGCATAAATCTTGGGCATTTGGAAAAAAGTTACACATAGGTTATGAAAATGTCTTGCAAGCAAGGAAAATGGTTATGTTTTCATTAGGGTATATCAAATTAAAGAATATAAATTAGGTTATTTGATATACCCTATGCATATTTAGCACATATATTTGGATAAAAAATATATGCACACATCATTGATAGAAACTACCATTCATGTACATTAACCCATCAATGATTGAAAACTATTGCCCAACTTAATTATCAAGTTGGTAGGTGGTGAAAACACCAAATTATCCCCTATTGATAAGTTTGGTTTTGTTGGTTTGTTCGTAAGGCTTTGCAATAAACTTCAGTATTTTATTTAATCATTATAAAGTTGTAACCTTGTTACAACGTGCTTCCATTTTTGCATTGTAACCCTTGCCTACTACTTAGTTTTTTTTAAAACTCTTGTTGTGATTTTAATGTTTGATATTACCTTGCACCTTTATGAATGTGCTTGTAAGCCTATGTAAAAGTTCTAATGAAATTGAAAGGGAGGTAGGTGATCACTTTTGTAGAACTTTTACTTGTTCAATTTCTAATGTATTTAGGAGTAAAAACATGGTTAGGTAGCTCAAAAGTGACATTTGAGAATTCAAATTTTACACTATTTATAACTATTACAATGTGCCATTTAACAAACTATGTTACCCAATATGCAATCCCTATGCTTATGGTTAAAATATTGGTAGACTATTTTATAAATATCTATAAACATAAGATTGGTCAAAAAATCCATATGAAATGAACTTCCAATTGTGAGTAAAATGACATATTTTTTTGTAAATTCATTTTAAAATTAAAGTTTCTTTTGTTGGTAAAGTTTCAATGTATTTTATTTTTACACACCTCATTTGAAGTGGGAATATTTTTATTTTTAATTTTGACATTATTATGCCATTTTTTTGAATCCACATGTAAATTTATTTATGCATGATAAAGATAATGTCATTATTTCAAATTTTCATTATGAGTCCACTTTTTAAAAGAATTCATCCATAATTTTAAATATGGTTTTGACTAAAGTTTATTGCAACATGGATAATTACAAAATTGACAATGTTAATGTTGAATATGACTTTACATTTTAAGTTCATTTATAATCTAGAAAAACTACAATTGTTATAATCCAAACTATTCACCTATTTGTGCTTTCAACCATAGGAAGATCTCAAATCAAACAATTAATAACATAGCCATTTCAAACAATGATGAAATGACTAATAATGTCGAGGTGGCAAGTTTGTTTTGACTTTTTAAATAGCAATTATTAGTTGATGTGGCTTGTATAATTTTGACTTGAAATTAACAATTATTAGCTAAATTTGTGACATGTTTATTTTGACTAAAAACTAGGATAGTTGTTTGTTGATGTTGACTCATAAGTAGTATAAATCAAATAATTATGATTTTAAGATTATTTATTAATGCATTACAATTTGTAGGGATGTAAAATGTAAGCCTAAAGATGTAGCCCCTCTAGGCAAGTATGAAAGCCTTCCTCCCCTAAGCATGTGGGCCACTAATAGGCCTCTCTAAGGTATATCGTAGGTCCTAAAACATGAACAAAATGTCACAAGACGAAATTGAACCCTTCAATTCTACATTGACAAATCAAAATATTAACCATCCAACCACCACTTCACATGCCAACAAATTAATGTCATTGCAAAAAATTACTCACATTCATTTTGAATCACATATTATAACTTCAAGTGACATAATCATTATTTCACATAAATATAAACATACATCAAGGTTGGTACTAGGTAGGTAATATTTTGGTACACTTACCTACTTATTATCTACCTACCTATGTACCTAAATATACCTATTACCAACCTTCACCTACTTGTATTATTGATCTACAACCTATATACCTACATGTTTAGGGACTTAAAACACCTACATGCCTAAGGGGCCTACACAATTACACTTGGGACATATGTACATAAATAGCATTCTCAATAACTAAAATTTAAAACATATAGTATGTAGCAAGCCACATCACCCATGGAGTCACTAAATTAGTCACATCATAGCAAACATCAACACCACATAAGCATGACCTAGTCCAATTGTAATTAACATTGTTTGATTTGACTAAAACTTTTAGTCAACTTAGTTAAATAAGACATGCCTACTTTTTGGAAGGGGCAAAACATACAAAAAATACTCCTTTAATCATTTCAAACAAGTCAACTTAATGACACCAATCATTGGAATCACAATGCTAAGGCATGGAAGACATGGATTTGTAATAAAGCTTTACCCACCCATCTAGGTAAAATGATCTTGTTTGGTTCCATGGAATTGCTTTTCACCATAGCCCCATCCTTTCCTTCTTTTAATGTTGTTTCAAAAGGTTTGAAATAAAATACATCTCGGGGTTGGAGAGCATGTAACCATCTTGAGACCATTTAACATGTTCAAAAACATCTTTTGTGACAACATTTTCTCATGGTGCCTATAGCAATAAGGCAACCTTTGAAACCAACCATTAAAAAATCCAAGACAGTTACACCCATTTGACATGCACCTCCCTCCCAAGTTTAGATATGTGAAACCCCTATTCAAGGGAGTTATATGTTCTCCTTGATATAAACCCAAAAAAATTAGAGTAGATAAAAAATTCAAATTGTCAATTGAAAGTCCATGATCAATTTCAAAACTTGTGATATGAAAGCCATTTTGACAACCATGAAAACCAAGGGCATCCCAACTGTTGGAACTAAAATGATTTGATTTCAATATTAGAAGAGATTCATACATTTCTTGATGTGATGAAAGGGGTTTCATTTCATAGCTCTTCATTCAAAAGATTCTATCTCTAACATTATTAGAATAGTCTCTTGCCATCCACCTCTACTCGTGAAAATCATAAGCACATGATGTCTCAATCAAAAAGTTAGATGGTAAATTCTTGCCTAATTTATACAATCTTTGACCCATTAGGGTTTAGGGTTTGACCCATTAGGGTGATTGAGCCCTAACTGGGATGCCACTCAGAGCCCTAGTCAAAGGCTTCCTCACTAGACACAAAGAAAATCACATTGGTTTTATGGTAGTTTTTAATGGACTTTTTAGTTAGTTAGGTGGTGCCTACACAATGATGAAATTGGTCCATTATCTTATTTTGATATTTTCAACATAAGAGAATCATTGATCATCTGCATTCTTTGAAAACAACAACCACAACAACCGGTTACATGTGACACATGGGTTGCATACCTTAAATCATCCATGGCTCCCTAACCTTGCCACCACATATGGCAGCTTTTCAAACACATTGATCCTTTGCATTTGGTGACAACATTTGCTGCTTGAATCATGGTTTCTCTAGTTTGTGCAAATTCAATTATGCATGTGGCCCTCTTTAACACAAAATATCATAATTTCAACACCAACAAAGCAAATTTCTTTATAATAAGAAACACATAGTTTTTGTGATTGCAACATGGAAGTAATCAAAGTCCAAATGAATCTCACCTTCTTGTTGTTATTGTTGTTGTTCTTCTTCTATGTGTGAGCCAAAAACATCCATTGAAATTGGGATTATGTTATATTGGCTTTGACTCATCCAACATAATATCATCCAATGTGATTTGAAATGGGATTATGTTATATTGGCTTTGACTCATCCAACATAATATCCGTCTTTTGCATTAATTTTCTAAAAAATAATAAAGGTCCAAAAACTTATGAAAACTATTTGGTAACTGGAAACATCAAATATTTCTCATCTATTATAGAAAGATAATTGATGAAAAAGGAAGAAAACCAGATCTAGAAGATCTTCTGAAATAAATGTCTAGATCCACTAGATATTGGCAAAATCATGCACGAGCACTAATCAAGAAGTTGGTAGATGTACATTGACACTAGGGGAAGAATATGACCATATGTTTTTTCTTTGAAATCAAATCAAAGTGTTTAGTTCAACATAAGACTAGCATAGGCACATGTTGAAAGTAGTAGTACCCGCAACAAGTGCGTATACATGTGTGAACCTATTGGATAATTGCATTTGAAATTTGAGATTTTGTCAACTATGAATTTTGTCTAGTCATGTCCACTGTCATGAAATGCATGATTTCCTACTGCGATTAATATGAGCTCACATGGCCCATCCAATATGCTAGCTGAACTTTTGTTTAGTTTTGTTGCATTTGAGTTTACACCTTGGCATTATCCAATACATTAGATTAACCATACAATATCAAACATAGTTCATTAAATTCTAGGGTGTGAGACTTTTGGTTGCAATGTAAATGGAAATTTACCTCAACAATTTTAGCCAATTTGCCCAATTTCAACATTTCACCATCATAAATGTCACGAATAATTTCTACGACATATGACTACCCTATGTTGCCAACTCAGCAACTTGTTCTAGACCCAAGTTGTGGTATGAGTAACCTAGCCAAATTGAAGGAAAGAAAAACAAAAAACCCTGACATAGCTCTTGGAAGCACATTCACATACACAGGATAGCTCTTGAATGTACACATATACATCTGTAGTCTTGCAATTTCGATACGTCAAGAACATCCAATCACAGACAAAATTGTACCCCAATACATTCAAAGTTCATTGAACTTGGAATGTTTTACACAAAGTTTGAAGTTTTCAAAAGTAGAGATTTTACAGCCACCTCATATCCTACATTCCTATCCATGCTTTCTCTCACTACAATTGATTTTTCTGCTCATTGATCATGTTCCAAAACCTGATGACAACAGAGAAAGAAACCAAAAAGATTGAGATTTTAAAAATTGCATCCATAAACAAATCAAACAAAAGAGAATGAAACTACTGATTGGAACCCAATTTCTTCATTTCCAAACTGAGCAAATCAGTATATGTCAAAACCAAGGATCATATGGACTAGAATAGTGCTAATGTACACCCTATGCTCCAAGTTGCACAACAACAGATTCAAAATTCATCCAATTAGAGAATACTGGTCATTGTTAGAAAAACCCACCCATATTATTGTGACATTTTTCAGACTCAAAACACTTTCTCTTGACTACACACAACATGGGACCTTTCAAGTATTGCTAATCACCAGGCATTCATTCCTCTGACAACCAAACCTTCTTGAATTACCATTGCAGACTGCACCCTAAGGATAAAATTGTGTACCTTAAAAGACATGCATCTGCTTATCAAGGCAGAATGCAACTCCTGACATGGCAAAAGCATGGACTGCAGTCCAATATGGCGAACCTCATCTTTACCCCTCTGTGATCTACTTGCTTTGAATGGTAACCAGAAGTCATGGATGAAACCATTAGAGATGACCATGAAGCATAAAGATTTTGCTATACCCAAGTACTGAGATGCAAAACACATACTCAACTTCAAAGTAGCAGAGTCATACCCCAATTAAAGTGGACATACTGTACTCTATATACAGATACCAAATGCTAGAATAGTAGAAGCAAGCTTCTTACAGTTACAATCCATTCAATATGCAAAGCACCACAAGATTTGGATATTTTCACTCAAATGCCAAGGTGCGCAGAGTCTTCCAGAAAGAGAGTGAAGCACACACCTGGTACAGGTATGAAGGCCTCCACCCCAAAATACAAGGGATAGTTCCATCGCACCACCATCAATCAAAGTAGGTACCAGCTGTCATAGACACCCTGCTCCTCCTCAAAATTGCAACCTATGACACATTTCACATGGAAATAACTCAAACCTGAAATTCCATGCAAGCCAAATCACCATGCACTTGTCAAATTCTTTCCAAGAGAATAAATCTGCCTCTGTGTGGTGTTAATGGCATTAACAATCACACTCTAATTGAAGAGGAAAACAATTTTGATGTCATCACAGAGAGAAACTCTACAGAAACATCAAGGTAAACAGACAAATATTATGTCAGATCTGGCAAACCAGAACAAACCTGACAAGAATGAATGTGGTCACAGCCGTACAAGTTTCACTCACAAAGTATCAAACTATCACCTTCATCATGAATGGCATCATCCAGGAAAACCAAGTAGGTTGTGGTTGGGCAGTCAAAACTCAGAACCTACAAAATATCCAAACACAAAGTTGGATATACAGAAAGTAAATTAAAACAAGTTGTACAAGACATGAGGCTCCACAGTTTGGGTAGGTCTGAGCCTGCAAACAAGAATTTGCTTTGACCCTGATCAATATTGAAAACTATGTCAACTTTCTTATATGATTTGTCATAAAGCAACATACCATCAGACAGACACAGAAGAATCTGCAACACAAAACACATCTATATATTAAGATTGGCGTTTGGTTGTTTGTTTGCTTGCTTTGTTGTTTGGATGTGACCATGTCATAACCCTCCCAAACTGTGGGGTCACCCACTCCACTTTTAGTACTGCAAGAAAGCCCTCAATGAGGCAGTGTGCATGTTTGCTGTTTCAGAATTTTTGGACCAACAGAGGAAAAACTCTACTGACTTTGTCTGATCCCACTTGGATGTAGAAAAATGTATAATAGTCCACCCCAATTCAGGCAAACCCATTCTACATAATCTGCCTCCTGAGTTTCTGTTTCATCTCCAGGAAGCAATAGGAAGAGTGGACACTTTTTCAATCAGCTATGTCAGCAATGGGAGGGTCTGATGTTGGCTAGCACCCAAGAGACATAGCTCATCAAAAAAGTTGATAGAGTCCTCATTCAAGCTGCAACAAGCTTGTGAGGGTAATCTTCATCTCATTTAAACTTATCCCTGTAGAAGCAACCATCTAAGCTTAAGGCATAGAGAGGCCTACGTAGACATTAGTGGTTGAGGCCTCCAGCACCCTGAACACATCCTTTATGCTCGCTATTGACTACTTCAATGCAGATTATCTGCTAAAATCCATACATCTATGAGATTGTAGAGAACTTGTAAATGAAAGCTTGAGACCCCGCTGTATCTACTGATGACATCAAAGCTTGCTTGGCTTTTGTCATCAAAATACGCAGCAGCACAGAGCTGGGGGACTAAATCAGCACTGTCGAAGCTTGCATTATCAGCAATGGTGAAAATGATAGAACACAGGCAGAAGCAAAAAGACCGAATGGAAATTGAATTACGTACCGGATCATCTCCATGTCTGCTTTCATGAAAAAAATTTGGCTATCCACTACCCCAAACCAGCTGGCTTGTCTTCATCTGTTTGTGCTAGCAGACAATTGTGCACCATGCATGCAGTGACTGCTCAGCTTCATCCAAAACATGGGAAAGTTGCAAACTCATCAAACAGGATTATGATGAGGTACAGAACCTGGAGCAGCATTGAACCCAAGCTACTTCTATAAACCCTAATTGGGGAGAATCCTCCCAAGAAATGGTTGGAAGTAGAGTCTCTTAGGGAGATTTAGATTGCAAGGTCCAAAGCAGAATTCAAAGCCAAAAAAATTCATTCACAAGATCCTCATTCTTCCTTTGAAAAGCTTCACACCAATTAGGGTTACACACAAAACTGGTCCATCTCCTTCAATCGCGTATAAATCCTAAACCCTAATCGCACGTCCAAGTCCTGAAATCATATTGAGACCTCGGTCGTGGTTCCAAATCGGGACCTCGGTTTCCTAATCCTGTTCAGCACCACCAATGAGAATTTGATTAACATCTTTTGGGACCTGTTTCAGGACGTGGGATCTGGACGTCGGTTTCTTATCCTCGAAAGCGCACCAATGAGAATTGATCGGGAGGTTTTAGGACCTGTTTTCCGGACGTGGGATGTGGACTTAGGTTTCTTCTCCTCTGGAGCGCACCAATGAGAATTGATTGAGAGGTTTTAGGACCTGTTTCAGGACGTAGGATCTGGACTCAGGTTTGACCAAACGAATGAGAATTGATTGAGAGGTTTTAGGACCCCGTTTCAGGATGTGGGATCTGGACTTAGGTTTGAACGCACCAATGAGACTTCGTTGAGAGGTTTTAGGACCTGTTTTCAGGACATGGGATCTGGACTTCGCAGGTATGTACTGAATTGTAACTCGGCTGCGTGAAGATATTGGGGATCTGATTCGGCACTTGAGATCTGGATCAGGACCTGGAGCTCTCTTATCTTCTCCGAACGGCTCTGGTCGAGTTGCTCGCTCGCTTGCTTTCCTTGCGTTGTCGAGAGAATTGCGTTGCAATTCCGTTGCAATGTTGGTAGCGGCAGCAGGAAATATCGTAAGCAGGAGGCCATGGTACCTGGGCACTGCGGTGATTTCTACGCCGTCACAGCAGGAGCAGTGTGGAGGATGGGGCAGGTGTAGGAGGAGAGGGGGGAAGTCTCAAACAAGCCATGTTGTTGCTAAAAAGTCCACCGATGCTGCGGTCTTGGAAGAAGAGGACGACGACTATCAGGAAGAGCTCCCGGATATTCAGAAGGTAAGAAAAAACGTAAGAGTGTTTTTTTGCTTTTCCGAGTTTCGATGCTCAGGGTTTTGGATGCTGAAGAAGAGAACAACGTTGCTGGAATCTTGGATAGGGGCGTCTTGGTTTGATTAGGGTTTAAGTTTTCGCTCACGCTTGTTAAGTTCTCTTACATATGGGCGGAATGCTTCATGGAAAGGAAAGGCAAGTGCTCTGGAGAGAGAAGAAGAGGAGGGGCAACAAGAAAGGAGTTTTTTGAAGCTTAGCCAAGCGCGCAACTGGAGCCTTGGCATTGACTCTGCGGCACCTTCAAATGCAAGCCTGCAGGCCCAGGTACAGCAATTTTCAGAAGAATTAAAAAAGGGTAGCCTTTTACCTTCAGAAAGTCAATAAGAGCAACCATCTGAAAGACAAAAAAGCTTCCTACAACTACAGAGCCTCAAGAATCTGTAAAATTGACTACTGATAACTCCCAGCTTTGGAGTCATTGAGATATTGGAATGAACATGAGGCATTCTAATCATTTCAATACCTGCGTACTCTGGTTGAGATCGTTTCTCAAAAATGTCACAGGATAAACCTTGAGGACTTTGTCTCACAGCCAGATCCAAGAAATTACAAGAGAAGCCTTTAGACATACAATTCAACTCACAAGATATTTTTGGGTCTATGCCACTACCAAAAGAGTCTTGACAAACCAGAGAAAAGAACTAGAGGGTTGCTTATTAAAGAAAAATTCCTTTTTAGAATTTCCACTTTTGGCGTTTTCAAAATGATTTTTTTTTGGGTCTTGTAAGTGGGGTGCTTCTTGTAAGCCCACTTTGTTCATAGTTTTCGCCTGTTGTCCTTCCGTTTGGTTTTTCTTTTCCCTTTCTGTTGGCTAGCCAGTAGTATGGCTGAGTCTTCAGAATTGCAGCAGAAACTCAGTTTGCAGGTTGGTGCTTGTCACCATCCTTTACCCAATGTAGGGAGCTGATGAAGTCAGTGGGGAAGTTGTGGTAGTTAAGTCACTATCATACATACCATTGTTGATGGTTCCTGAACAGGTGTGAGACTGGCACTTTTGTTCATATCGGTGTGTGTGTTTTGTTTTTTGTTTGTTCTGTCTTTCCTAGTTTGGTTCTTTCTATGGCTTCCTGAGGAAGTGTTAACCTTGCTGTTTTTTCTTCATTGTGAGAACGGAGATTTCTCTATTCTTATGAAAGATACTTTCTTTTCTCTGGTTCCCCTTTCATTGCAGAATGCAACCCTAAAACCCGTTCCAAATTTGAGGGAAAATTTCATGAAAGCCATGCTTGTTTGTACCTTCGAATTGATACTTGCTGCCAAATGAAGAACAATGTCCTAGAGGAAGACTTTGATGATAACTAGGTTTCTTCGGTGAAGCTTATTCAGGCTTTCCCAACTTTTCGGAGCTCATATGCCAGGATTTTACTCTGATGTCTAGGAGAGGGAAAATGAAAGGGCGGATCGACGAAGGCAAAGCTTATTGGAGTATGATGCGGTAAGCACACCTACCTGTTGGACACAATCTGGAGGAAATGGGCTAAAATCTTTATTTGTGAAATAGGAATAATTTTTTGGTGTGAACTTTTCTATTGATGAAGTTTATATATACTATTACCCTGAAGTGTGAACTTTTTGTGTCAGCAGCTCAAAAGAAACTTTTCTGTAACAACAATTGTAGTTGCTGGTGCTGTTGATGCCTACTGCTTCCTCACCCTTTCTCTAGAGGTGCCATCATCTTCTTTCTCCCACTTTTGCCAACTTGCAATCCTCTTTTTCTTCATAAATAATTTGCAAAAGAGCCCCTCATTGCAGTTTGAGAACTAACAGCAAGTGGATAAATGGGAACTGGATGTGCCTTGCCCACTGAGAGGAAATTGACATGTCTTCTCTTCTCTAATTTAAATGTTGCATTTGTGCAGACAACTGTGAGTTATGCTGTTGGAGCTTTAGGAAGGTGGGGCCTTGCTTATGCTTGTCTGTCATGACCACATTGAGATTTTCTTCAGCCACATCCATATTTGTATCATTTTCCTTTGCAGCATTTTTTGATGGATGCCTTCTGATTATGTGATCTGAGATGAGATGAGATGAGATGAAGGCACAGTACCTTTCAGCTCTTTCTATGCCTGGAAGTGGTGAATTTTGATCTTCAAAGCTTTCTACAGCCAATCATGGATGCTAAAGCAATTGATGACACTGTGCTTACAGGTGCCTTTGCCTTTGTGATGCTGTTGCAGCTATCTTTATTTGCAGCTACTCTTTCGCCATGCAGACTCTTTGTCTGAAGATAATGTTGCTGATGTATTCATGAGAAGGAAACTGAAGAAGTAAGTGCTCCCAGTCTGCTGTGCGTTACCTCCTTGTGTTGGGACAGGATTGCAGTTGAAGGATGAGGTTTTCTGCTTACAAAAGGCAATGTGGTATGCTGCCGTTGCCAAGATGATTTTGATTGAAATGGACAGACTCAACTTGTGGTTGATTATTCTCTAACACATGCTGAACCTGGTCCTAGTATGAATTTTGACTGCTATTTTGTGACTAAATGGGTGAGGTCCTGGTAAATTACAAACAATGTTAAGCACTATTTTGTGAGTTGAAATTCTTGAGGGCTTTGCATGCGGACTCTCTGTCCTTGCAAGATCTACCAAAATAGGGTGTGGGATTATAGATACCTCTCGTGTTTTAGCCCTTTACAGATTTTCTGCTATGTTGCAATGCAGAATTGGCATCAGGAGTGGTGATGTGAAAGACTCATTAGAGAAGACTTTTTATGGCATCGGAATGGCTTTATCATCCCCACGCCTGTCCATCCCTGCTGGCCTCTATACCTTGTGGGCATTTTCTGCACACTATTCTGAGACTTCCAGTTTCACCTTCCACTTGCAGGTCAGATTTTTTCAGTAATTCCCCACATCTGTCTCCTGTGTATCTTTTACAGTGTTTCCTTCTCTATATGTCTTCTTAGGATTCATTCAAATTTGCCGCCCTTTTTCAAGATCACTTCATTGATGTGGTTCCTCGTGACCTGCCAGCATAATTATACTGTGAACTGTTCTAGTGCTAATATGCAATGAATGGATACTCTAAACATA
>Ga0116228_10003101_pt1 | contig 14551 bp, 13 predicted proteins | sample S1TSphfallax_2_FD_89694 | JGI IMG/M metagenome (GOLD analysis project Ga0116228, IMG submission 89694) | Host-associated microbial communities from peat moss isolated from Minnesota, USA - S1T2_Fc - Sphagnum fallax MG | ecosystem: Host-associated > Plants > Peat moss > Unclassified | place...
GTGGAAGAATTTCTGGATTTCTGGGAAGATGACCACGCCGCCTGGGACGCCGGCGACTTGCTGGCGATGCTATGGACCTGGCAACATGCGGATTCCGATTTATCCAGAATTGTCGCAAGAACAATCGTGATGCCCTCGGATAGCGACATGTATTTCACGCTGGAGGAAGCCCGCATTGAGGCAGCACTCATTAACGACGCGGAGCTGCGCGTCCTCTACTCCCCCTACGGCCACTGCGCCGGCGCCCCAGGCCGCTTCGCCGCGGAAACGGTCGTGGTGGAACAGGCGATTAGGGAGCTGCTGGAGTATTAATAATTAACCCTCACCGTCATTCCCGCGAAAGCGGGAATCTTGTTGTTTGAGACGATTCTTTCGCAAAAGAAGATTCCCGCTTTCGCGAGAATGACGTGCGGGAGCCCTAACAATCCAACGTCGCCTGCCGCTCCCATTCCGATAGATGCGCCGCAAACGCGTTCCATTCGCCATGCTTCAATTTTGAATAGGCGGAAACAAAAGACTCCCCAAGTGCCGCCCTCAAAGTTGAGGAAGTTTCAAAGGCCCGCAGCGCATCCAGCAAGTTCAGCGGCAGGCGCTTGGCGTCCTTCACCAAATGCCCATCGGTGTACATGTTAATGTCCAGCCGCTTGCCGGGGTTTTTCTTCCCCTTAATCCCGTCCAGCCCCGCCGCCAGAATCCCCGCCTGCAGCAGATACGGGTTAGTCGATCCATCCGCCAGCCGCATCTCAAAGCGCCCTGGCTCCGGAATACGGATCATATGCGTGCGGTTATTGCCGGAATACGTCACCGTATTCGGCGCCCATGTGGCACCTGATGTTGTGCGCGGGGCATTGATGCGCTTGTAGGAATTCACTGTCGGGTTCAGCAGCGCGCAAAGCGCATCCGCATGTTCAATCACGCCGCCGATGAAATGATAGCCCAGCTTGGCAACCCCAAGCTCCCCCTTCGGGTCCTCAAACAGATTTTTGTTCCCCTTCCACAACGAAACATGGGAATGGCAGCCGGACCCGGTCAACCCCAAAAACGGTTTCGGCATAAAGGTCGCCCGCAACCCATGCTTTTCCGCAATGGACTTCGCCATGAACTTGAAAAACACATGCCGGTCGGCAGTCTTCAGCGCCGGAGCAAAAGTCCAGTTCATTTCAAACTGCCCGTTCGCATCCTCATGGTCGTTCTGGTACGCCTCCCAGCCCAGGCTCAGCATCGCATCGCAAATTTCGGTTATCACATCGTAACGCCGCATCAGCGCGCCGGCATCGTAGCAGGGTTTTGTGGCAGTGTCGGACGAATCCGAAATCGCACTGCCATCCGGCAGGGTAAGGAAAAACTCGCACTCCACGCCGCTCTTCATTTCAAACCCAGCCGCGGCGGCAGCGGCAATCACCTTTTTCAGCACCACCCGCGGTCCCTGTTCCACCGGCTTGCCATCCATCCAGATATCGGAGGCCAGCCACCCCACCTCAGGTTTCCACGGCAATTGTATCAGCGTCTCCGGGTCCGGCAGCGCGAACATGTCCGGGTCGGCCGGCGACATATCCAGCCAGGTCGCAAAGCCCGCAAACCCCGCGCCGTTTTTTTGCATGCCGGAAATGGCCGCGGCCGGCACCAGCTTCGCCCGCTGGCTGGCAAATAAATCCGTGTACGAAATAAGAAAATATTTTATGCCGCGTTCTTTGGCGACTTCACCCAGATCTATTGTCATTCAAAACCCTGTTGCTTGTTTTCCCGGTATCCAGCTGGTTCCCGCCAGCGGCACTTGCGCCATCGCGGCGGCTTCAATCGTCAGCGCCACCAAATCCTCCGGCTCAAGATTATGCAAATGGCTTTTGCCGCAAGCCCGCGCAATCGCCTGCGCTTCAAGCGTGAGAACGGAAAGATAATTCGCCAGCCGCCGCCCGGCCTTCACCGGGTCCAACCTGGCCGCCAGCACAGGGTCCTGCGTGGTAATGCCGGCGGGGTCGCGCCCCTCATGCCAATCATCATAAGCCCCTGCCGTGGTGCCGAGCTTCTGATATTCCGGCTCCCATTCCGGCGCATTATCCCCCAGCGCAATCAGCGCCGCCGTCCCAATCGCCACAGCATCCGCGCCCAGCGCCAGCGCTTTTGCAACATCCGCGCCGTTGCGGATACCTCCCGAAACAATCAACTGAATTTTTCGGTGCCAACCCAAATCCTGCAGCGCCTGCACGGCCGGCCGAATCGCGGCCAGAATCGGCAAACCCACATGCTCGATAAACACTTCCTGCGTCGCCGCCGTGCCGCCCTGCATCCCGTCCAGCACCACCACATCCGCACCGGCCTTTATCGCCAATGCCACATCGTAATAAGGGCGGCTCGCACCCACCTTAATATAAATCGGCTTCTCCCAATTCGTCAGCTCGCGCAGCTCAAGAATTTTAATTTCAAGATCATCCGGCCCGGTCCAATCGGGGTGCCGGCAAGCAGAACGCTGATCGATCCCCTCAGGCAAATTCCGCATGGCGGCAACGCGCGGCGAAATCTTCTGGCCCAGCAGCATCCCGCCGCCGCCGGGCTTCGCGCCCTGGCCAATCACCACCTCAATCGCATCGGCCCTGCGCAGATCAGTAAGATTCATCCCGTAGCGGGATGGCAGATATTGGTAGACCAGCGTCTGCGAATGCCCGCGCTCCTCCGGCGTCATCCCGCCATCGCCCGTGGTGGTTGAAGTTCCGACTTCCGTCGCCCCGCGCCCTAGCGCTTCCTTCGCATTACCCGAAAGCGCGCCAAAGGACATGCCGGCGATGGTGATCGGAATTTTCAAGTGAATCGGTTTGGAAGCAAACCGCGTCCCCAGCACCACATCGGTCCCGCAACGTTCGCGATAGCCTTCCAGCGGATAACGTGAAACGGACGCCCCCAGGAAAAGCAGATCATCAAAATGCGGCAGCTTGCGTTTTGCGCCGCCGCCACGAATGTCGTAAATGCCCGTCGCGGCGGCCCGCTGAATCTCCGCTATCGCAAACTCATCAAACGTGGCCGAGCGCCGCGGCGGCGTCCCCGGAATATGCGGAGCAGAAAAATCATTCATTTAATAGGCGCCCGCATTATCTACATGAAAATGATACAGCGTGCGGGCCGATCCAAAAAGCTTGAAAGCCCCCGCATCCGCAACAATCCCGGCCTTATCCAACAGCGCGGCAAGAATCGTCCGGTCCGCCTCGTTCATCGGTTTCTCCTCGCAATCCGCGCCCAGGCTTGCCACTTTGCCCCGCACAAAAATCCGCGCCTCATAAAGCGAATCCCCCAGCGCCTCGCCGGCATCGCCGAGAATCACCAGATTGCCGGATTGCGCCATGAACGCGCTCATATGCCCCACCGAGCCTTGCACGATGATATCAATCCCCTTCATGGAGATCCCGCAGCGCGCCGATGCATTGCCATCGATAATCAGCATCCCGCCATGCGCCGTCGCCCCCGCCGCCTGGCTGGCATCACCCTTCACATGCACCGTGCCGGACATCATGTTTTCCGCCACACCCGGCCCGGCATTGCCGGCAATGGTGATGGCCGCGCCGTCATTCATGCCAGCGCAGTAATAGCCAACATGCCCGGCAATCGTTATCGCCACCGGCACCGTCACACCCACCGCCACGGCGTGCTGGCCGCGCGGATTCAGTATCTGCCAAGCGGTCTGGTTGGTTTCCGGGGCCAACGCCGCCAGAGTGCTGTTCAGGCTGCGCAGTGAGTCAGTGGCAAGGTCAAAAGTCACCCCATCGCGCGGCGGCAGCTTTAATGCCACACTCACGCGGCCCGCTCCCGCGCCGGGCGCTCCCAAAAATACACCTTCGCCGGTTCCGGCTCAAACAAATGCGCTTTTGAAATTCCCGGGAGGTCAACAAGTGCGCGGTATTCGGAGCCAAACGCCACATAATCATCCGTCTCCGCCATCACCGCCGGCTTGCACGCCACCGGGTCCCGCAGCACGCCAAAACCGGACTCGGTGCCGACGACAAAGGTATAGAACCCATCCAGCTCGCCAAGCGCCGATGTCAGCGCCTCATCCAGTCTTTCACTTCGCAATTTCCAGGACAAAAAACCCGCCGCCACCTCCGTGTCATTCTGCGTCTCAAACGAAATATTCTCCCGCATCAGCCGGCGGCGCACATCATTATGGTTAGACAAAGAGCCATTATGCACCAAACACTGGTCCGGCCCGGTGGAAAACGGGTGCGCGCCGGCGGTGGTCACCGCGGATTCGGTCGCCATGCGCGTATGCCCAATGGCATGGCTGCCAGACATTCCCGCCAGGCCGAAGCGCCGGGAAACATCATCCGGCAATCCCACCCCTTTGAAAAGTTCCATCCGCGCGCCACTGGCAACAATCGCAACGCCGGGGTATTTCGCGGCAATCAGCCCGCGCACCGCAGCCTCCCGCGCTCGCGGCACCACAATCACCGCATGGTCGTCATGCACCGTCGCGGCAACCTCCAGTACGGCCCCAAGCTCGGCAAAATCCACATCGCCGCGCAGCGTTAATTTCACGGCCCCTGGCTCGCCCGCGCCATAAATGGCAAATCCGGCGGAATCCGGCCCCCGATCGGTCAAAACGCCCAGCATCGCGGCGGTCAGCGCGCCCAGTTCCGGTTCCAACGCACGGTTTTTCAGAAACAATCCGGCGATCCCGCACATTTGCCCAACCAATCAATCTGCCCGTGCAATTGTTAGCCAGTAAGGGCCGGCGCGTCAACTGCTAAGAACAATCAATTCTTATCAGGAAAGCTTTTGGCCGAATTTATCAGCGCCAGCGCGCGGTCGAAGGCGGTATCGGCATCCATCTCCGTCGTGTCGAACACCGTCGCATCCTCGGCCGGTTTTAACGGCGCAGCGGTCCGGTTGCGGTCCGCCTCATCGCGCGCCGCCAAGTCAGCGCGAACGTCCTCCAGCGCCAAAACCTCGCCCCGGGCCGAAAGTTCGGCATGGCGCCGCACGGCCCGCGCATCCAGGCTGGCGGTCACGAACAGCTTTATGTCCGCGTTTGGGAACACGATGGTCCCAATATCCCGCCCATCCAGCACAGCACCTTTTCTGCGCCCATAATCGCGCTGATAATCCAGCAGCGCCGCCCGTACGGCGGGGATTGATGCAACATGGCTCGCCGCCTTATCCGCTTCCGCCCCGCGCAAATCGCCCCGGCCAAGGTCCGCCTCCGTCAACGCCCGCGCGGCGCGCGCCGCGTCGTCCACATTGGCAGGGTCGCCCCCCGCATCCAGCACCAGCCTTCCCGTGGCGCGGTACAGCAGGCCGGTATCCAGATAAGGCAGCCCCAAAGCCGCCGCGATCCGCCGCGCCAGCGTCCCCTTGCCGGCCGCCGCCGGGCCATCAATGGCGATGATCATGCCGGCGTAATGGACGCGCCAAGCCGGCGCATAAGGGCAACAAAGCCCGGAAAGCTCGTATCAATAAAACTCACATCGTCAATCTTCATCGGCGCCGCCGTCACCTGGCCGAACACCGCGGCACTCATCGCCAGCCGATGGTCCATATGCGTCTCCACCAGCCCGCCGCCCGCGGGTGCGCCGCCGTGAATAATCAGATCATCATCCTCAATCTCCACCCGCACACCGCCGGCGCGCAGCAGGGCGGCGGTGGCGGCCAGGCGGTCGCTCTCCTTCACCCGCAATTCCGCCAGCCCCCGCAGCCGCGACGTGCCGCGCGCCAGCGCACAGGCCACGGCGAGAATCGGATACTCATCAATCATGCTCGGCGCCCGGCCCGGCGGCACATCCACCGCAACAAGTTCGGTGTGCTCTACAACCACATCCCCAATGCTCTCCCCGCCCTCGGTCCGCTGGTTCCGGATGGTAAGTTCCGCCCCCATTTCCCGCAGGGTCTCAAACAGCCCGGTGCGGAGCGGGTTCAGCCCCACCCCGGTCACCACCAGCCGCGATTCTGGCACGAGGAGCCCGGCGACGATGGGAAACGCCGCCGAGGAAGGGTCGCCAGGCACCGCCACATCCGCCCCTCGCAACTCCGGCTGGCCGGTCAGGCGAATCACCCGCCCCTTGCCCTGCATGCCCACCGTAATGGCCGCGCCAAAATGCCGCAGCATGTTTTCCGAATGGTCCCGCGTCGGCTCCGGCTCCTCAACCTCGGTAATGCCCCGCGCATTCAACCCCGCCAGCAAAACAGCGGATTTCACCTGCGCCGAGGCAACCGGCAGCCGATAAGTCAGCGGCAGCGCATCCCGCGCCCCCTGAATGCTCAGCGGCAGCCGGTCGCCGGGACGTGCGCAGAAAACGGCGCCGCAAGCCTTCAACGGCTCAATCACCCGGCGCATCGGCCGCTTCCGCAAGCTGGCATCGCCGGTCATCACGGAAAAAATATCGTGGCTGGCCAAAATTCCGCAAAGCAGCCGCGCCGCGGTGCCGGAATTGCCCATGTCCAAAATGTCACCCGGCGCCGTCAGCCCGCCAATGCCCCGCCCAGCCACCATCCAGTCCGCGCAGTCGCGCCAAGTTTCCGCTCCCAGCGCCCGCATGGCCGCCGCGGTGCGCAGCACGTCTTCGCCCTCCAGCAGCCCGGTTATCCTGGTCTCACCCACCGCCAGCGCGCCAAACATCAGCGCCCGGTGGCTGATCGATTTGTCGCCCGGCACCGCGGCCTCGCCCCTCAGCGGCGCATCCGGCCGTCCTGCCAGCATCGGCCTGATCTTTGAAGACTCCATGCCCCGCCGCTTAGCATGGCAGAAGCGGTTTGACATAGCACCAAGGGCGTGGCATCGCGCCGCCCCACGATTGAAGCCAAGATTGAGGTTAAAATGCCCAAGCCGGAACTCGGTGAGAAACATACCTGCGTTTCCTGCGGGGCTAGATTCTTCGATCTCGGCAAGGACCCCGCGGTCTGCCCGAAATGCAGCACCGAACAGCCGGCCGAGCAGCCGCGCCTGAAGCGCGCCGCGCCGATGCCTGATGAGGTGAAGAAAATCAGCAAACCCACGCCGGTGGACCCGGATGACGTGGACGTGGAAGTGGCCGATGACGACGCCGATGAGGATATTCTGGAAGACGCCGACGATTTGGAAGACGATGCCGACGTCATCGACGCCGATATCGACGTCCAGCCCGAAACAGACGACCCCGAAAGATAGTCGTCAGTGGTCAGTTGTCAGTCAAATCGTAGGATGGGCGCAGCCCATCACTTTGCTTACCGCCGCCCCGTCGTCACCGCAGTCAACCGCCTGCAGCACTAAGCCTGCCCGTTCGGCCCAAAATTCACCCGCTGCAGCCCCGGCGGCGCCGTATGGCCCGCCGGGCCCAGAACGTGCGCGGCGCTATCGGCAACCGGCTTGTTGAAATGGGTGACGCAGGCGGCGGAAAGCAGCGCCATGCCGGCGAACCCCGCCAAAATCAGCCCACGAATTTTTCGAAATTCAAACATATCCCAACATATCCCGCCACCGCCGCCGGCGCATTGATGTGGATCAACCAAATCGTGTATGTTACAATGGCATCGTGGCTGACCCGCACCTGCGCGAACGTCCATTGCTGAACCCGCCGCCGACATTTGATCCAGATCAAGGCAAAGAACCCCAGAAGGGGCAATAACACTGGCCTCTTGGATGGAGGCTGTGATGATTGCCGCTGACCTGATGACGAAGAACGTGGTAACCGTTTTACCTGAAACCACACTCGCGGATGCCGCGCGGATCATGCTCGCCCAGCGCGTGAGCGGCCTGCCGGTGCTCAATGACTCCGGCCACCTGGTCGGCGTGGTGACGGAGGGTGATTTGCTCCGCCGCGCCGAACTCGGCACCGAGGGCGAACAGCCCAGCTGGTTGAAAACATTTCTGGTGCCCTCCCGGCTTGCCGAGGATTACGTGCACAGCCATGGCCGCCATGTCTCGGAAGTCATGACGGAACAACCGATTTTCATCGCCCCTGGCACCAGCCTGGCCGAGGTGGCGGCGCTGATGCACAACAAGCGCATCAAGCGCCTGCCGGTGCTGGAAAACGGCACGCTTGTGGGCGTGATCAGCCGCTCCAACCTGCTGGCGGCCCTTTCCCGCAAGCTCATCGAAACCGCGGCGAAATCCTCGGATGATTCGATCGGAGACTATATTCTTGCGGAACTGAAACGCGAACGCTGGGCGCCGAAATCCGGCATCCGCGTGCATGTGCAGGAAAAAGTGGTGACGCTGGAAGGCGTGATTTTCAGCGACGCCGAGCACAAGGCGGTAAAAGTCATCGCCGAAAACGCACCCGGCGTGGCCGCGGTGGATGACCGCCTGGTCTATATCGACCCCGGCTCCGGCATGGCATTCCCGACGGCGTAACCTTTCATGGATTGGACGCCGTTCCGGCATGCAGAAATTTTGTCCAAAAATTTCCGGCGCAGGATACGCCATCGCCAATGAGGATGGGTGAAACCCATCATTGACGCACATCGCACCAGAGCAATCTATATCGTTGGCAAGAGCGATACGACTGCATCAAAGACTGTCTTAGGTGAAATCTCGTCTAACATTCCTTGCGCGCGAAGCAAAATATCGGTCTCCCGAATCTTCCAAGGCGAGTAGTTCGAAAAATTCCCATATTTTCCAAGCATAAAAACGCAAGGCAAGCCAATAGCATTCGCAATATGGGAAAAGCCGCTATCCACACCAAGAAATATTGTAGCTCTTTTTATAAGTTCTTGTTGTTGTCCCAATGACAATTCGTCTCGTAACAAATATACGCGCTTACTTTTGGCAAGAACCGGATTCAGGCCAAGTTCGATGATATTAAGTCCAGTCTTTGCAAGCAACATATCGGCAAATGCGCGGCATTGCTCGGCAGGCCAGGATCGAACGGCCGCGGTAGCTTGCGTGTGAATGAACAGAATTGGCTTTTTATCGAGGCCGAAAATTCGGCTTAAAAAATTCTGTGCATCAAAATTTTCGTCAGGGTAGGTTCGGGGCGTCTCATCGGCCCTCTTTCCAAGAACAATTGTCGAATAAACATCAGCCAGCGTTCGATCTGTGTAATAGTTTGCCGTGTTGATTCCGTTTGCATTCGGATTTTTGATGGATATCTGGAACATGTTGCATCGATGCCCATCCTCGTGAAAATTTGTCCAGCGTGCAAGGCCAAATATCCGGCGTAACAACAGAGCTTGAACATACGAATCGACACGGATTTTTGTGTTAATCTTAGGATGAAAATCAAGCGCCGCTAAATAGCTAGGGCGCGCAAGAACGACAACGTGCTCATCCTCTCTGGTAATCCGCCGTATTGCCGGATCAGCTGCCACAATATCCCCTAACCCGCCGGTCATGATGAGAACATGCAATCGTTTATTTTCAACTTGCGCCTTGATGTTTTGCCGATGCAACGCCCACGCACTATGCGCCAGTCCAAATGCCAAGAAATATCCGAAGTTTTTTATAACTTTCGTGTAACGTGTTACTTTCATGCGTGTAATTCAGCAGGAGGGGAAAAAGCCATCAATTATTGCGGCGGCGCGACTGTAAAGCGATGGGTGTCCCCGTCGGCCGTCTACGGCCTGGCCGACCAATGCGTCAGCCAAGGCTCCAACGCCCGCGCGGGCAGGGGGCGGGCAAAATAATACCCCTGCCCATGCGTCACGCCCAGGCCGCGCATCACCTCCAGCGTCGCCGCCGATTCAATCCCTTCCGCCACCACCGCGCGGCCGGTTTCGGCGGCCTGCGCGGTGATCCTGCGAATAAATTTCCGGGCCGGACCGGCGATCTCCTCGTCCTGATGCATCGCACCCGTCACAACGCCAATATCCAGCTTCACGGCCCGGAACGGCAATTCCAGCAACCGGTCCAAATTCGGCGTCTCCGGTGTAATATCATCCAGCGCCAGGCGGAAACCGGCATCCCGCAGCCGGGTGATCACATCGAACGCGGTGTCAAGGTCGGTAACCGGCTTGGTCTCCGTCAGCTCGAACCGCACAATTTCGGCCCGCACCCCGGCATTTTGCCGGACCCGCTCGACGATCGGCACGAGTTCGGGATGCAGCATGGCATCAAGCGGCAGGTTGAAGGCGAAGGCGACGCCAAGATCATCAAAATGCCCCTCGGCGCGCTCGGTCAGCGCGAGCTGGACGATGAGTCCGGTGAGCGTCATCGCCCGGTCGCTGGTGGTCATGGCGTTGATGATCGTCTCCGGCCCGATAATCTGGCCATCCGCCGCAACGGCGCGGGCCAGAATTTCCACGCTGCCCGGCCGCATATCGGCAAGCCGGACAATGGGCTGGTAGCGCATGCGGATGGATTCAATATTCGGCAGGGCTTCCGGCGGCCGGGCGATAAAATGCCGGCTGCTGCGTGCCGCCCGGTCCAGCGCCTGGTGCAGGCTCGCCTGGTCTACCGGGTGCTGCAAGGTCGCCGTACCTTCAAGCCGCGCCTCGCCAGGCCCGGCTTGGCCCAGCATCAGCAGCGGCACGGCCGGCCCGGTATCGCCCAGGGTCAGGTCCAGCAGCGTATTCAGCCAAGGCCCGCCGGCCGCGGCCTCCAGCGCCAGGGCGGAGAAATTGGCAGGCTGCGTGGCAAGCAGCACCACCGCATCCGCCGCATCCCGCGATTCGATGACGGGCCCGGCGGTGGATATATTGGCCGCACCCGCCAGCGCGCTTTGCCATTCCGGGCCGGCCACAGTTAATATTTTCTTAACAATCATCCTGTTTTCCGCGACTATACGTGCCATTCTTCCATAGTCACATTTAAGATAGGTTCAAAACGGACAGATTGCGAGGAAAATCTACGAAAAAAAACACGCCTCTCGAAATTATCAGATTTGAGAAATGGTCATAACTATTTCTTTAGTTTCGGCGGCGCCGTCCCGCGCCGCAGCCGGTGCTCGCCCAAAAACAGCAAAATCGGCGCGGCGATGAAGATCGAGGACGATGTCCCAACGACAATGCCGAACAGCATGATCCAGGCAAACCCCGAAAGCGCCGAACCGCCGAACAGCGCCAGCGGCAGCGCGGCCAGAAACACAGTGCCGGAGGTGCCAAGAGTCCGGTTCAACGTCTCGTTGATGGATTGGTCAATCAGCTCGCGCAACGGCATGGTTTTGTACTTGCGCAGGTTCTCCCGCATCCGGTCGTACACCACTACCTTGTCATTGGTGGAGTAGCCGATCACGGTCAGAATGGCGGCGATCGTCACCAGGTCGAACGGGATGCGGGTGATGACCATGAAACCGATGGTTTTCGTCGTATCCAAAAGCAGCGTCGCGACGGCGCCGACCGCGAACTGCCATTCGAACCGGAACCAGATATAGGCAAGGATCATCACAAAGCTGAGACCCAGCGCTTCCAGCCCTTGGCTGAAAAGCTGTTGGGAAACCGAAGCGCCAATCGCCTGGGTGGACAGAATGGTGGCCCCAGGTGATGCCTGGTGGAGCGCGGTTTCAACCTCCGCTATCGCGGTCTGTGTTTGTGCGGCGTTTTCGCGGGATTCCAGGCTGATCAGCACCCCGGTGCCGGCGCCCGAGCCAAAACTCTGCAGCCCGGCATCCGCAAGCCCGGCACTGGCCAGCGCCGAACGCAACGCCGAAAAATCCGCCTTTTGCGGCGTCTGAATCTGCAACACCACACCGCCGCGAAAATCCAGCCCCAGATTAAGCCCCGGTTTGAAGAACAAGGCGATGGACGCGGAGGAAAGGATGAATGACACGATAAGGCCGGCGAAACGGCCCTTCATGAACCGGATTTTTGTTCCATCCGGCACAAACCGGAACATCGGCCTCATAAACATATTTTTGGTCTCCCCCCTTAAACCGGCAATGCGGCGGGGCGCCGGGAGACATACCAGCGGGACGTGATCAGCCGGACCAGAACGGTCGCCGTGAACAAGGTGGTCAAAATACCAACGCAAATGGTGACGGCAAAACCGCGCACCGGCGGCGAGCCAAAGATGAACAGGGTCACGTGCGCCAAAAGCGTGGTGACGTTGGAATCGATAATCGTGCCATAGGCGCGTTTGTACCCCGCCTCCAGCGCCGCCAGCGGTTTGCGGCCGGCCTTCACCTCCTCGCGCACCCGTTCGTTGATCAGCACGTTGGCGTCAACCGCCATGCCGAGCGTGAGCAAAATGCCCGCCATCCCCGGCAGGGTCAGCGTGGCGCCCATCACCGAGAGAATCGCCAGCATAATAAAAAGATTCATCACCAGCGCGATATTCGCGAACCAACCGAACAGCCCGTAAAACGTCGCCATGAAAACCAGAACCAGCACAAACCCGACGCCAAGCGAGAGCGCCCCGGCGCGAATCGCATCCGCCCCCAGTTCCGGCCCCACGCTTTGCTCCTCGACAATCGAAAGCGGGGCGGGCAGGGCGCCGGCGCGCAGCAGCAGCGCCAGGTCGGTCGCCGATTGCGCGGTATAATTGCCGCTGATCTGCCCGGAACCGCCGGTAATCGGCTCGCGAATGACCGGCGCGGAAATCACCTTGCCGTCCAGAATAATCGCAAACGGCTTGCCGACATTGGCGGTTGTGGTGTCCGCAAATTCCCGGGCGCCAACGGAATTGAGCGAAAAATTCACCACCCACTGCCCGCTCTGCGGGTCCGTGCTGGCCTGGGCGTTCTCCAAATCCGCGCCATCCACCGCCACATTGGAAAATACTGTCACAGTCTGGCTTGTGTCGTCCTGCATGGGCAGCACGTCATCGCCCAGCGGCGGCATGGCGCCTGGCTGGGCCGTCGTATCCACCAGCTGAAACGTCATATGCGCCGTCGTGCCGATCAGGGCCTTGATCCGCTCCGGGTCCGAAACGCCGGGCAGCTGCACCACAATCTGGTCCTGCCCCTGCCGCGCAATCGACGGGTTCAGCACGCCGGACCCGTCAATCCGCCGCTGGATAATGGTGATGGATTGCTCAATCGCCTGCGATTCACGCGCAATCAGCGCCTGCGGTGGAAATGCCAGGGTCACGGCGGTACCGGCAATATTAAGCGCCAGGCTCGGCCCCGTATAGCTGCCCTGGCTGACGGTGATAAGTTTTTGCAACGCCGACTGCGCGGCTGGCCCGTTCGCCGCGTTGAGCAGGCTTAGTGTAACCTGATTTTCCGCCGGGTCGGCATGCAGGCCGATATATCCCAGCGAAGCCCCCCGCATCGCCTGCCGAACCTGATCCACCAGCGAATTCAAATCCTGTTTTTCGACCGCGGAGAAATCGATTTGCAGGAGCAAATAACTGCCGCCGCGCAAATCCAGCCCCAAATGCACCTGGTTCCAGGGAATGAAACTGGGCAGAAACGACGGCCGGGGCGTTAGATTGGGCAGCGAAAGCAAAACCCCCAGCGCGCAAACGGCAGCAATGGCGAGGGTCTTGGCGCGAGTAAAATAAAGCATGGTCGGCGGCAGGCTCCGGCGGTTCTTTTGGGCAGCGTATGGCCGTACCACCCGTTGCACGCAACCCCGCGCGGTTATACCAACGGTCTTGGGGTTGGGCCTAAGGAAGTAAGGCCAGGGGGCTCTGCCCCCTGGACCCCCGCCAAAGGCTGAGCCTTTGGAATCCTTTAATAAGGTTTTGAAGAGGGGGGCGGTCCATGGCTTTCCAGCGCCCATACCGCGACGCCCCCCTCTTCAAAACCTTAAGGGTTCTAAGGGCTGTGCCCTTAGCGGGGTCCAGGGGCGGAGCCCCTGGCCTTTCTTACTTAGGGTTACACCGCAGGATCGTTGGGGGATAACGCATGGAGCGGTTACGGGTTGGCCTAATCGGGGCAGGGCATTTTGGGCGGTTTCATGCGCTGAAGCTGGCGGCCGGCGCGCGGGTGCGGCTGGCCGGGATTTACGACCCGGATTCTGAGCGGGCGCAGGCCGTTGCGTGGGAAGCTGGTGGCGCGGTGCGGGGGCTGGAGGACTTGCTGGCGGAGTCCGACGCGGTGATTATCGCGGCGCCGGCGGAATATCATTTTGATCTGGCGTCCCATGCGTTGCGCGCAAAAAAGCACGTGCTGGTGGAAAAGCCGATTGCGGCGACCTTGGACCAGGCGGCGGAACTCGGGAGCCTGGCGGCCGCTTCGGGCCTGGTTTTGCAAGTTGGGCATCTGGAACGGTTTTCCGCGGCCTATGGCGCGGTGATCGGCCGGATGGGCAGGCCGCTTTATATAGAAGCGGTGCGCATCGCCCCCTTCAAGCCGCGCGGCACCGATGTTTCGGTCATTCTGGACCTGATGATTCACGACCTGGATTTAATCCTCGCCCTGATCGCCGCCCCCATCGACCATGTGGATGCCGTCGGCGCCTCGGTTGCCAGCGCGCATGAGGATATCGCCAATGCCCGCATCCGCTTCGGCAACGGCGCGGTGGCGACGATCACCGCCAGCCGGATTTCCCTGAAAACCGAGCGCAAAATGCGCATTTTCTCCCAAAGCGGCTATCTGACGGTTGATTTCGCCGCCCGAAAGCTGACGCTCATCGGCCGTGATATCGGCATGAAGCTGCCTGGCTTCGAAGAATTTGGCGTCGAGCAGGCCGGCTGGGAAGACCATGATTCGCTGGCCGCCGAACACGCGGCGTTCGTAGCCTCCATCCTGGACGGCGCGCCCGTGATGGTAGA
>Ga0116228_10003102_pt1 | contig 14546 bp, 14 predicted proteins | sample S1TSphfallax_2_FD_89694 | JGI IMG/M metagenome (GOLD analysis project Ga0116228, IMG submission 89694) | Host-associated microbial communities from peat moss isolated from Minnesota, USA - S1T2_Fc - Sphagnum fallax MG | ecosystem: Host-associated > Plants > Peat moss > Unclassified | place...
ATGGCGGTGTAGGCTGGCGCGCGAGATGCCAAGTGCGGCACAACTGGCTGAAACGCTGCCTGTTTGCGGCAGCGCGGCAGCCAATGAGCAGGATCACGCTGTTTGATGGGCTTTCGGTCGCGTAATTTGATGGGCTTCCTAGGGCCTGTCATCAATTGAGCAGGATTGCGGCGGAGGTGAGGTGAACGCCCGCTAGGAAGTTGCGGGCGGTCTTGTCGTAGCGGGTGGCGATGCACCTGAATTGCTTCAGTTTTGCGAAGAAGTTTTCGATCAGGTGACGCGCCTGATAGAGGTTTCGATCATAGTCCCGGACGGTGCTGCGGTTTTTCTTGGGCGGGATTACCGCTGTCTTGCCGGCTTCGGCCAGCTTCGCAATGACGCGCTCGTCGGCGTCGAAGGCGCGGTCGGCGATCAGGGTTGGAGCCGCCATGACGGGCAGGAGTTCGTCGGCGCCTTCAAGATCGTGGGCTTGGCCACCCGTCAAACAGAACGCGATGGGGTTGCCAAGCGCATCGACAAGAGCGTGGATTTTCGTGCTCAATCCGCCGCGCGATCGGCCGATGGCCTGGTCTTCATCGGCTTTTTTTTGGCGCCGGAGCTGTGCTGATGGGCGCGCACGATGGTGCTGTCGATCATTGCGTATTCGTTGTCGGCGTCGGCGGCCAAATGGTTGAAAACCTTCTCCCACACGCCTGACTTCGCCCAGCGGCTGAACCGCAGATGGACGGCAACTCCGTCGCCAAATCGTTCCGGCAGGTCACGCCAGGGGATGCCTGCGCGAAATCGGAAGAGAACCGCCTCCACAAACAGACGGTTGTCGGTAGCCGTAACCCCGACAGAGCCCTCACGACCAGGAAGAAGGTCGCTAATCCGTTCCCATTGGTCGTCCCGAAGTCCGTAGCGTCGCATTCGCCAGCTCCAAACAAGCTGACACGCTATGAATCGAAGTTTTTGCCGCGCCGGAATCGGCCCAGCCACTCGCCATATCGAAGGCGACTCTACTGTTGTATTTATGACTCACCCGGCAGACCCCCTAATTGAAGACAGGCCCTAGTAGACATATTTTTCTTTTTTTCAAAGAAAGCGAGCGATTGGCAATTTAGAGCAATCTCGGCCAGACCGGCTGGGCTCGCCAACTTCCACTGAGTTACCCGGCTAGGTGCCCGAGTATCGTTGCGAATGATTGCCACGCAGTGGATTCTGAAATGGGCGTAACGGTCAGTTGGAAGAACAACACGTATGCACCGCCGATCAAGTAGACGGGGTGGGGCCGGCCGCGCGTACGCCAGTCGTAGAATATGGCCGCTAGGATGAGGATGTCGCCCACCAGGGCGGGTGGGATCGAGGCGGAAACCGGCGGCACGTCGATCTGCGGCACGCCAGGCGTGGGCGGCGGCGCGTGGACATCCGGCGGCGGCGCCAGGAAGACAAAAAACCAGCGTGCGATTGGCGCGCCCATCAGGCTCATTGTGAACAGCAGCATAAGTCGCCTGTGCATTTCGATTTGCCGCACGCGCACAATGGCAAGAACGAACATCGGCAGCAGCAACGGAATGCCACTGAAGCTCACCCATTCGAAGGCGCGCACGGCATGCGCGGTGCCTGACGGTTGGCCAGGCAGGGAGGCCTGTGAAATACGCACGGAGACGAGCGTGGTGATGATGAACACCATGCCCGTTACGATCGCAATGCCCCAAATGCCCCAGCTGCGGTGAGCCAGGATTTTGCCTCGTGCCACCAACAAGGTTTGCGCGAAAAACAGGATCACCCAGGCATACAAGATCGCTGCATGAATATGCACGATCGGCTCACCGGTGAAGCTGCGGTTCGCGACCGGTAGGAAATAGGTCGGCACGAAGCCCAGCACCGCGATGGCCAGACACACGCCAGCCATCCATACATAAAAGCGGCGAGGCGCTTCGGTGCGCCCGCACACCATTGTCAGGGCTTCGCTCATCGTCCTTCCTTCCGGGGGCGTGGGCCACCTAGTCGCCGTTCTTCAGTAATCGGCGGAAAAACGCTAGGCCGCTTAAGCCGGTTGTCAGTCTACGGGACTTACATGCTGGCTGCCCCTATCCGCAAGCCCGACCCGCCGCCGTTCGCGTCGACAGTCAACGCAGGCAGTGACTGCGGCGCTCAGCATCGCGCCGGCGGCAGCGGACGCAGCGCCGCGATGGCGTCGCGGATATGCTGGAACAATCCGCGCGAGACCATGACCTCGGCCATCTGAAACGTGATCGATCGCCCGTGCCTGACGATCTTGGCGCCGATCTTGACCAGCCGGTCCCGCAAGGTGGTCATCGACCAATGGCTGACTGCCTCGGGCAAGGTCAGGGTGCGCAGGAAACGGGCGAGGTTGTAGGCCAGGGCATGCAGTTGCGGCCGCACCGCGTTCGCGGCGAAGCGGTGGCAGGACAGGCCGGTGCACACGATCGCGGTCTTGCCCTCCTTGATGTGTTGCTCCGCCGTGCCACGCTGATTGTAGAACAGCGTCACCCGAGACTTGGCCAACCCACAGCGGTACACTGCGTAACACAAGCCCGCTATGATCATGACCTGGTATCGGCCTAGATCAGCTGTGGCGCACGCGCGCCAGGGACACCGATGATTGCACTTCATAGACTAAGCCCGATCGTCGTCACGCTGGCTGTCATGGCGGCTTTTCATGCACCGCCGGCGCACGCCGCCGCGTGCGACGGTCTGACATTCGAATGTCTCCACCCCGCATTCCTGCACACCGAAATTCCGGCATACTGGCAATACGCGGCCCCGACATCGCCGGTGCAATACAGCCAGGCCAATAACGACTACATGTCCCGCTTCGTCAGCCCAAGCGGCAAGAAAATCACCGTCGTTGTCAAATCGCCCGTGATCACCAAAGAATACGACGTGCCGCCGATCGCGCCCAAGCAGGATGTTGCGTCATATCTGACGAACGCCTTGCTTGATCATAATGTTCTGCGAAACGGCACGCTGATAAAATTCCCCAGGGCGACCTATGATATGGCATGGTCGCCGTATTCGAACTGCAACCAAAGCTACGAATGGCTGCCGCCCGCCAGCGGCCTGACGGACATGGTGATCGACGGGCAGGGCTCGACCGTCAACTTCTCCGCCTTCTGCAATGGCGTTGGAGTGTTGAACGCCCAGCGCGTCGTATTGAAGAATTTCACCTTCGTATGGCCGAAGTTGGAGATCGCGACGGTCGGAACCGTCATCTCCGCCAATCGGAATACCTATTCGGTGCATGTCGGTCCCGTGCGGTTTGGCGCGACTCCAACATTGATCGCGGCCGTCATCGCGTGGGACAAAGCAAACAGCCATTATGATTTGGTCAACTGGCAGGACACCGCCTATTACGGGGACGGTGTCACGACCGGTGCACCCTATCAATGTTCGGAAACATCCGCGCAGCAGAAGACGCACGGATGCACGCTGGTGCTGCAAAATCAGAACTCCGGCTTCAGGCCCGGGCAAGCTGTCATTGTGCGCTATTACGATTATGATAATGCTATCGTCGCCAATGGGCAGGATCTGACATTCGATCACCTGTGGCTGGAGAATCTGCCGGGCACGGGCTTCAATCTTCAAGGCGGACGCGGCCTTCGCATCACCCGCTCCACCCTGACGCGCATGGGCCACGAGCCAATGTCCGCCGGCGGCAATGCCTCGGCGATCTTCGGCTCCGTCAGCGGTGACGTCGTTCTCGATCATGATGTTTTCGGCTATTCCGGCGATGACGGGTTTCAAATAAATTTCCAGCTCGCGCAATATGTCGTTCCGCCATCGACCGGCAACGGCAGTCCGTTCACGCCGGTCGAACCCTCGCTTGCCAATGGCGTGCCATGGCCCAACCCGGCAGCACCCGGCGACGTCTTCTTGCTCTATGACAATGACTTGCGTTTCAGGGGCGCCAGGGGCGTCGCGCAGGTCATGACGCAAAGCGGCGGGCCGTCCAACACAAGTCCGGACATCTTGACGCTGGACCGTGCGATCGGCCACGATCTGGTCAGCAACGGCTTCATCGGCGCGGACCTGACGCAGTTCGCCGGCGCACGGTACGTCATTGAAGACAATGTCTTCAAATATACCGCCGGCCGCGCATTGCTGCTGCAAACCCCGTTTGGCCGCGTCACCAATAATCGCTTTGTGGGACAGTCGGCGCGGCAGATCTACCTGATGACGAGCCAATATTGGGGCGAGGGCGGCGGCGGCCAGGAACTTACCATCGCCCATAATATCTTCGACGCCAGGGGGCATGGCGGGGATTTTCTCGCCATCGACATCGCGGCTGAACCGGTCAATCCGTCCCTGAATATTGGGCCCGAAGTCACGAACCTGACATCCGCCGCGCCGAGCGTGAACGAAAACATCATCATCGCGGATAACAGCTTTCTGACCGACCGCGTCACCGATCTGGTGAACATCTCGTCGGCCAATAATATTCTGTTCAGCGGCAATGCTTTCCACCTCACGATACGTCCCGCGCCGCACGGTGAGCTCGCCCCTTATCCGGGCTTCGGCGCCGGCCAATACCCCGTGTCCGCTCACGATGCCGCGAACATCTATTTCGACAACATAAACCAATTCGATCCGAGCTGGCGCGCGCGCGCATCCTGCGCGCAGTCAAGGCTGCTCCGGCTCACCGTGCCTGCGCCCACGCTCCGCGTCGTCCAACCGGCCGCCTGCGCCATAGCAGCCACGACATCGAATTTCGTCTTTCAAACATCCCCCGGTCATCCGAATTAGGTCGCGCGCGGCGGGACCAATTGGCCAAGCTACGTCGCGTCATGACGATCCAGCCGCGCGGTGCGCGCCGCGGCGCATCAGCCGCAAGGTCTCCGCGTCGGGCGTCGCGTAGATCAGCACCGGATCGGGTTCGACCTGACAGCCGCGCAAGCCGGACCAGTCGCCTGAGAGCAGATGGTCGCGGTATTGCGCCGCGAGCGGCGTGTCGCTGACCAGCGCGCCCAGAATTCCTATAAGAGACTATTTACCTAACGCACCACGATGTGCTATCCTCCACGCGCTAACCCAGGGACCGCGGCCACCACCGGGAATCCTGGATACTCCATACGATACCGGAAAGGGTTGGCCCGGGCCAACCCTTTTCGTATTAGCAACAGGTAGCCCGATGAAATCCGGGTCTCCACCGCGGTTGGCATGCGCCAATCGCAGCATATGGCGGACCCATCCGGCGCCCTGCTAGGCTATCCACGCCACCAGAAAGCAACCGGATGGAACCACCAGCGCCCCCGCCGCCGTTTCCCCCGCGCGCCGCCCGTCGCACGCGCATTCCGCCGATGTGAGGGAAACCTTGGACGACCAGGCACCCAGTCCAGCGCGGGAAACGCCCGCGTTCCTTGCCAACTGCGGCGATATCGGCCGCCTCATTGCCGCGTTCGACTGGGCCGCCACGCCGCTCGGCCCGATTCCCGACTGGCCGCAGAGCCTGCGCCACACCGTTGCCCTGATGCTGCGCTCCCCCGCGCCGATGGCCCTCCTATGGGGGCAGCAAGGCATATTGCTCTATAACGAGGGCTATGCCGCCATCGCCGGCCGGCGCCACCCCGAAATCCTCGGTATGCCGGCGCTCGCCGCCTGGCCGGAAGCGGCCGACCTGAACGCCCAGGTCCTCGCCACCTGCCTCGCCGGCGGAACGCTGTCCTTCAAGGATCGCCACCTGACGCTGTCGCGCAACGGTGCCCCCGAGGATGTGTGGCTCGACGTCGCCTACAGCCCCGCGCTGGACGATGACAACCGTCCCGCCGGCGCGCTGGTGGTGGTCACCGAAACCACCCAGCGCGTGCTCGCCGACGAGCGCCTGCGCATCGCCCAGGCCGCCGGCCGCTTCGGCGCCTTCGAATGGTTCCCGCACGAGGGCCGCTCCGTTGTCTCCGACACCTACCGCGAGATCTTCGGTCTCTCCCCGGACGAGCAGGTGACCGACGAAACATTGCTGGCCATGATCCCGGAGCAGGACCGCGCGCGCACCGGCAACCGCCGCCTCGGCCTGCGCGGCAACCCGCTATCCTATGCCGAATACCGCATCCGCCATCCCGCCACCGGCGACATCCGCTGGATCGCCCGCCGCGGCGAAATCCTGCCCAGCGGCCCGGACGCGGCACCGCGCTATATCGGCGTCGCCTGGGACATCACCGAGAGAAAACAGGCCGAATTGCAGGACAATTTCCTCGCGTCCTTCAGCGACCGGCTGCGCGACGTCACCGATGCACGCACCGTGCTCGATGTCGCCAGCGAAATGCTCGGCCGCCATCTCGCCGCCGGCCGCGTCGGCTACGGCGAAATAGATGATGGCGGGCTGTACTGCACCGTCGAGCGCGACTGGACCGACGGCGTCATGCCCAGCATCGCCGGCCGCCACGCCATGGACGCGTTCGGCAGCAAGGTCGCCAATCAACTGCGCCGCGGCGAAACCATCCGGGTCGCGGACGCGTGGGCCGATCCGCGCTTGCAGGAGCCGGGCCTCGCCGAGGCCTATGCCACCATTTCGACCCGCGCCCGCCTGGTCGTGCCGCTGATCCGGGACGGCGCGTTCGTCGGCCTGATGTTCGCCCAATGCATGCAGCCGCGCGCCTGGTCCGACGCCGATGTCGAGGTGATCGAGGCGGTGGCCGCCCGCACCTGGGATTCGGTGCAGCGCGCCCGCGCCGAACAGCGCCTGCGCGACAGCGAGGCGAATTTCCGCCTGCTGGCCGAGGCGGTGCCGTTGCAGGTCTGGCAGGCCGGCCCGGACGGCCGCGTGTTCTGGGTGAACGACTATACCTGCGCCTATACCGGCGAAGCGCGGCCCGACCTGTATCGCGATGATTGGGCGAGGCTGATCTACCCGGAGGACATGCAAAGGACGGTCGCCTGGTACGGCGCGCTCATCGCCGACGGCATCGGCGGCGGCATCGAATATCGCATGCGCCGTGCCGACGGTGCGTTCCGCTGGCACATCGTCCGCGTCATGCCGATCCGCGGCGCCAACGGCCAGATCATCCGCTGGATCGGCACCAGCACCGATATCGAGGACCAGCGCCGCGCGCTCGCCGACCAGGTCCGCGCGAACGCCATGCTGGAAGAACGCGTGGAGGAACGCACGCGCGCCTTGCGCGAAACCGAAGCCGCCTTGCGCCAATCGCAGAAGATGGAGGCGATCGGCCAGCTCACCGGCGGCATCGCGCATGATTTCAACAATCTGCTCGCCAGCGTGATCGGCGCGCTGCAATTGATCCGCCGCCGGCTGCAACGCAGCTTCCCGGCCGACGATACGCGCGTCGCCGAGCTGAATCGTTTCATGGACGCCGCCATCGCCTCGTCCCACCGCGGCGCGGCCTTGATTCACCGCCTGCTCGCCTTCGCCCGCCGCCAGGCGCTCGATACCAAGCCGGTGGACGTGGCCGCCCTGTTGCACGGCATGGACGACCTGCTGCGCCGCACGCTTGGCGAACAGGTGCATCTCGGCATCGATGTGCCGCCCGAGTGCTGGCCGGCCATGACCGACCCGAACCAGTTGGAAAGTGCCATCCTGAACCTGGCCATCAACGCCCGCGACGCCATGCAGGCGGGCGGCCGCCTCAGCATCGCGGCCGCCTGCGTGGCGCTGGACGCGATCAGTGCAGCCGGCTGCGGCAATCTCCAGCCCGGCGATTACGTCGCCATCAGTGTCGCCGATACCGGCGCCGGCATGCCGGCCGAGGTGATCGAAAAAGCGTTCGACCCGTTCTTCACCACCAAGCCGCCGGGGCAGGGCACCGGCCTGGGCCTGTCGATGGTCTATGGTTTCACCCACCAGTCCGGCGGCCACGTCGCCATCAACAGCGTCGTCGGCCACGGCACCACGATCACGCTCTATCTGCCGCGCGCGACGGCTTCCGTCGCCTCGCCCGCCGCCGTCGCCGGCGTCGTGCCGCGCGGCGCCGGCCAGACCGTGCTGGTGGTGGAGGATGTGCCCGCGGTCCGCATGCTGATCGTGGAGGTGTTGCGCGACCTTGGCTATGCGCCGATCGAGGCGGCCGACGCCAACACCGCCCTGCCGGTCATCGACGGTGACGGCGCGATCGACCTGCTGGTCTCCGACGTCGGCCTGCCTGGTCTGAGCGGCTGCGAGATCGCCGACCACGCGCGCGCGCGGCGCCCCGGCCTGAAAGTGCTGTTCGTCACCGGCTACGCGGAAGACGAGGCCATCCGTGGCGGTGGCCTGGGGCCGGACACCGCGGTGATTACCAAGCCGTTCGAGATAGATGTGCTGGCGGCGAAGATCAGCGACATGATGAACGCGTGAGGGTGGGCTGCTTATCGCCCACCCTTGGGCTTGCGGCGGAACCGTATCCCGCCCGATGCGTTAGCGTGCTGATGGAAAGGAGCACGAGCATGCAAAAGACCTTCCAAACCCTGGACGGCGAGCCCGTCGCCACCACGTCCGGCACCCTCGTGGTCTTGCCGCCCGGCGAGGCCGATATCCACCGCGTGGCGGACGGCTACGCGATCGAAGTGACCGGCATCGAGCCGGTTGTCGTTCCGGTCGGCGAGTTCGAGCGTCTCCTCTCGGAGGGTCAGTTGCACGGTCTCGCAGCCTGAACACCAGGCTGTTGCCACCGTGAAACTAGCGTTTTCGGCAGCCGCGCTCTGGACCTCCCAGCAGATGGGCCGCGCCAGCACATTCGCGCTGGCCTGCGCCGGCGTTTTTGTCTGGGGTATCACCGGCCCGTATTTCCGTTTTTCCGATACATGGCAGTTGGTGATCAACACCGGCACCACCATCGTGACGTTCCTGATGGTATTTCTGATCCAGAATACGCAGAACCGCGACATGTCCGCGCTGCATCTCAAGCTCGACGAATTGATCCGCGTCAACCGCGACGCGCGCAATACGCTGTTGAACCTGGAGGACATGACCGAGGAAGAACTGGCACGGGTGAAGCACGCGTTCGCGACGCTTGCCGCGGCCGAACTGGCGTCTACACCTCAGCCGCACCTTGTTGTTCAAGCAGGCGCATGATTTCGGTGATATCGTGCCGCGGGCCCAGCGCCGCGGATGCCAGGCGCCAAGTCTCCAGCACCGCGGCCAAGGCCGGCGCCCGCACCCCCGCCTGATCCGCCAGCGCGCCGGCGATGGCGATATCCTTGCAGAACAATTCCAGCGATTGCCCGAAATCGAAACGGCGCGTCAGCACATGGCGCGGCAATTTCACCTCCGTCGCATGGCTGCGGCCGGACCCCGCATTCCACACCGCCACCATCGCCGCCGGATCAAGCCCCAGGCGTGCGCCGATCGCCAGCGCCTCGGTGGCGCTCAACAGGCTTGCCGCCGACAGGTAATTATTCAACGCCTTCACCGCGTGGCCGGACCCGACCGGCCCGACATGGAACACCTGCCGGCACATCATTTCCAGCAACGCCACGTGCCGCGCGAAGATCGCCGGATCGCCGCCCACCATCGCGGTCAGGCTGCCATCCCGCGCGCCCGCCATGCCGCCGCTGACCGGCGCGTCCAGCAACGCAACGTTCCGGCCCGCCAATTCCGCCGCCATCGCCACCGTCGCCGCGGGTGCTGCCGAACTCATATCGATCACGGTCCGGCGCGGCAGCGTGGCGCAGGCGCCTGCGGTGCCCAGCAATGCGGCCCGCACCTCCACATCGCTCGGCAACATCGTAATGACGATGTCGCCTTGCAGCGCCGCGCCGGATGCCGCGGCCGCGATACCACGATTTTGAAACGGTTCGCGCGCGGCGGCGGATATGTCGGCCACGCTCAACGCCACGCCGGCCGCGGCGAGGCGCATCGCCATCGGGCCGCCCATGCGGCCCAGCCCGATGAACAGAACGCCTTCCACTTACTTCGCATGCCCCCGCGCGGCGATGGCGATGGACATCGCATCGATCCCGCGCCGCGCATCGTCCTCGTCCGCCAAACCTGCCACCTGGCGCGCGAAGCGCCGCAGCAACCGCACCGAGTCCGGATCGAGTGCGGCGATCATGCGCGCGAACGCGAGCGCCCGTGTCATCGCCGTCCCCGGCGGCACCACTTCGGTGACAATGCCGATATCGCGCGCCTCTGCCGCGCCGAATTCCCGGCTGGTCAGGGCTATTTCGAACGCCTTCTTGAACGGCACGAACTTGCCGAAATAGGACAGCACGACCAGCGGTGGCAGAAGATGCGACATTTCCGGCAACGCGAAATTTGCATCCGCCGCCGCAATGGTTATGTCGCACTGCGTCGCGAACCCGCACCCGAACCCGAACGCATGCCCTTCCACCGCCGCCACGAACGGCACCGGCGACTCGCGCAACCGCTTGTTCGCTGCCAGGATCAACCCCAGATCGTCGCGGATATCCGCCGCCTGCGTCAGCCCCTTGGCGCCGACGCGCCCATTGCAGAAATGTGCCCCTTCGCCGGCCACCACCACCGCCCGCAAATCCTTGCCGCCGATGACAATGTCGAGCGTTTCGGCCAGTTCGATGATCTGCGGAGACGAAATGAAATTACCGTCGGCGCTGCGCGTAAACAGGACGCTGACAATGCCGCCGCCTTGGTCAATAATGTGCATCTATGGCCTCGAAGGAAGAAAGCACTTATTCTTTGAAAAAAGAAGCAAAAAACTTTGATCTGTTCGGCGGTGCGTCCACTTGCCGCGTAAACATTTCCGCCCGCCGCCAGGAGCAAAAGTTTTTTGGTTCTTTTTTTCAAAAAATAACATCTTCTTTTGCCTCATAGGTTTTGCTATGACAACACCTCGCTTTCGATACAAGGGATATGCTTCTTGCCCACCATAGACATAAACGGCGAAACGCTCGGCTACGACCGTGCGGGCGCCGGCGAACCGCTGCTGCTCATTCACAGTCTCGGCACCGCCGCCTGGCTGTGGCGCGCGCAAATCGCGCGCTGGAGCCCGCATTTCGACGTCATTGCGGTGGACGCGCGCGGCCACGGCCGATCGACCTGCAATGGCGGCTTCACCGTTCGCGCGGTGGCCGACGATCTGCGCGCCATCCTCGCCGCCTTCGCTGTCGGTCCAGCGCGTATCGTCGCCATTTCGATGGGTGGTCCGATCGCCGCCGATCTGATCGACCTCGCCCCGCACGCCGCCAAACGCCTCGTCATCGCCGACAGTTTCGCCACCCAAGGCGATGCCGGCGCCGTCCGCGCCGCCGCCATCGAGGCCAGCATCGCCGCCACGTCGATGCATTCCTACGGCCGCCAATACGCCGCCGACACGCTGGCCGAGGACACCGATATATCGATTTTCGAAACCCTGGCCGCCAGCATCGCCGGCATGAGCGCGTCGCATTATCTTCAGGCCGCACGGTCGGTTTTCACCAGCGACTGTACCGAGAAGTTGCGCGCCATTCGCATTCCGACGCGCGTTGTCGTCGGCGCGCGCGACCAGCGCACCCCGCCGCGTCTGGCGGAGGAAATCGCAGCACTCGTCCCCGGCGCGGACTTGCATGTCATCGACGGCGCGCGTCATCTTGCCAATCTCGACCGCCCGGACGGTTTCCACGCGGTGGTCGACCCGTTTTTGGAGCTACCCGCATGACCGACGCGCTGTACGAAAAAGGCCTCGAAATCCGCCGCGAAGTGGTCGGTGCGGAATATGTCGACAAATCGCTCGCCGAGGCCGACGATTTCACCCGCCCGTTCCAGGAACTGGTCACCCGCTATTGCTGGGGCGACGTCTGGAGTCGCCCAGGGCTCGAACGCAGCGAACGCTCCATCATCAACCTGGCCATGATTGCGGCGCTGAACCGGCCGCACGAACTGAAACTGCATGTTCGCGGCGCCCTTCGCAACGGTCTCACGCGCGATCAGATCCGTGAAATCTTCATGCAGGTTGCGATCTATTGCGGCGTCCCGGCGGCGCTCGACAGTTTTCGCGTGGCGCGTGAGGTTTTCAAGGAAATCGACAAGGAAGCGCCATAGACAGGCAACGGAAGAAAGTATGTTCTTTTTGGAAAAAAAGAACCAAAACACTTTTGCTCTATTGGATACGTGCAAGGTCACGCAACCAATCGGCCGTCGATCGTCATTGCTTCGCCGTCTAGTGATACCGAGCATGCCCGCAATGGAATATCCATGTGGCACGGTGTGTCGCGCTTGCCGCCGGCCTCATTATTCGGGCCGCTCGACCACAGGAAATTCCCGCTGAACGATCTGGCATCCATGCCGATCGTCGCCTCCCGGTCGTACAGCCCCAGCGTCGTCCAATGCGCCCGGTCGTGCAGGCCCCAGCCAACATGCGCCATCGCATATGCATCCGTGTCATCGAAACTCTCGATATACCGCCGTAGAAACTCCGCCTCGAACCCGCCCTCGATCTTGACGATGAACCCGGCTTCCACCGTCAAGCGTATCGGCTCCCGCGCATAGCGCTTGAACGGCAGCAGAATATCCCCCGTATCGATCACCAGCGTTCCCTCCGCTGTGCCTTCATTCGGCCACGTCGCCACCAGGCAACTCGGCCAATGGTCCCACCCGCCGCGCTGATCGACAAACCCCTGCTGCCGCAACACCGGGTATTCGCCCACGGCGCAACGAAAATCCGTCCCCGCCTTCGATGTCGCGGTGAAAATCTTCGCGCGCCCCAACCTTGCCGCGGCGGCGGTCGCCCGCACGCCATCCGCCGCGGTCGGCAACATGCGCAGCAAAATCTCCGGTGGTTCCACCGCCAGCAGCATGCGCGCGCCACCTTGCAGCACCTCCGCCTGCTCCGGCGAAAATAGCAGCAGCATCGTATCGATCACCAGATCGCTCGCCTTCAGCGCCGCCAGCGCCGCCGCATTGCCGGCCAGCGGCGTCTTGCCGACAAACCCGGATTTGTCGCGGCTCAGCGCCACCCCGCCATTCATTGGCGGCAATGTCAGAATGGTCAGAATGCCGCCCATCTGCCCCACGGCGATGCGCGCCGTTTCGATCACCTGGCGATTGCTGTCATCGCTTGCCAGCAACGACACCTGCTCGCCCGCGCGCAATTTCGACAGGCTGAGCACGTCCTTCCACGCCTGCACCAAATCCAGATCGCTCACCGCCATGTTCAGACCTTCCGCCGCATGTTAGCCAAAGCATCTTCCAACATCGCAGCCGCCGCCAGAAGCCCTGCATCATCGCCCAATCGCGCCACCAGTTGCACGCCCACCGGCAAACCCGCCTCCGTCCGCAACACCGGCACCGTCACGCACGGGCCATGCAACAATGTCCACACCTTGTTGAACACCGGATCGCCGGTATATTCCAGCCCGCGCGGCGCTGCCCCCAGCGCCGCCGCGGTCAACAATACGTCACACCCCTCCATCAACCGGTTCAGCGCCGAAGCCCGGTTGCGCAGCGCCACCTGCGCCGCCGCATAGCCACGCCGCGTCGTCTGTGCCAACTGGTCAAGAAAAGCCTTTGTGATATCAGTCATCTTGTCATGCAGACAGGCCCGCTCATACGCCAGCGAGCGCGGCGTTTCCCAGCCCATCACCGCATCATGATGCGCATAAAACGCATCGAACTCCGCGGGCACCGGCATCAACCGCACGCTCACGCCACCCTGTTGCAACGCGCGCGCCGCCTCCCGCATCGCTTCATTGGTTTCCGGCAATGCCTGATCGCACCGGGAACCCTGAAAGATGCCAACCCGCAACCCGGCCGGTCGCTCACACGTCAAATCCGGCCGCTCCGCCAGCACCGCGGTCACGAACGCCGCATCCCGCACATCCGCCGTAATCACACCGACCGTATCGAGACTGTCCGACAGCACCTTCACCCCCGTGCGGTTCAGCGTGCCAAAGCTCGGCTTATATCCGACCACGCCGCAATACGACGCCGGCCGAATGATCGAGCCCGACGTCTGGGTGCCAAACGCCACGTGCACCATGCCGGCCGCCACCGCCGCGCATGACCCGCTCGAAGACCCTCCAGGCGTATGCTCGATATTTGCCGGGTTGCGCGTCTTGCCGGGGCTCGACATCGCGAATTCCGTGCTGACCGTCTTGCCCAGCACCACGCCACCCGCCGCGCGCGTCAGCGCGACGATCGGTGCATCCCATGGCGGCCGCGTCCCCTCATACGCCGCCGACCCGTAGCCGGTCGGCATGTCCACCGTATCGATAACGTCCTTGACGCCAAAAGTAACACCCGCAAGCGGCGCGTCCACCCGCACGTCCCGCGCCGCCGCCAGCGCCACCTCCGGCGCGAAATGCTGCCACGCCCGCACGTCCCCGTCGGTTTCATCGCAGCGCGCGATCTGCGCCCGGCAAAATTCCTCCGCCGTGCGCCGCCCAGCCCGCACCGCGGCCGCCACGTCGCGCGCGCGCGTGGTCATGTTGATACGCCTTGCGTTGGATTTTTCGAAGAAGGCGGGGGGCTTTGCCCCCTCGACCCCCATTGGGGCCTGAGGCCCCAAACCCCCGCTCTATTAGTCGGGGACAAGGAGGGGGGCATACGTACCGTCCTCACACAGCGTGTGCCCCCCTCCTTGTCCCCGACCAAACAGATGGGGGTCTGGGGCCGTCGTGCGAAGCACGCATTCGCGTGACGGCCCCAGCTTGGTCCAGGG
>Ga0116228_10003103_pt1 | contig 14544 bp, 8 predicted proteins | sample S1TSphfallax_2_FD_89694 | JGI IMG/M metagenome (GOLD analysis project Ga0116228, IMG submission 89694) | Host-associated microbial communities from peat moss isolated from Minnesota, USA - S1T2_Fc - Sphagnum fallax MG | ecosystem: Host-associated > Plants > Peat moss > Unclassified | place: USA...
TAAAAATTCCAACAAACATTAAAGAATTTGAATGTATGGAGTATATTTGTGAGCAAATAATACTTGTCGCAAAGTTTGAAATTTTGAATATGTACTTGAAAAGTATGATCGTTGATGCAATTCTTGGGTGAATTTTTTTATGGTGTGTATGATATTGATATACATCATTTAAAGCTAGAAAAAATTATAAATTTAAAACTTTTGGATGAAATTCCATTCAAATAATTGTTTTTTTGCATTTTTTAACAATAAATGCATAACAATATCTTCTTTCTAGGAAAAAAATCACTATTATATAAAAAATAAGGAGATTTTACAGATGGGCATTGCATTATTTTTTCAATTTTCTTTTGTTTGGTAATGTTTCATGAATCACAAACATGAAGCCTTATGGCTATTGAAAAATTGTAAGTTATATATTATGTGTACATTGATTTTATTCAATCCTCTTCATTTAACCATTGGATAAAGATTAATTTTGACTAAAAATGAACTTTGAGTTCCAAAATGTTGTTGTGCAAATTCTAAAGTTTTTTGCTTATGTTTAGGTTAACCAAAGGATGTCATCAAGATTTAGCTTATTACCTATTATAATACTTGTTATACATCACCTTTTTTGAACAAAAGTCACTCACCCTTAGTGTGCTTTCACCCTTGAACCTTTTACCATTTGGTCATGTTAAAAATTGAATGATTTATTTATAACAAGAAGTTTTTTACCAAACTATTAATTTGAAGGTGGTGCAAACCTTGATGATGTGTCCAAACTTCCTACACCAATGGCATTGATTTGGCAAACTTGTGTATAAGATTTTTTTGATAGTATTGTGGCCCATAGTTTTATGTTTTCTAATGCATCCTATTAGTTGCTGATGTTTTAGCTTCTAAAGTGATCATTAGGCCAATCACATGTTTGACATATGAGTTTAGTGCTTGAATCTCCAATATTTCCCTAGGTCAAAACTAGTTAAAATCTACCAATAGTTTGTCACAACATCACCTTTATTTATATTTTTTTACTACACATGAACACAAAATGGATTATATTGATGTTCTGGATATAACATATTGGTTTAAACTATTATATTTTAAAATATTTAACATTTTTGCATTCATTCAAATCAAGATGGGAATCAAAATATATGAATACAGCAAGGAGTCTATTCTTTTACCCGTAGCTAATACACCTTAATAGTTTGGATATAATTTTAATGGCCATGTGGGTGAAGGCTTTTGAGTTGCAAAATATGTCATTGAGGTTGGGAAATTGCACCATTATTGTGTGTGTGAGCAAGAGCAAAAGTTCTTCTGTTATACCACCGAAATTTGGTTTATACCAAGAAAAATTGAATGACATTCCATTCCAATCCACCATCACAATTTCATGCATGTATCTTTTGCCCAACCTCATTTGAAAACAAAACATCAAAGAACCCCTATGTTAAAAGTTTCATGAACACAAAAGATTTATGGAAATGAAGTTTCATACAATCCAAAGAAAACTGTGTGATGGCCACCCTTCATGTAAGTATTATAAAAGCATTTAGTTCCTTGCATTTCAAGTGCCTAACGGTTGTGGTAAGTCCGCACAAAGTTCCAATGTCTAGTCCATGGGTGATGCACCTTGAAATTCTTCCTTAGAGGAGAGAACAACATTTAAACCATTACTTGGAGGAACCTTAGTTGCCATGGGTGGCATTTTGATGAACTTGGTTGTAGCTTGTTTATGAAGTGTGTCTTCTTGTGTAACTTTCACCTTGTTGACCACAAGTTGTTCACAACCTTCGTGATTTGTAGCAAAAGCATATGTCTTGCTCTCCCCATTATTTCCCAAAACCTTTGAGCCCTAAAAAGGTTGAAAAAAAAATTTTAAATGAGGAAGGGTAGTACCTTGACAAGGAAACCAAGATTGGTGAAGGAGACAAATTTCCCCCATTGTCGAGTGCCTCTAAAACTTACATTTTGAATTGAGCTTGGAAAGTGGGAAGAATTACAAAACTCCTTTTGTCATCATTGTTCCTTTGCACACGAAGTTCCACATCCCATAGCTTTATTGAGAAAACATGTCCACCATGTTGAACTTGGAAAAGGAAAATAATTATGACGTTTCATCTGCCATCATTACTCCTTTAAACTTGGACTTTGTGTCACACAACTTTATTGAAAAACAAAAAGAAAAGGGTATAACCTTCTTCCATCATTGCAACTTGTTGCATGACATCATTCTTTGGAAATAATTGTTAAATGAGTGAGTACATATAGACATGTCCAAATTTAAAGCTTGATCATTGTTGCAAAAGTGTAAAAACATGGTTAGGTGGCTCATTTTTCACATTTTGAAGACTCCACATCTTACATTAGCTAAAATTTTTATAATTATAATAATTATCAAACTATGATTCCTAAAATATCCTTTATGCTTTTGCTCACAAATATTGATAAGTTGCCTTATAAATATTTCTAAAAATGTGATTGGTAAAAAAAAATCAATATAAATCTTGGAAATTTCAATGTTAAATGGAAAAAAATGATAAAAAAATGAAAAGAATCACAACATTTCTAAAGAATTCAAATGATTTTTTTTTGTATTGGAAAAAATTAATTGCATCTTAATTAAAATAGTTCATTGATAATGGTTTTTTTTTTAATTGACTTTTATGACACTATTATGACACATTTTTTGAATTCACATTTTTCACTTTTTTTGGTGTGACAAACACAATGTCATCATTTCAAAAGTCCATTATGAGCATTTTTTCTTTAAATTCATCCATAATTTTATTTGATGATCTTCATTAAAGTTTATTGCAACATGGATAATTAAAAATTGATAATGTTAATATTGAACATGGTTTTACATTTTAAGTTCATATGTAATCCAAAAATAAATATAATTATGACAATCCAAACAATCCACTTAACTATGCTTTCATTTTGAATTGTAAACACATTGTTGAACCTAGTACAACGAAACACCTCAAATTGAATTTCTTACTATGTGAAAGACAAATGTGATTTAGCTCTTTAAGCAAGCTTTGAAACATTTTCCTTCAAGATTTGGTTCTTCAGGGTGGACAAAAAAAATCAAGTATTTCAATGGTTTGTGTATTTTGGAATGCCCATGGTTAGTTGCAAAATTGAGGCCATAGTTGGAAACTAAGTAGCCTTAATGGGTCCACATAACTTGTATCTTATATAATCATCAATTTGGGGGGAACTACATGTGTAATTCAAAACCATGTGGTGCCTCTTATTATCTCCAACACATATTCCACAATATTCTCAAGGAATAAGGCAAATACAACTTAGAAGCCAACAAATTAGGCATTATGCCATTTGATCATTAAGAAATTCATTTTGAAAGGCTTGCAACAATTTTTTTCAATTCAATCAAGTTGCAAACATCCTAGCATGTTACTGATTTTATTGGGGCCAATACATATATCAAAAGATGCAAATAAATGTTACCTATCCATGATTTGTTTTTTGCACAAAGTGATGTTTATAAATAATATTTTCATGTGGTGCAAAGGTGTGTTGTTTTGGACAAACATATAATATGTATTAAATACTAATTGCATTTAATTCACCTTTTGAAATCATGATTTTGTTATTGTGCTTAAACACATTTTCCATTTAGAACAATGCTATAAATGTTGGAATTGTAATCTATGGTGTTTTCCACCCAAAAAACTACAAAAGGTGCTTAAGTTAATATTATTGGGTCACCTTTAAAGACCATCACCTTGTGAAAAAGGAATGAGAAGCCAATAGGGTTTTTGTTAGGGTTTTGGTGGTGGTTATCACCACTTACACCACCACCATTAAATTTGAAACCCACACCATCAAATCATAACCATTTGTTGGCTTTTCAAGCTTCTTTTAAAAATCCAAAATTAAGTTTATTAAAGAAGTTTTTCCCATTTCATTACCAAAAGCCACAAAATGCCATCATGTTTCACCATTTTCCTTCTCTAATTGGACATCTTTGATTTTGTTTGTGAAATTCAACAGTAAGCTTCTAAAGAAAGTTTTTTTTCCTTTCATAACCAAACTCCAATGATTGATTTTGGAATCCCTTGTTTTCCTTCGCAATTTGAGGAAAAAACTTCTAGAGGAATTTTTTTTTTTCCTTATTCCAACTTTTGGAAATCCTCATTATTTCACCAAGTTCAAAATTTGTTGTTTTGAGTCTCCATTATGAATCCTTTCATAATAAAACACACTAATATAAAGGAAAAGCTTGTTTAGAAACGAAATATGGACACGCAATAGTTTTAACAACGCTACTTACATTAAAAAACCTCTAAAATCAATAATTTCTCATAGCCCATGCACATTGCTCACACACTTGGCCCACAAATTGCCTTTTGTACACATAAGAACAATGGCAATGGTGGCTTGTGGTGATTCACAAAGTATATTAGAAGGGAAGGGGTGGTGACTCCTTTCAATTTTGGGTTCTATGAATTTTAAATGAGTTTGAATGGCAAATGTATGACCCAATTTGATTCCAAATGCACAAATCACCTTTAGCTTCTTTTGATTTGTGCATTTTCACATGTCCATGCGTTCAACTTTGAGGAGCTTGTCCTACTCCTATCTCAAAGCTCTTTCACACCCTTTTAATGCCCAATGTGTAGAGTTAAAGAAGGTGCCCAATGCTTTTAAATCTTTTGTAATGCATTGTATCGAAAAGCTTACTTCGATCCTTGTCATGACAAGCTTTTGGGGATGCATGTCATTAAATTTATAAATGACAATTATATTGCCTCATGTTATAGAAAACAATTTATCTTATTTGCATATGTCCAAAACATTTATGAAAGGAAAAATATTTCAAAGTGAAAACAATGAAAAATAATGCATGGTAAAAACACAATTTTGAAGAGTCCACATATTACATTAGTTATAATTTCAACAATTATAATGATTATCAAACTATAAATCCTATAATTATTCCTTATGCTTTTGTTAAAAAATATTAGTAAACCACCTTGTAGATATTAGTATACATATGATTAGTCAAAAATCTATGTGAAAGCTTGGACATTTCGATATGAAATGGAAAAATAAACAAAAAATGATGAAAATCAAAGCATTTTCTTAATGAGAGTTTCTTGTAGTGAAAAAAATTCAGTTATTTTATTCTTAAATTCCTCATTTGATGGTGGTATATTTTTTAATTTTTATTTTGACACTACTATACCATAATATTTGAATCCACAATTTTGGCAAACATAGTGCCATCATTTCAAAAGTCCATTATGAGTCCATTTTAAAAAAAAACTTCATCCATAGTTTTTAACAAGATTCTCATTAAGTCTATTGCAACAAGGATAAATAATAATAATTTAATGTTCAATTTACATTTTAAGTTCATTTATAATATTTTTAAAATCATAATTGTGATAATCTAAACAATCCACCTAACTATGTTTTCACCCTACATTAAAAATGAGTTATGGAGTCTTATGACATGGATTTAAACCTTGAACATGCATCCATTTTTTATTAATTGTTAGAGGTTGCAACAAAAATTAATCACTTGCTAGTGATCATTTGTAATTGTTGCATCCCTTGCAAAAATGAACTTTTGGATTTTATGACAAAAATTAGCCACATCCACTTACTTATTCTAGGCACATGAAATAAAACCAAGAGAACATAAGTCTTTTAATCAACTAACAAACCAAGTTGGGTGGGTCCCAACAAGAAAAACCGAAGCTAGAGATATTACAACCAAGGGCTTTTGTTATTGTCCCTTTTTTGGCCAACCTATTTCCCTTTTTAATTGCTTGAAGCAACATTGACTTTTTATTCCTTTTTTTGGCCATGTCCTTAATATTCATTATTTTCTTCTCCATAGAATTTGTAGAAGCCATAAAGCAAATAACTTAGTTTATTTTCCTTCATAGATGTGGGTCATGAATTAAGTTTTTTTTTTTAAAAAGAAAAAGACTTCTCATTATACATAATATGTTTTTATAAAAAAAATCAATTGTGTTTCATTGAAGTTTGGGGTTTCATTGTGATTGTGGAGCTTAGGGTTTTGACAAAGTTTAAAATTACCTTGTGATCATGGATTGGATGTTTGTTGGGATCATTATTTGATCTAGATGCTACTTTCAATCATGGTGGGCAATTCTTTGTTATGTAAATCATGAGCTAAAGAATTGTTATATCAAGATGGATCATCTTCAATGTTTGGGGTTTAGCCAATTTTGTGTGTTTTGTCAAGGAAAAAAAAGAAACATTCTTCTCAAATGTTTTGAATAGAACCAAAACAAAAAAACTCATTGGGAATAAGTAGAAGCCACTATATGGGGCACAACACCAAAAATAAGAGATAGAAAATATATGATGCATTATAAATCCATTTTTGATTCTTTTGATAATTTGGTTGAAAAATTGATATCATTCTTGAAATTTGAATGCATTAATCTAGTGAGGCCACAATTGGAATTTTTTAAAAATGTTTTAATTGTGGTACATAGTTTGATGTGGGTGCATGTATTATACATTAATATGTGGATGTAATTTGTGATGTCCTTTGTGACAACAACAAGTTTTTTGGCAAGTACATCAACACCCCATTTGGAGACTGCTTGTTGCACATCATACAACAATTTTAGGAGTTCACATGTTTGTTAAACATATGTGGTGCCATTCATGGTATTCACATCCCATTAGCTAAAAGGCCAAGTAAAAGGTACATTTTTGTAGCATTTAGATTATTACAATATAAAAAAATCTCATAGCATTGTCCAAAAGTTGTATGTGATGCACCAAGGATGTTTTGGAATCTTTGTGATGGGCAATTTGGGGGAATTCATGATGGGGGCCAATTGAACATTTCTAGTTTATATCATGAATTGAGGATTTGACAATTTTTTCAAGAGGCAATGATTATTATTCCAGTTGTGAAGATGAAACCTTATTCAATTGGTGATTTTGCTTATCCATAAAAAATTATTTAAAAAAAATTTGGAAGTCATGTAATCCAAATGATGTATATAAAAAGAAATATGATAATAACATGAATTCTAGAAGGGTTATCATAAAAAATGTTTTTGGTTCTTTGAAAAACAAATGGCGAATAATGAAAAATTTAAATGATTGTGTTAATAGGGCCCTTCCGATTACAATAACTTGTGTATTACACAACTATTGTGAAATGCGGAAATTTAAAAAACCGGGTCATTTGAATGATGCAATAAAAAAGGATAACCTTGCAAGATTTATAATTGATAGGTTGCCAATTTTGAGGGATGGAGATTAAGTTAAACAAGTAGGAAAATTAATGAAAATAAATTTGTTTGAACAATTATGTGGTTGGTAGACCACCTACTAGGGGTTTGATTTTTCACATTGTACCTTAAGGACAAATTGGAATTAAAAATATTATTTCATTTGTTGTGCACATAGATGTTGCAAAATTTCAATGAAATCACACATCATTAATCTCCAAAAAAGGACTAGAAAAAATAATGTTATGAAATGTTACCACTTATACAATTATTAGGCTTCAAAAGATCTTTGGGCTTTAGTACTTCAGCAAAAACGACAACCATTTGTAATTGTCCCTCCAAGAACAATTTCCTCCCCACTTGCTCATTTTCAAGTATCTAAGTTGTGATACCTTTGGTCAATTGCATCTTCAAAATCTCCATTTTTTTTTGTAGTTTGTGAATATTCTTTGATGGTTTTTGTAATTGATGGAAACCCCCCAAATAGGCATTTTTTTGTTTGATTTTCTTCTAAAACTGAATGGATTACAAGCCTTTGTCCTAAGTGAAAGTACATTAGATGTTTGGTTAAATGTTGATTGGGTGTGACATGTTCATAAGGAAAGATTGGGAGTTAGTTCTCAAGGGCTTGATGTTGTGTTTTTAGAATAATGACACAACGATCATCATCCAAGTTCACCATTTGAAGATGAGGTAAACCAAAACCCTAATCTATGCCACCACTTGCACTTGTCATTATTGTTGTACCACCTAAAATGTTACATAAAACCTATCATATCATGACCAATAATATCGCAACCCTAGCCTTGGGCTCGCGACCAAAGCAAGGGCTTGCAAGGTTGCATGCCAAGAAAGAAGCCCGGGAGTGAAGGAAAATGTGAAGGAATGAACCCTCACACTCCCAAGGGAGCTTCCACTTTGGGAGTTTGGAGTCTCGATGGACTTCTGAATCTTCAAAGAGCGATTGCAAGGGTCAAAACCCAATGGATTGAAGATTTATTTATATCATTGGAAAGATATTGAAATGTAAATGTCTAAAATGGGCTTGCATGACCAATTTGGAGACTGAAAACATAAGTTATAGCCAAAAGAAAAGTCGAGAGTCAAATTGGTAGTTTGACTCCTGACCACTAAAAGTCGGGAACCGACTCAATTCCCTTGTGTGCAGGTGGCGTGCGACATATCATTCGAAAGCTCTTGACGAGGGCTAAAACTCTCCTTCAAACCTCATCTCAATTGGAAATCTGCACACAAAGTTATGGGGCCTAAAAGTTGCAGGAGTCCCAACTTTGAGAATTTCGGGACTCCCATTTGGGAGTTTCGGGACAAAATGTCATTTGGATGTGGGCCTCATAGAGAGGCACAAAGTATATTATAAAGGGGAAGGTGGTGGCTTCCCCCAAGTTTGGGCCGTGGTGAGTCTTGTGAATTTGAGTTTGTTCGTGGCTCGTCTTAGCACCAAAAGTGCTCCAACTATGCATTAACCAACTTGTTGTTTGGTTTTGTGCAGGTCCGTGTGAGTGATTAAGTGTTTTTCATTCTTCCTAATTTCATCTTGGAGTTCTAACATGCCCCTCTACCCCCAAAGTGCTACGAACCAGGGAGTGTGTCCCCAACTCCTTGTTCTTTTGTTGTTTTCACTTTACATTCACGTTTGAGTTTATCAAGTAGCTTGGGAGCGCGTCAAATAAGAAGGAGGAATACCTATTACATTACATGTTTCATGTTTTTCACGATAATTCTTTCTCATTTTTGTGATTTTGTTTCCACATTACTTCCGAATATGTGTTACTTTAATGGGGAATGTTGAATTAATTTTATTTGTTATTTCCTTTCAATCCTTTGCAACCATGGGTTGCTTATGATATTCTCAATGTTTCTCCTCCTAAAAATCAATCACCATTTACAATTTCCCATGGGTTCATAACCTCCTATCAATGTGAGGTCTCTCACCAACTTTAAGGTCCAAAACCAATAGTCGCATTCAAACCCAACCCTTGAGAAGAAAGGGAGTTCAAATTCAACCCTTGGGAAGAAGGAGAACTAGATGCTTCCAAAAAATATCCTATGAAAGAATTGGGTACTAGCATTTCCTCCAAAATCTACACTTTGGACTTTATAAACTATGTGAGTCTTTGGATTATCTTTGGATTTTGTGATTCTCTAGATTATCTTTGGATTCTCTAGACTATCTTTGTCCCATGCCCAATTTTCCTTTGTGTTTGTTACAATGTGTTATGTTGGGCTTTTATGGTCTTTGTTCAAAAGAGTTTAAATTTTTTAAATTTTTGGGTTGGATTTTTTTGATTTGAAGTGAGTAACAAAGTGAAGTCACCATGTAGCCAACATAATGATGAAATAGGGCTTGTGAGTGTTGTGCTTATAGCAGACACAAAGGCATACATGCCATTTTCTAGGGCATATACACCCTCCACTCACCTCATGTGCATGTTGTAAATAGTTTTGTCACGTTAATTGGTTAACAAAAATAAAGTTAAAAAATTACATCAATTATGGTGTAGGGTAAAAATTGAGTAGACATGGTAAATAAATAATGGGCTTATGGTTTTAACACAAGGGGGTATATGATTAGGGCACTGTTTTGAATTCATGCATGAGTTCTACATGAGGCATAATAAAGGTAAATTATTTTGACCTCACATGTGACAAACCATTGGATTACAGAGAAGGAGATGTCAAATATATGAAGGTTCATGGATGGAAAGGTGAGAAATCTAAAAGACTAGTAGGTGGCGTAATTTTATAACTTGCCTAGAGTTCATGAATGATAATATCTATTAGACATATATAAAAGGAGTTGATGATTCATCCACTTTCGCTTCAAATATTCAAGGGGTTGTGTGCAAAGCTTTAAGCTCATTCTTATACAGTCATGTTATTAATCCTCATGTAATAATTTATTTGTGAATAATAAATCTATGATGCAATAAACTTACGTATTGTTTTGAGAATGAATGGTTCGCAAGGGAATACTTTTATGTACTTGTTGAGTGATGGCAAAGTCTTTAATAAATGTCTGCGATGAACTTCCATGTGGGTGTAGCTCAAATGAAAACCAATCTTTGTGCACATGTGTGATCCTAGCCCAAGACGTGCAAGTTTCGCCTCTTCTGTTGCGTGTGTTTTGTATGGGATTTCAATGTACCCTTGTGCTAGAAAGGAATTATCTAAAAAATAACCTTCATAGTTGGACCCATGCCAGGCTATAGTCTCATTTAACAATTGTAACATGTTTTGTCATGAGCTATTTCAATTAGTAAATCTTCCCTTATCCATCAGTTGCGCATCAGTTCAGAGTTGATGGGTCTATGTATCACACGTTGAATCCAACCTCAACTACAAACACAATTCCTTTGAAACCTCATGAGGCGTGAACGTGTGCCAGAAAAGGAGCTCTTCCTGCTTTCTTCACCTTCTGCTTTCTCCCCGTTCTTCTGGTTTAGGTTATCAATTAGTCAACAACTCCCAACCTGCTGACTTAGCACTTCGCAAAGCAACACCCATGCCCACTGGGGTGGCCCCATTATCCTCCCATTTATATCTTGCAAGATCAGTCACCTACTTTTTCCAATTTGTAGGAGCTTGTCACCTTGAACCAGCACCCAAGTTGATACTTGATAGCCTTAACTCTTTTTAATGAGGCCTCTTAGTGGCCATATGAAGCCAAAAAAATGTTAGATTTGAACTCAGAGACCCTGATTAAATCTAAGCCTGGGATATTTGTAACATTTAGAAATAATATAAATAAATTTGAGATTTTTATCATGGTACTGGGTGCTGGTTCATGCAAGGTGGTGCACTTGGACCAAATCAAGTACCATTATAAAACCCTAAATCATTTGGGATCCTTCAAAAGATTAGTAGTATGAGCGTCATCAGACGAAATCAGGGCCTCTCCTAGTCCAAATTTGGCATTTCCCTGATGAAATATAGGCTCTAGGATATAGCTCCACTCAAGAAGATGAACCTACAAGTGTAGGTGCTGACCCTGGCTGAACTCCACACCCAAGAATATCTTTCCCATCATGTAATAAGTGGAGTAGTCAAGGATGGTTTTAAGCCAGGACACTGGGAACGGATATTGGGCTTAAACTGTAATGATTTCTTATCCTTTGCACTGGATAGGTGGCTTATGATTGGTGACCTCGGAATTCTTTTTTCAAACCCTAATAGGAAATCTTGGAAAAAAACAAATAATGGATATATAAGGTGGCCTCCAAATAGAATAGGTACTTTTCTCCAAGTGCTTTACAGCTTTCCTGCTGGAATCAACTGGGTGGGCCAAACTACAGAAAAAGGCTGCTGGTCTGACTAAATTATGGCAGCAACCTCAAATCCTCTTTACAGCCTCAAAATTAGTCACCACCATATTAGGCCAAAAAGATCACCCTGGAGAGGAGGGGGTTAGCTGCTTCCTAGTCACCAATTCCTATATAAAACATCTCCCTCAAAACCTCTCTTTCAGAAATGGACTATATTGCTCACAATTGTGGCCCCATATCCCAATATTCTTAGTGCATTAGAAAATTTGAGAGCCTTTTTGAAGCAGGATGATAAACACCCCCTACGAACTTTGAGGGTGCTAGTGTGCAGTCCTGCCCTTTTCGAACATCTGGTTTCTCCAACTGTGTGCCAATGGAGACCAGCTGCAGACATGTCACTGGACCACCCAGTGCCCACATGCATTGGAACTGAATGAAGGTGTTGTTGGATTCACATGGCCCCTACTTTTTTAAGTACCCTTTGCAGACTCCTGATTGGTGACACCTCAAGAAAAGTGATTCCCAGGAGGTGCATCTAATAATTTGCTGCCTAAATTTATTATGATGTTTTATTTTTGTCAACTGAAACATGCAGAATGCAACAGGTTGATATTACTCTAAAGATCAGAATTAACCTCCGTTTGAGCAAGCAACTCATATGTAAATAGCAATTTCAATACAGTAGGTAACCATTCAAAATAAGAAATGTGTTGGGTAGGTAATGCCCTACGGCTGGGGTGTTAGCCTTTATACCCAGAGAGTACCAGCCAGGTATCACAGCAACAAAGTATTACATAGGTATTTTGCTTTTTCAAAATGCCTGGACACTGCTGATACCTGATTACCACACATAAGGCACCTCCATTTACACTGCTGCAAAGTGTGGAGGATTTACGTTACATGAAGTTCTCAAGAAAATGAACTCACGGTTCAGAGTAACACCTAGTGGACGTTCCTCAATATTATGTCACACCAACTGAAACATCCATTGTTCCAAAGTCTCTTGCTGTGAAGGTATAGCCAACAAATGCAAAAACAGGTTACAGGTTTACACTACCTCAGAATGAGGTTACTTCTTATTGTGGGGTTAAACTTCTGCTTACTCAGTGTTGCCAAACTTATGGGCATCTGAGATCAGAAGAATCATGCGGCCCAATCATGATCATAGTTCTAAGTTCATGAATCATAATAACCAATGCAGGAAAAAGAAAGACATTACGAACTGGTACTAAGTTCATGAACAAGGCATGTATCCAAAACTTGCAGAGGTGAGTTTAGTCCCAAGTTAAGAGTCGTGCATGTGCATCAGAAAGCTCTCTAGGAATCCAGGTGGCTGTTATCCTTCATCAACGACTGTGCAGATTAGAACTGTAGTCGTTAGACATTAACAAAGAGAAAGGAAAGCTGAGTCTTGACCGGGAGCATCTCACATGCATTCCCAGGGGAAGTTGTTGAATAGTAGCTTACAGTGGGCAGGGATCTGTGTGAAGGCAAAGGCTGGCAATGAAAGCAGTTCCTAGGAGCTAGAATAAACTAGCACCCACTAGTGCACCATGAAGGATGGATGGAAAGTGATCAGGAAACAATTTTCTGTTGGATTCCATTTCCCTAGCTAACCACAGTGGTTAACTCAATTGCTTCTTTTACTAACTACCTACTAACAAACCACAAGTTGGGTTGTTAATAGGTAGGTAGTAAAAACAGCCTTCACCCATGTATAATGGGTCTACTTACCTTGTAATCACCTATTTTCCTGCATATCTACCTATATATAGGACCTATTTACATAATGGATTACCAAGGTGAAACTAGATATTATCTCACTTGAGGTTCATCCACAAATAAGTCACAAGGGCTATAAATATAAATGAATGAAGTTGATAATTCATTCATTTAAAAAAATATATATTTAAAGAATTGTGGGTGGAGCTTTGGACTCATTTTCTATTTCATGATTTCATGTTTTTACTTTGTGTTAAATCATGGGATAAATCATTTGTTTAATGAACCTATGTTGCAATGAACTTATGTGTCCTTTTGATTGTGGACGTGTTGATAAGACAAACGTACATGGTTTTGATGAGTGAACCTCATGAAATAAGCTCTTTAAGCATGTGTGGTGAGCTTTCCATTGGTGTAGGTCACCTAAAAATCAATTTTTACATGTGAGTGATTTTAGCTTGAAACCATGTAAGTTTCACCTCTTGTATTGTTCAAATGCTTTGTATGATGGGTAGGTGTTTTGTGGGCATTTAGTTGTGAAAATATCTATATGTTAGTAGTAGGGATGTAATTGAAAACTAATCCCTATAAGTTTGGACCCTTCTTAGGCTATAAACCCTTTCATGGTGTGTTTGTTGATGAAAACGATGGGTTCAAGGGGTGAATATAACAATGCCGATATAAATGTGATATGCGTGTTTGTGATAATCCAAATTTAAATGACAAGTTTCAAGTTGGAACTTGTTAAGCTATTATTATCACTTTTAACCATGCACAATATGTGAAAGTTCCCCCTTTAAATCATAAGTAAAATGACATGCAAATCTTATTTTGGATGATGTTCATTTAAAAAATAGTGTGAAACTTTGTTTCAGCCTTTGAATACATCTTAAAAGGTTGATAAAAGGTTTTTTTAAATGTATATTAATTAGCCATAATGATCAATCCAAGTTATGGCATTTATAAGCTCAATAGTTTTCACCTAACCATGTGAGAATCATCAATATCTTAAAAATTGATTCATCAAATGTCAAGCACATGAAAAGGTGATATTGTCTATAAGTGGGTTTGCATTAGTCACACCTCCCATTCCACATGAACATATTTGAGCACAATTGTAAAATTTGGCTACATATAATGGACCACTTAATGTTGCATGACAAAAAGCACCCCATTAGCACCCTACACATTTCTTTGGGATGAAAACAGGTCAAATTTGTAGTAGTTTGGGGTAATGACATGGCTTTGGGTCAATATATGTGAACAAGATGTTTTTTAGGCACTACATA
>Ga0116228_10003104_pt1 | contig 14542 bp, 8 predicted proteins | sample S1TSphfallax_2_FD_89694 | JGI IMG/M metagenome (GOLD analysis project Ga0116228, IMG submission 89694) | Host-associated microbial communities from peat moss isolated from Minnesota, USA - S1T2_Fc - Sphagnum fallax MG | ecosystem: Host-associated > Plants > Peat moss > Unclassified | place: USA...
AAAAATACAAAGGCTTGAAAATTGGCCTTTGTATCAAGTATTTTCAAGTATTTTTTAAAAAGCCCAAAAAAACGTAAAATACGCGTATGTTTGAATCGAATTGAGAGTATGTCACTACTATGTCCAAATGCAATATTATGACAAGGTATGCAAGCGCATGTTTAACAATTTGTTTTGTGGTGTATGGTTTGTGACCAAGTTCGGGCATCATTCAATGCACCTACGCCTCACCTACAATCCTTAGCAATTATGAAACCATGTTATTGGTGGAGTCTAAATTTTGTCATTCCATTGAATTAACACCTTGACATAGTTGATATGTCTTGGTTATGATCAAATTTTTTTCCAAATGGTTGGAATTGGTGCCATTGCCAAATTGTAGTAGTGAAGGTGTTATTTATGCATTTTTGGATAAGGTGTTAAGTAGATTGGGGGCTCCATCCAAAGTACTCACTAGCCAAGGTACAAAATTTTGTGGGGAATTCCAAGAGTTATATGCTCAAAGGCACTGATTGATCATTGCGATATTTATCAAAACCATCATAAAGCAAATAGGTTAACTAAATGAACGGTGCAAACAAGACAACATGGTTTGTAACAGTTTGGGCTCCAAAATGGCCATACTCGAGATTGGGATCTATAATTACCATGGTTGACACGCTCCCAAGCTCCTTGATAGACTCAAATGTGAGTTTGAAGTGAAAATAACGAAAGAGCAAGGGGTTGGGGACACGTTCCCTGGTTCACAACATTTTGGGGGTAGAGGGGCGTGTTGGAGCTCCAAGATGGGATTAAGAAGAATGACAAACACTTAATCATTCACACAAACTTGCACAAAACCAAACACAAGTTGGTTAATGCATAGTTGGAGCACTTTTGGTGTTAGGACGAGCCATAGGCAAATTCAGATTCACAAGACTCACCACGGCCCGGACTTGAGAGTAACCACCACCTTCCCCCATACAATATACTATGTGCCTCTCCACGAGGCCCACATCCAAATGGCATTTTGTCCCGGGACTCCCAAATGGGAGTTCTGAAATTCCCAAAGTTGGGACTCTCACAACTTTGGGGTTGTATAACTTTGTGTGCAAACCTCCAATTGAGATGAGGTCTAAAGCAAAGTTGTAGCCCTCATCAAGAGCTTTTCAATTGTATGTTGCACATCACCTTCTCACAAGGAAATTGGGTCGATTCCCGACTTTTAGTGATTGGGAGTCAAATTGGCAATTTGACTTTCGACCTTTCTTTTGGCCATAACTTATGTTTTAAGTGTCCAAATGGGTCATGCGAGCCCATTTTAAACATATAAATTTCAATAGTTTCTCAATGATATAAAAAATTCTTCAATCCATTAGGTTTTTACCCCTGCAATCGCTCTCTAAAGATTTTGGAGTCCACGAGGATTCCAAACTCCCAAAATGAAAGCTCTTTTGGAGTGTGAAGGTTCATTCCCTCACACTTTCCTTCATTCCTGGGCTTCCTCTTGGCTCGCAACCTTTCAAGCCCTTGCTTTGGTTGCGAGCCCAAAGCTAGGGTTGCAATAATGGTTAATTATGGGCTACATAAGTTCAATCATAAACTTCCTTTACATCCTTTCACCATGTTTTTATTGTTTGGCCATGAATTCAAATTCCTAGCCTCAATTTGACAAGATGTGATGGTTATCATCAAATTGGACAATCCAAATGTATGGCTTCATGCATGTGAGCAACCAATAGCTTTATTTGACATGTTATGCCCATGGTTATGCAAAGTTTCGTAATTGCCCAACATTGGAATACATTTTGGTATGCCACCGTTCATGGAGGTGGTTATCAGTCTCAAGTTCATAGATTTGAGTAAAGAATTATGTATACATGTAACAAACAATATCAATTACTTTGCATTTGATTACGAGATGCATTATTCCACATTTGCAAAAGGGTTTACCTTTTGGTGTGTTGTTGTTGGAAGGCCGAGATGGTCAAACGTGGAAGGATCATCTGTGTAATTGTGCATTGTGTCACCTTCCCAATGTAGATGGCCAAATTGACCCATCTTTGGGAGTTGTTCATGTCGAATTTCTTTGTATGTTGTGTGGGTAGGCTATATTGTTCATGTTGGTGCATGATCAATGTCCAAAGGGTTGGCATATGAAATGCTTTACATTGGCCTTGGACAAGTACTAGTCGAAAAATGGTTTTTTCCTCTATGCACCAAACAAACATAGGATCCTATTTCTATCCTTGGATAGTTGGAGGTACCTTTAGTTTTTTTCCAAGGTGATTCGCATTTGGCTGAGGATTTGGAGGATTGTAGTTAGGTGATTAACGTTGGGGCTCACATTTGCACTCAACCTATTGGTCCTTGCACCTTAGAACCAAGGTGATCATTTTTGGGGGCATCTATAAACATGTTTTTTTATTACTATCTAATTTCAAAGGACCTTAGCTTGAAATAGGGGGGCAATTTGGATGGTAAACATTATGATAGGATGGTATTATGTTGTGTGCTTTATGTGTGTTGACAACAATGGTTGTAGGTGTCTAAATAGGGGCGCATGATAATTGTTAGGAATTTTACTTTAGTTATGTGTTTACATTTTAATTATTGTAAATAGACTAGGGTAAGTTATTTTGGAACTAGTTTTAATGTGAACATAGTTCTAGATATTTCATGATTTCAAATCACTTTTAGTGATTTGAAATTCCAAAACACAAGGTGCGTTGTTTGCATTTCTTTTTTTTATGTTATGCAGTTTCCATTTGCACATGGTTTCATGTTTTTGATCTCCATCTTATGTTTTGTGCTTGGATTCTAATGCAATTGTAGGTGAGTTTGTTTTGGGTTTGGATGATAGGCATTATATTATCTTATTCATGTGTGTCGACAACAATGGTTGTAGGTGCTGACATAGGAACACACAACAACCCTTAATAACCATACCTTTTTGCGAATCCATATTAATTAGTTGTGGATGCATCCCAAAGCCCAATTTTTTGTTTTGCAATGGGTTAATTTGATTGACCTTTCACAAAAAAAATCATGATACTTTGATACTACCCAAACATTAGCATTTTCTACCAATATGAGACTATAGTGGTGGTTCTTCGAGGAATATCTTGAATGCACATTTTGCCACATTTCATTGCTTGAGTAGAACTTTTATTCCTAATGTTGTCCATCATCATTTTTGACTCAAGCTTTTACATGAGCTTAGGTACTAATTGTGATTCATATTAATTAATTTAATTAGTTGTGGTGCATCCCAAAGCACTTTTTTGTTTTGTTTTTGTAATGGGCCATTTGGTTGGTTTACCATCAAAAACATTATGAAATTCCGCCGCCCCCTCCCCCAAGTAGAAATCATATTTTCACATTGTTTTAAACTTACATTGTTTTGCCCGGCCACATAAAACCATATAAGTGTATTTATTTTTACACTTACACTATTTACATGGCATAAAATAAATTTACATGATTTTACATTTACATAACTTAGGTTCTACATTTACACTTATATAAATGCATATGGATATTAAACACTTACATGAAGTGTAAATAAATTTCATTACGAGATTTAAACTTACACATCATGTAAGTGCTAAACCATTTACAAGCAGAACACTGGAACAGACAATAGACCCCAAAAGTTATCAGGGAGGTTCTCAGGCAGGTTATGGTTCTCAAAAAAAATCAAAGACCTGATTCTGATATATATATCATGGTTCTCAAAATTTTAGGAAAAAAGCAAATAATAGCCCATAAACCACCAGTTTCTTTGGTGAAAACTGCTGGTTCTTAAAAGCTTTTGAAATAACTGATGGTTCTTTGATTCTGATTTATTTTTCAAAGAATTGAAACTGGGGATTCTCTGATTCTGAAATATGTTTTAAAAACTGGAACTGGCGGCTCTTTACAAAGAATTACACAACACTGGAATGTTCCCCCAGCTCAATGGAACCTGGGTCCAACTTTTTTTTTTGGGGGGGGTCTGTCAGCCCAGACTTATCAGCCCACTGACATCAACCCAACAATGTCAGTGGACCCTCACCCATGAGCCCTCCAGGACAATGAACCCCATGAAGAGAGGGGATAAAAACAACCCTTTGTACCAAGTGCAGGCCAAGTAAAATCAAGGAAGGAGGGTCCAACATATGATCCCCCTAGGAAGATAGATTGCACAAAGTGTGAAGTTTTCTTTGTAGTTTTCTTGGTTGCTTTTTCTCATAGAATATGGGTGCTGAGGGTCTAAGTAAACCAGTACCAACCAGTGCACCATGAAGGATGGACAGTAAGTGGGTCAGGAAACAGTTTTCTGGTAGGTTCCAGTTCCCTAGCTAAGCATGGTGGGTAGCTCAGTTACTTTCTTGCTCTATACCAGTGTTGGGTGGTTGTTTTTTCTTACATATATCTTAAAAGGAGAACCTTAATGGGTTTTCAGGCTGGTTCTCAAAATGAAAACCTACAGGTATCATCAATAGTGATACTCACTATGAAAACTGGATCGTTGGTTCTCACTGGGGTGAGAACCAGCTCAATGAGAACCTGAAAGGGTATTAAAAAATAACCAGTGTCAGTTTTCAGTTAGACTTTAGGTTTAGGATTTAGGGGTTTAGGCATAGTATGCATTTTCTCCTTTATATATATGATAATCGGGTTATGAGGACCGTCTCTGACAATTTACCAGTTCAAAAATTTGTGAGAACCGGCTCAACTGAAAACAAGCTGGACTTTATTTTTTCAAGTTCTGAAACCCTATACGGTTCTCCAAGCTTGATGTTATTCTTTTTATAGAACTTGACACCTGGTTCTTTAAAACAGTCCTAAGAACCAGAACCGGCGGTTCTCACAAGAGAACCACCCAACACTGCTATGTACCTACCAAGCGGGTTGTTAGTAGATTTTCCTATGTATAAGTGATCTACTTATGTATTCTAGTTTTCCTACCTATCTACCTATGCATAGGACCTACTTCTTACAGAATGGGTTACCAAGGTGAAACCAGATATTAACTCAGTTGAGGTTCATCCAAAACTAAATCATAACGAAACATCCAGTGGATGATGGTGTGCTAGTGGGTGCTGGTTCACTCTGACTCTGTTGCAGCTGATTGGAACATTTTGAGGGCAATTTGTGACTAGTGGAAATTTCTAGGGCTAAAAACTGAATAACTCTACTGCAAAGATTACCTAGACAGCAAATTTGGCCAAATATGGTTTCAAATTAAGCCATTGCAAAACATTTCATAAGTTTTCAGTTTTTGTGATAATCAATCAGATTGTGCTGCAAAAGGGTAGCGCTGTTCTATTGCTGAGGATTGATAGAAACTTAAGTGAAATTGGCCTGTTTTTCAGCTATGTGCAAAGTGTATTATTCCACATTCATGCATGGATTGGTGTGTGGATTCCATTCCACAAAGCACAATATTTGCACTAAAAGTTGTGGCCCCTCCAACATAATACACAATTTCTCATGCTCAAAGTTTGTTGTACCCACACCCATGAACTTGTCAAGTCCCTTCATTGTTCCCAGTATAAAGTATTTTGTGTAGGGCAAGGCTTGAGAGTAGGGGATGGCTTCGCAATGGTGCTAAGTGGCTGGGCTGCTTATGTCCAGAACAATTTGCCCCTTCTGTATTCAAAGATTTGAAAAAAATTAGCACAAAAAGACGGAAAATAAGACCAGGTACGTTCCAATTCCCCAAATGAAAATCTTAGACACAAGGTACCATTTGCAAAGCAAAACTATTCTACCATGAAAGGTGTAGGCTGTAGTTATAATATTTTAGTGAGGTCTTTGTGCTAGTCTTGAGGAGGTGCCCTTTTAACATGTCTAGTTGTGTTGTGTTTGCACTCACTCGTGACAATTTCCCATCTTTACTTACCTAGCAAAAGGAACAAGTTGGTCACAACTTTCCACATCTTCAACATTTGACTTATTTGAGTGTCAAATTCAAGGACATATTGAATGTTTTATCAACTAATTAACGGATGCCTCCCCAAGTCCCCCAAATCTATTCTGACAACCCATCACAGCCAAAATTTGGAAGAACCCCGGATGTTAGAAACAAGAGGCCAATGCTCCAAAATGTATTATATACATATATCATTCTTTGATGTGTCACCACTAGGTGGACAAGTTGAATTTCCATTTGACTTTCAAGATTTAATACTTGAAGTTTTGAACCATTTTGGGATGAAAATTGCAGAGACGCATAGAGTTCAGTTTTAAGGAGTAATTACCGAAGGATAGGGAAAAGGTTCTAATCACGGTATGTTTAGCTAGTGTCAAGAATGCCAATAAGAATGTGATTCCTTATTTTCCTTGCCCACAATTGACATTTCATTTGGATATATTATTGTGTTGCACCTAACTCTAGTGGATAGTTTATAATGGCTGGCTAGCCACACAAAGAAACTGAGACACTTGCTTGCTTTCAATAATGTATTTTCATCTTACCATGCTCGTTTCTTTCCTCAAAAATTGAGTCCTCTCAGCTTTACATACTTTGTAGGTATTGCTTATACGAAAAAAATCTCTAACCCACCCTTTAAACTTGGGTAGAAGAAATATCAAATCCTAGGTCTAATGTTATACAATTACACTAGGGATTTGGATGGATAAATTTATTTCTAAAAAAAAATTAGGCTTTGTTAAGGCACTATGTAATCAAACAACATATGCATTGCATCCACACCATCACCCTTCTCTTCCCTAGCACATCCAAAAATGTCGTACAACCTAGTGCCTTGACCAATAGGTAGTTTTGGCGTGGGTGGTTAAAGAAACTGTGGAATGTTGCTAAGATCATACATGCTTAGCAACTATGTGACAACATTTTCCATCATTCCATGTATATTGCCCTTTTCACCAACCCCTATGATGCAACACCCACTAGTGCATCATCCAAAGATACTTGTTATGGGTAAGTTTGGGATGAACCTCCATTTTTATCAAAATGGGTTCCATGTTGTGTTTCATCTACTTGCCCCCTATTAATCTCCTATGTACTCCCACATTTTAACCTCCTACCTACACAAGACCTCAACACTACCACTCCTACCTACCTACCTACCCACTTCGCCTCCCCTTTTTTTTTTCAAGCTCTCCTCCATGACTAGTTTTGTTGTCATCTTTAGTTTTGTGGAGTTGTTCCATAATAGTGAGTGGGGTTACAACATTGCCATTGCCACTATATTCATTACTTCCAAGCTTCCTTAGGTAGAAAGCCTTTGTGCATCCTTGCTATTGTTAGTTGCAACAAGTTCTTTGGTCACCTTTTTTTACTAATAATAACACATTCAGCTTCTTTTACTCTCTTTCCTTTTGGTTGGTTGAAGGAATTTAAAAACAATCTTCAAGAGCTCAAGTAGTTACTCCAATGCCTTCTCTCAAAATAAGTTTTTTTTTTTTTTCCTTTCCTCTTCTTCCCTCTTTGTTTTCTACTCTATTATTTTCCTTCTTGTCTATGTTTTTTATTCTTTTATTCTTTTTCATTTTTCTCCTATGAGAAGCATTGGCAATGACCACAAACTCATTATCATGCCTTCCATTATTGTGCCCCTTTTATTTCCTCTCCTTCCTTATTTCTATTTTCATGTCTTTCCTTCTCTTGTGTGAGAGGTGCCAATAATTTTTTCAACAATGTTGCGAAGTTCTTTGCTTTTCCCCCTAATATCTCTATTTTTTCTTGTGTGAAAAACATTGACAACAACACTATTGAATATTATGTTCATCATAAATGAGAATGAATCCAATCATTTCCTCTCATTTTTTTAATAATCTTGATGATTTTTTTCAATATTTTGATTGTGTGGAACTTCACCCCTCATAACTTTTTTGTTTGACATGGTCATCTTCATGTTTATTGTTGTTGTTATTATTGCATGGTCATTGTTGCAATTGTATCCATGTGCTTGTTGAACTTATTAGTAATTTTATGTTTGAGTGCTTTTATACCATTCTTATCTTTTCCTCATTCTTGACATGATGAAGGACCAATTTGTGAAAAACATGGTCCACATCCACATCCAATTTGTTGGAAGTCTAATTTTGGGACTACAATTAATGTTAGTACAAGACAAAGGTGAAGTGAATTGAGAATAAACCAAGGCAAGGTTGGCATTCAATCACACTCCCCTTATAATAGGGAAATATATTTGAGTGCAAGAGGGGAATTCTCCCAAATCCATTCACTTTTGGGAATTTGACATTCCAAGGTGTCCAATAACTTTGGAGCAAGGATTGAAGGATTAAACCTTTTCCAAACTAGGCCCTCTTGAAATCATTGAAAAAGATCTTTAAAAAAATCTGAAATTGGGTTACATCCCCAATTTGGAAATTTAAAAAAACAAGTTAAATGGTTAATCAACTAATCAAGAATCAAACAAGCAATTTGAATCCCATAGCAATGAAAGTGTTTAATGTTAAGGTCAAATCAACTCCAATTGGAATGTGTGATATGTCATTGCAAGGTTATTTTTAAGAGTTACAATTTTCCCTTCAAAAGGCACTTTTGACTCAAAAACCATTTGAAGGAGGCAAGAACCCATAAAATAATGGGATTCATAACTTGTGAATTTCAAAATCAAATATTTTTTTCAAAGTTGGGAATGTTATATAATATGTTATAGGGAGGAGAGTGGTGAATCCTCTTAAGTTTAGGCCATGATGAGTCATGTGAATGTGTCTATTGTGAATTCATATGCACATTTTGGTTCCTATTTGGACTAATCACTTTTTTTCTTAGTTTGTGCAAATTAACTTCACCTTAAATTCAACTTTATGAGATTGTCTTATTCCCATCATGGAGCTTTTATGCCTTTTTCCTTTGTGAAAGCTTAAGAGCCCACCATGGGTTTGCATTCCATTACAAAATCAAAATTTGATAGGTTTTTTACTTCCAATACCATTTGACAAACCAAAAATTATGTGACAATTGTTGAACTAACATATTTTTACACGTCACCATGCTAGAAAGGTGCTTAAACCTACATTAACTTATTGTTGCATTCATAACATGAAAAATAACAAGAAAATTATCTTTAAAGAGGGTTCCCATTTGGAATAAAAATCACATGTATCTTATTTCATTTTACATAATTTGGTGGATTAATTTAAGGGTTTTAGGATTTTCATACATTTATTTTTGTAACATGTTTATGTTTGCATACATTTTGCTTTTCTTTTGGGTGTAAAGTCAATCTATCTAAGTGATATGTGTATTTAAAATAGGTAGGGGAAATGATGGGGAAAATAACATTCTTGAAATATTGTAGATGATGGTATGAAAGGACAAATGTGGATGTTATAGTGTAAAACCTAGACAAATGAAGACATTTGAAACTTCATTACCATTTAAATGAGCTTTTGTGGGAAAAAAATGAAGCCAATTATGATTAAATTGATTATATGATTACATGGGCCTTGCCTTCTTGCCTACTTACCTACCTACCTACATATCTACCGAGATTTCTACTTATTTACCTAGTTAACTTACCCACCTAACCTATTGACCTACCTTCTTAACATACCAACCTAATTAATTCAAAATACTATTTGTCAATTCTAATTTTTAGTCTAACCTATTACCTATTAAAACCTAGGTACCACCTAGCTTAACCTATTATCTATTAACTTAAATTTATACCCATTGATTAACCTAGCTTACTAACTAAAGTAGCCTACATTGCACCTAGGCTAAACATACCACTTGGCATTTATGCATAAACCAAATATGCGACATGGGACAAGTTAAACCTAATTAAATTATAATTTGATTAAAACTTGGTAAAATTACAACTTGATTCAACATTCATTAAACTTTGGGTAAATAAAAATTTGGTCAAACCCTAGCTAAATTACAACTTGGTTAAACCTTGACAAAACTTTGGTTAAATTATAAATTGGTCCAAACCTTGGTTAAATTTTGGAAAAAAATTTAAAATTTGGTAAAATTGAAACTTGGGTAAATATTTATTGAATTAAATATTGTCTAAACTTTTGCAAGACTACAACTTGGCCATACCTTGGTTAGATTAAAAATTGGTTAAGCCTTAGCTAAACCTTGCTTAAACAAAAAAACTTGGTTAAATATAGTTTGCAAAAACTTAGCTAAAACTTGGTTTAAACTAAAATTAATGGGTTAAACATTGGTTAAATCTTGGTTAGTTTGGTTAAATTTTAGCTAATATTTAATTCACCTTTAATTTAGCCATGATTATACCTTTAATAAAAGATTAATAGAGATGAACCACCCTTAGTACAATAATAGTAACATTAATGTACTCTTAATACATTTACACAATTTTAATATATTTTATAATCTTAATAGAACTTTAATATTAAACCTTACAAATGCCTTAAACCCCATTCATAATATACCATTAATATATATGAAACATAACTTTAATACACCCCTGAAGATGTACCCTTGATATACCTTCAATATTCTCCTAATACATCCTAATACATCTATGTCAAATTACTTATAATTAACTTTTAATTTGTAATGTAACTAATGGGATTTATTACCTTGTTCTTGAATGAAAATACGCATAAAAATCATTTGCATGTGAGGTTGAAACTTCCAATAGTTGTAATGTAATCATAAGATAGTCACAAATATCTCAAAAATAATTAATAGTTGCAAGACTAGTCACAAACAACACATAATTGCATGTAGCTACAAGATCGATGGTTGTAAAATACAAGATTTCTATTAGTGATGAAAGGATTAAAATCCCATTACCAACTTGGGGTTTACATTTCTACTCATTAGTAATGATGATCTCTTGATCAATTGATGTGAAAAATGAATTAATGTTTGAAAATTAAGTTCCATTCAAATGAAATATTAAATGGCATTGCATGCAACCCGAATCGATTTTGATTTAATTTAATTTAATTCCTAAACTAAGTAAAATACATTGAGTGGAATTTGAATTGAATTCCAATTCAACATAATTCAAATCAACAAAATTCAATGCAATGATTCAATTAAGATTCAATTTAGTTAAAATTTAATTGAAGAGAAATGGGATGCAAATTGATGGAAGATGTATTGAAATTTTTCTTGTGAGAATATGGTGTTGGATTTTTTTTGACATATATCCAAAAAGACACATGTATATGCATCTTTATTTGGGATTATGTTAAACAAATCCCAAATTGGAATTGCCCAAACAACAATTATTATGATTTACAACTTATGGAACCTAAAGTTGTCCTACATAAACTAGTTTTGATGAACCATCATCACTGGAATTAAAATTATGGTTTGATTAAAGATTTCACCAGCATTAAAATGAACTCTTTCATAAAAATGAAGCTATTGTATTCTTTTTCAAATAAGGACATTGCCAATTCATATCATCATTTGTAGAAAGCGAGGTTATTGCACACCTATGTCATTAACAATTATAGTTTATAAAAATTGAAAGTATTGCACTCATGTTGTTATTGCAAATTATGGTTTGCAAGCAATTGCAATACCTCCAATTTTTGCAAACCACCTTTCCCAATGAAGATTTTGGTTTACAAACAAATGGAGGTATTACATTCTTCCAATTGTTGAAGTTTATTGTTTGTATATAAGTCAAAATATGGGCATTTATTGTAATACTTGCATTCAAAACAACTCCATATCATAATTGAAATCCAAAATGTAGCTGAAATCAAATATGACAATTTTTTGCAATCATTTCATTTGTTTATAATTACATCATGTCTTGCATAATACATGGAGGTAGGTGAGAATAATAGAATGTACTTGTTTTTCTTGTAATATTTTCATCTATTGAAGCTAGCATTACATGAGTGGTGAGTAAGTAAGCACGTCAATAGGTGGGAATGGGTCATTTACAATAAATAAATATGTATGTATGCATGTATGTCAAAAAAATTGGGCTATTATTAGATAGGTAAAAGAAAAAAAAAGAAGTTAATTAGTAGGTACAAATTTTAAAAAGGTTTTTGAAAAATGAAAACAAATACATATTTTAGAAAGTGAATAACAATGTTAACCATTTTAGTTAGATGTGGGAGAAAAAACCTAATGAGAAGAACTTTTGTTTCTAGTGAGCATCCATTTCAAATGGTGCATCATTGGGTGTTAGTTCAATGCAACCCTTTTCACCACAAGGACTAGCATAATATGTCAAATACTAATTGTACCAAAAGAAATATGCACATTGGCACATCTACTTCACACTAACACAAAAAGACTTTGTCCAAGCTCCCATTACACAACTTGTTTAAGAAGTAACTATGGCACAAATTAGTCAACCGTACAAATGAACATTAATTTCACTTCAATCATTAACTAATTAAATCACCTAATGAGTAATGCAATAAAATCTTGATTAAAAGAACCATATGCCTTTTCAATCCACAATATTTAAGGTTTCTTTCCATTAGGTGTTGTGATCAAAACAACCTAATGGAAAGCCACCAAAATGGAGCCTTGTTTTTCGTTGCATGAATATTGCTTTCCTTTGGAGAATTACAATTGGGTTGAAAATCTCTAGTGAATCAATGTTAGCAACTTTGTGAACATTTCATATGTAAAGAACTTTCTAGATAATTTTTAAAAATACACGTTGCCTTGTAAAAAGGGATAAATGTCACCGTATGGTGATTCATGGTTTGATTCATAACTTCACATTGGGTTAATGCACAATTGGTAAAACTATGAGGTGATTGTGAATGCAACTAATTGGAAAAAAACACAATGAAAACTATTGTTAATGCAAAATATATGATGGCAATGACTTGGTGGAAAGATTTCCTTAAAACACATTGACCCACAACAATAAAATGGCTTGAACATTGTATTTTGGATGAATTACTTTGCAACTATTTTCAAATAACATGAGAATGGATTTGAACTTGTAAATTAATTTGCACATGATATGATAGTACCCATAAAGCCCCATAAAAACAAATGATTGGTTATGATTGGCTAACCATAATGATTGGCCCAAGTGGTAAAATTTTACATAGTTTCTCAACTTACATTGTACAATTTTCATGTTTATTGGTGGGGCCTGATAAGCAATTAACATTTGTAAAGGCCCAAAGAGTGTGTGTGGATGGATTAGAAGACCTTAAACATACCATAGTGAATGTCGTTTGGTTTCAAAAGTGACCGGCTATGCTTAGCCCTACGCAAAGCCGCTTGATTCTATCATAGGATTTGACTAGTTTGATGATGCACATATGTTAAATAAAAAATTAGATTTTTCCTTTTCAATACTAGAATTTACGTTTTTTCTTTGTTCTTTCTTTCTAAAGAGAGATGTGTTAGGTTTGAATTCAGCCTAGGACAACTTGGGACCTGGAGTGGAGGTAGGCCTAATGCTCGATTTGATGAAGGGTATTCATATTTTTCCCTTTTCAATTGTTGGATGTGCAATGCATGGTCATAGTTAAGAAGGAACAAAACAAAATTTTGTTTCAAAACCTTTTTAAATTGATGTTCAATAAATATAATAAACAATGCAAAGTGGGTGCTTGTGGCCACATGGCGCTCTGAAATTTCAGATTGTGTTTTTGAGCCCTCAGGCCTACCTCCACTAACAAAACATGTAGAACAAATTAAATAGTGTTCTTGTTGGAGAACATGAAAAACACGCAAGCATGCAGTTTGAAGTAGAACCACATAGGCTGCAAAAAGACAAGCTCAGAAATGCGCCGTACAAAGCTCAATAGGGGGGTATTTAGCATCTCGCTGATGGACCGTCCTGCTCTTTGGATCTGAACCTCTTGAAAGTTGCTAAAAGCTGACACGTGTGTCCAGCAATGCTCTCTGCAGAGACATCCAGCTCTCGTTAGCTGAGCATGCATGACCCATTCATGAAGTGTTAGTGGCAAAATGAGACAACTTTCACCCAAGTTTATTCCGAAGGAAAAAATTCGCAGACAAGTGCAGAGGGAACATTCTCCACCTTAGATTGTGGCAACACTGTAGTCGCAAATCATGAGGACATTTGTAGATCCATGAACACATCTTACCTACCAATTGCTGCCCTGCAGATGATGTGGTTAAAGTGAACCTGAAACCCAGGAAATGGGAGGTAAGACCGACAAATTGTGTTGGCATCTAGCCAGGAGCATCACTGACTTTTGCAAATTTGCAGCCCAGAAAGTGAACACGATCGATCCTATCGTGGCTCTATTCAAACTTAAAACACAGTCGCAGAAAGGGCCTTGAAGAATCAGCAGATTCAGGGACCAACTGGGTTTTAAAATAAGAGTTGGCTAATCTGCACTTGTTTATATTTAGCACACTTGTTCTAGATCTATTCAGTTTCAGCCTTGAAGAATCAGCAGATTCAGGGGACCAACTGGGTTCTAAAATAAGAGTCGGCTAATCTGCACTTGTTTATATTTAGCACACTTGTTCTAGATCTATTCAGTGACGTCCATTTACCCAACAAAATTAAACGCCAAATTTCCAAACTTGCTACTTACTGCTACAACTTTACCAGTGTTGTTGGGTGGTTCTTCAATTTTGTAAAAACATAATGGTTTTCAGGTTTTTGAAAATTCTCAAAGA
>Ga0116228_10003105_pt1 | contig 14541 bp, 7 predicted proteins | sample S1TSphfallax_2_FD_89694 | JGI IMG/M metagenome (GOLD analysis project Ga0116228, IMG submission 89694) | Host-associated microbial communities from peat moss isolated from Minnesota, USA - S1T2_Fc - Sphagnum fallax MG | ecosystem: Host-associated > Plants > Peat moss > Unclassified | place: USA...
GGCAGGTTCAGCAAACCTGATTGAGGTGTTTTCATATGAGGATTTTTGAAAGATGATATTTCGCCTTGTTTATTAGTTGTAATTTTCGGAAAGTCCCCACCCATGAACCGACCCTTTTTTTTTTGGGGGGGGCTGCAACCAAGCTTTGGCAGGCTTTGGCTTACAAAACATGGGTCAAAACTACTATGTATAAGTATAAAGTTACTGAGTGGAGGACCATTCAGTAAGGACTGAGTGGAATTATAATATAGATTTCCCTTCTTTGCGGATACCACTGAAAGAGGGGATAGGGAGTGGAAGCAGGCCCAAAGATAGGGTGACTTTCTGGATAACTCCACTACACAGAAAACAAAAGGGGGACCAAAACTGGTTTTATCACCTAAAGCCGTCACTGCACTTCAACCCCTAAAGACGACCACCGGCGGCGGCGGCGGCGTCCGCCACAACAGGACAAAACCACGGATATTATTATATTAGCGATATCAATAGAGTAGTATGGAGAATACAAGACTAGATGGAGGTGCCAACAAGACCTTAAGAATTGTCAAGCTAGGATAAGTCATCAATCATAGTAGAATGGCAAGTCGGTCAAGACATAGTGAGATGACAAATATCAAAATGACATTAATAAATAGTAAAACTAGGATGACATGATTTGTAGACAGTTATAACTACTTCTTGAAACTACCAAAGGCTTATCAATACAAAGTTAAAGAGATCAGAGGTAGACTTGACACGGATCTTTTTGGGGGAAAGGGAAAGAGGGGTTGTATGAATATTCACATGTTTTCTTGAGAAGGGAATAAGAAGCTTAGGAGAAATGAAAGGAAGAAAAAGGAAAAGGCATTGTAAAGCTACATGGTTTTATGGAATGGAATAGATGTTCTTTTTTCCATTTGGTTGTGATCAAGATTGCATGTGGATTTTTAATTGAATTAATCTCCAAATTTGAATGATGTCTTAGTGTATTTACATGGTATTTATGCTAATGGAGTAAGACAAGAATCCAGAGCGATGCAAAAAATTTATAGTTAACATTTGGTGACCATGCTAAGGATTAATTCAATTCATTATTGGAGAAATTTGAGGAATCAAAATGTAATTTCTTCAAAACCATGTGACATCTTTCCACATTACATTTAAATTAATGGAAATTGAAAAAAGGAAAGTGGAAATAGATGAAATTGATGTGGGATATTGCTTAATACATGTTCTTTATATGGTATTACCTTGTGGATACACAAACTTAATGGGTGCTTATAAAATTGAAAGAAAACATAGTGGAATGAATAAGATGACTTTTTTTCGGGGCCAAACAAGTATTAGCTTTTCCAAATTTATTCACTTAGTATGAACAAGACATGACAAAATATGTGTTATTTCTAGATTATTATAATAATGTGTATGAAGGACATTATGAAAAATGGTAGATTATGACTAATGTTGAAAGAGAAGATGAATGGATGAAAAAGATTATATCCATATAAGTTCAAGAAAGATTAAGGGTAAATTCTAGTTATCATTGGAACTTTTAGGATTATTTGTATACACTGAGGAATGCACTAGAATTAGATGAATGGGGAAATTTTAAAAAGAAATTCAAAACATCACCTAAAAATATTAAAAAATTGATTATTAAAAAATTACATTGTGGTATAGAAGTGTAATGTATGCAACATAGATCATTAATAATTGATGCCATTGAATTAACAAAATATAAAAGATGGTTACCAATAATTATATGCATTATCACACTAATTTTTATAAAGGAAATTTTTGTTACACAACATTCAATTCAATACCTTGATAGAAGAGAATCTGCTAAACCCAATATTAATGCTTTAATAGAAAAATGGATGCCAAGCGATATGCTCTAGGCACCTAGGGATATGGGTTTTGGATACATTATGTGAATAAGAGGGAGTGAGGTATACATGTTTGAAACAACTGAATTAGAAAATTTTTGGTCTATAGTCATAATTCCAAATCTATATGGGAATTGAAAAATTGGAAGTGACAATAGGAATGGTTGTAGATTAAAAATAAATAAAAAATTTAGAACCTATATCGAATAAGAATAGAGAAAGAAAAGAAAATAATAGATTGAGAGATTGGAAAAGATAAAATAAAAAAGAAGTTAAAGAAGCTATTATTGTAACTTAACAAATTCTTTCACCAAGTAGGCCATGGAGAGGATTCAATTCTTTATTTAATTCAGCCATATCATACCAAGTACTTAAACCTGTTGAAGGAGTGGAAGTAACAATGGCTCAAACAATGGTTGAAAAACCAATTGGCTCACCTAGTGAAGATACCCAACAATCTACACAATTTGGATCACCTAATGAAGTGCAAAAAAATACCGATGTAAAACTTGAAGCTACATTGTGTAGCATTCCAAAAATCATTATGAATGTTTTTGGAACGTTACATTGGTTGACAAAAAAGTGATAGCCACAAATATTGAAACAACAACTAGAAGGAGTGGTAGAAGAAGCTAGCAACAACAATGTTACTAATGAACCTTTGGAAAGTGAATTGTTTAAATTATTTTCATAGAGTCTTGAACGCATCAGTACTAGAATTCCATTAAACACAACCAACTCCTATCATGTCAATGATGAATGCTACACCCATCATGGCAGTACTTCTTGTTAATGTTTTGTGTATACAGCTACCTGAATATCACAATAATGAGGATCCAATTTTACACATTTGACAATTAACTAAAGTGTGTGTGACTAATGGAGAAAATACTAACGACCACAAATTATAATATTTTCCCAATTCTTTGAAGGGAAAAGTCACCCCAAAATTTGTTTTAACCATCATCCAAAAACTCACATGAAATAATTAGTGACTATAAAGTAAAAGTTTTAAAAATTATAAGGTATTAATTATTAGTTGTGCAATAATTATGTACATGTGCTTGATCATGTACAATTTTATAATATGTTTACTAGGCATGTATGTTTACCTTTTAATTTTTTTTCTGTTTAATTAGCTTTTAATGTTTGAAATTTTATGTTACTAAAAAATTATATGGTGTTCATGAAGAAGATTTTTAGTCATGTATTCATATCCATGGAGACTTTTAGTCATGTAGTCATATCCATGGTTCAAAAAATACAAGTAGGCACAAAAACATGGCATACATGACAATACAACTAGAAATGGTCATTAGTCATATTTGTCATAGTTATAAATGTCAAGTTTTGGCGTAGTGATTGGAAGGATGTCCATTTTTGAACTTGTTGTCATAGGACTTGCCAACTCATCCCAATTTTAGCTAGTAAAAGCAAAAACTTCTAAGTGCAACATTTAGCAAACCTCAAGTAAAACTATCGAACACTTAGTAAAAGAACTCATAATTAGATGAAAAGGCTAGAGCTAGAAGCAAAAAGGATATTAAACACGAAGAACGAAACATTTTGTGCATCATGAGGAAAGGTGGGGGGGGGGGGAAGGGGCGGACGGCCCGTGTGGTGTAACTTGGGGCAAATTTCATAAGCAAAACATATGTCAGAGAAAATTGGATAACATGGGCATAACTAGGAAAAAACATGATAGCTTTGGCGGAATGAAAAGCAATGGGAAAATGGCAGGATAGGTTCGAGAGAAGTACATAACTTTGGTGTGCTCAAAAGGAATTCGATATTGGCGGCATAATTGGGGCAAAAGTCAATACCTTGGGTAGAAAGTATGGAAAATGTGATAAGTTTGGCACAATGGGGGGAGAAGTGAAAATTTTCAACATAAGTTTGGGAAAAGTGGAAAGCTGGGGCATAAGAGTGCCAAGAAGTTGATAACTTGGGGACAGGAGTGGGGCAAAGGTGAGAAAAGTTGGTAGAAGTTTGGCAAAAAGAGGGGAATCAACATAAGGGGAGAGAATTGGATAACAAATAACATAACCAGGGGAAATTTTGATAACTTTGGTGTAACTTGGGGAAAAGGTGAGAACTTGGGGCATAAGTTGGTGAAAGTAAAAAAATTTGGCATAATCGAAACAATTTGATAACTTTGGCCTAACTTGGAGAAAAGGTGAAAACTTAGGGGCATAAATAAACAAGAGTTGAAACTTTGACATATGTATAGGATTTATAGTTTAATAATTATGATAATCACAAGAAATTCACTTAGTATGAAATGTGGACTCTTTAAAATGTCAAAAATGGCCCACATAAACATGTTTTTACTTAAAAGTGTACACCCACAATGTGGTGGCAATGATGTGTAACTTGTAACTATTAAAGCTCAAGCTTAGAAATGAAAACCACACAACAAGATAATGATTTGTTCTAAGGTTTATGGACAACAACCTACATATTGATTTTGAAAACCTACAAATGTTGCAATGTATGATCTACTAGATCATCTAGAAACCTTAGTAAGTAGTTGGTAACATTTTAATTACTAATCTAGTTCCATTTTTAGAAAAGGGCATTACTACAAATCAAAGGCTTTAAGCAAATTGTTTTTGGACATAATTGAATTATCTTTAAAGTGACACCCTATCACTACACCATAATGTGACTTTCTTGAATTCATTCATACAACTACGTAGTTGAATATGACCTATCATGTATACCATAATGGCATAAACGATTATAAAAATGGCATGAACAATGGGTCTAATTCGACTATAGTCATATTTCTGTAATGAAAATCATGTTTTGGCATAGTGAATTTAACCTTGATTCACACCCTATTACTTTTATCACCCCCTCTTTAATCCAAATATTTGTAAAGTTTTGAAAATATTTGACCAAATAACAAAATTCAAGATGAGATTACTGAAATTGATGTTTAATTCCAATAATGATGAATTTCATTAAAATTGGTTTAGGTAGGAAAACAATACAGCCCCATTGTATTTCATCCTACCGTATTCCAACCTAACATACGTTATTCTAGCTTTTTATGTATCTTTTCAGGCCTTTGAGAGACTGAATTGGTGTCTTATACTTCAAGAATTTTTGAAGAATTTTTTTTTGTTTTGAGCAAATATTTTTTCCTTTTTATTTTAACAAAGGAACAAATATCAATGCAAAATGTGTATGGAAGAATGTTCTTTGCACATTTAGCATGCAGAAACGACCATGTGATGAAGTCAATTTTAGCACTATTCATGGTATTAATCTTTTTTTATTTCTTTGAAATTTGTTTGTTTTGTTTCAAAAATAATCTAGATTGTATAAATATGTGTGATTTTTTGAAATTATGTACATTATTTGAGAATTTTATTTGCAAAGGGTTGAAGGAAGCAAATGTGAAAACATGAAATGAGTTTGAGTCAATGAAATGTTTGTTGAACACAAAACGAGATTGAAATTTGATTTCATAAAATTAAAAATACTAGAATTGTGTTTTAAAATGCGATTTGGAATAAAACATTTTGTCATGAATTTTTTATGTTTGACCACACATATATATTTTTTTCTCTCATTGTAATTTACATTCACTTAAGGTGTTATACAACAATTGATGTTCACTTCATTGTCTGTGTTTATGTGAAACAAAAATCATTGAAAGATTTATTAGGCCAATTTTTTTGGTCTATGTTCTTCCTATGTACTTTTTTTATTTTATGACAAAATAATTTTGATCTTTGATATGGTTTGATTAAACATCATATAACACAAGCCATGTCGAATTTCAACCCACTTACACCTTTACAAGGATGTTTGCAATGAAATGAATAGTTATCTTTCTAAAAAGAAAAGAAAAAACCTAAGTAGATCAAGCCTACAAATTTGTCAATTTATTCAAATAGGATGAAGTTTAAAGAGAACACATTTTGAAGATGCAATAATTACAAATGAAAAGTGAACAAAGAATGGTTTAAAAGGTATAATTTCAAATAACATTATTTTTGAAATCCACATTTCACATTTTGTTGTGTAAAATCAAATTTTAGCTAAATTGAATACGGATTTATGAATATTTCCAAGACATTACATGTATGCAAAATGTGGTTTGATCATTATTATAGGATTGCCTACATAATATATGAATAAATGACTTAAACAAACTTTGTGCATGTTTTGTGAAAAAATCAATAGATGTTAACAATCTTTTTCATGATAATAACATGTTTAGCAATCCAAAATTTATTATACACAAATACGTTTCAATTAATATTTTATCAAGTAAAAATGATTATTCTATGTATTCAAAATGGATATTTTCATTATATTTTAGATATTCACTAATGTTAGTGGGACGAACCTAGACTATTTATGTTTGACTAGCTAGGAGGGTCTCCTAGTAGCTTTATTAGTTGTTAGTGGTAGAGAAATATTGATTGTATCCTAGTTTATTAGAGTAGGAAGCCACTTAGTTAGTAAAACTTGGATAGACTAGTGTTTAAGAGGTGGATGGACCATTAATTAATGTATGTGAAAAAGATTTGAATAAGGAATTGAGGAAATCTAAGAGGATAACGAGTCTAGGACATGTATATATAAGGTGGTGGGGAGTTTTGGGTTTGCTTTTTCTCATTCTAGTCTTTCCACTTTAGATCTCTTTTCTAGGAGTATGGTAGGAGTATGATGTATGAAGCACCTAAAGTGCTCTTGACTTGGAATATTATGTAAGAGTTTTTTTGAAGTTTCTACAAGTGTGTAAATGAATAAATGTATGCTTTAAAAATAACATTTTATTTCTCTACAAGCAAGGAAGGTAGTAGTTAGTTTTTCTTTGTTGTTTTCTAGAATGAAATGACTTCATTATAGAGAGTTCTGCTCTTTGGAATTTGGAACTATTTTGAAGAATAGTAACTTTAGATGTAGTAGTTGCTACCATAGAGGGTAGCACCAAATGGAGAAGATGTCGCATGTATCACAAGGAGGAGGGCGGTTTACCCTCTTGGGCAGATTGCTTGCAGCACTTTGAGTGGGTAGGAAGGTAACTACTATTTTATCCTTTCCCCTTTTTGAAATTAACTTATTTGGTTGTTCTGAATGAGCGCGTCAAAATGCTGTGGTACAAATTCTTTTTCTTTTCTTTTGGCCACAATATTTCAGTGGTCCCAACAATGGGCAAGCCAGCCTCATGAAAACGTGCCCTTATAGACCTTTTGGGGTGGGGGGGTTTCTTGCATGTGTTTTTCGTTGCCTGCCAACTGAGGCAGTGGCTGTCACAATCCTAAAGCGTATGATGATATGGGTTGAATTATTGAAGCCCCTGGTTGGTTTGTCCTGGGTCACACGTGGTTTTTGCCAGCTGGTGCACACAAGGCTCATAAAAGCTCCTTGTCAGAGCCGTAGAAAAAGAAACCTGGTTGATTTCATTGCTTCTGTGTACATCTCTTGAAAGTAGGTAAGAATAATAATTTCTGAGTGAACTTCTACAAAGAACACTTGAGGTGCAAAACATTATTTACTCGACTGGTCAACAATGCACAACACTGCCGTTTGTGGGGTGTCAGAAATGACCTCATTTGTAATAAAGTCCCGTCTCCCCACTTATTTTGCCCCCTTTAAAGTTCAGCAGTTTTGTAAGTGTTTCTTTTACTGGCGAATTTTCGCCAAATTTGGACCTGAAAAGTATGATTTCGACCTATACAAAGGACTTTTCAAGGAAACAGGCCCCAAATTCGCCAGATTTTGAAGGAAAAAGAACTCCATATTGCCAGATGTTCATGATAAGTTCCAGACTTCCAGTGGATAGCCGAAAATATAGCTGGATTCTGTGTTTTTTCTACTTTCATATCTAGTGTGTAGCCAAATTTGGCTAAATTATTTTCTGGATGATTGCCACTTTGAGTACTTCACAAAATCCTTAAAAGAAACCCTGCTCGCCACTATGTGGTTACTGCTTTTCCCACAGTGTGCACTGTGCAGCAGGGTTTTTTTTTTCAATTTTATTAGTTAAAGTAATACTACCCATTATCACCCATCACCCCGTTACCGACCATTTATGTAAATCTTCCTCATCTCTTCTTCATTTTGAGTGATTAAAATGTTATGGGAGCGCTATCTCAAGCTCTACAAATAATCTTCTCTTCATTTTGAGTGATTAAAATGTTATGGGAGTGCTATCTCAAGCTCTACAAATCATCTTTGAAGTGTAAAAGAAAAACAGTAATGATGAAATAGCAAGAAGAAAAAAAACCTTTCCAACTTATAAAATGCATTTCCTTTGTTTTTCTAATCTCTTTGGATCCCTCTTATTTTCGAAGCTCATAACTTTCTCATTTTTTGTTTACTTTTAGTGATTTAAAGTGCTATAGGAGTGCGAACTTAAGTTTACAAATCATCTTTGAAATTTAATAAGAATAATGCAACATACAAATAAATTTTAGGGTGATTAGAAAGGCTTTGTTCTGCTTGGTGGTTGTTTCTTTTTGGGAGTTTTTGACTCTGCAACATTTGGGGGTGGGAGGGGTGGGGGGGTGGGGCATAACTTTCTTAATACTAATCCATTTTTGATGATTTTTAGTGTGTTGGATGCCCCAAGAGAAACTTTTCTTTCTTTTCTTTTAATTTAACGTCAATACCCAGACCAGAGAGATCCATTTGACGACTATTACCTAGTTGATTTGAGCAAAACACTCTTGTTGTCTAGGCAAGAAACTACGTACAAAGCTACTGCTTTTTGAGTAGCCGAATGCATCAATTCAGGCAGTAAGCTGCACGGTGTCAACTGTTTCCCTAGCTGTTGACCAAACTTGCAACGAATGTCATGGTGAGCTGGGCACACTAGCAACAGGTGGTCTTCATCCTCAACAGCTCCTAGGGAACACGGGCGACAAACCCTATCTCTCCTCGGTACACTTTCAGGCTTTGCATGCCTGCCACACTCTACCTCCAAATGATGGTTTGAACATCTGAACCTTGACAAAGATTGCTTGAGCTGAACATTTGTGATCACTTGCAAATAACTCTGATGTGCATATGAGTACCCAGATTCTGTTGTACAGCTTGTGTTCATCAGCTGGTATGAACGTAATCTGCTACTTCTGGCTCTGGCCTGTTCACCATAAGTGGATTCTAGATAAGAAGCCTGTGCACTTGCTACAGCACACATGACATTAGTATAGAGAACCCCAACCCCTTGGTCGTTAAGCCACAACTGCACGTCCCGAAGCCAACACTGTTGGTTATCATTGAGCACACTGAGCATCTGGAGCTGGGTCTGGTAGGCATAGTACAACAGGAAACATTTCTTCTTCTCTTTGGACACCAGAAGCAAAGGAGCCCGTCCCTTGGATTAGGCCTACCCTGAGTGCTTAAGCGATCACCCACCAGCCTGTCTACCCTAGGTGGTCTTGCAACCTTTGGCAAGAGGACATAGCCAAGTCTAGAGGTCAGAGTAAGATCAGAGAAGGAAGTAGAAATAATTTAGAATCATGCTATATTTTGGCCATCTCCTACAACTTAAGGTCCAAATATGGCAACTTTCCACTATTTTTACAACTTTAGACCATTTTTAATTTTTAAAATCCTTTGTATGATTCACAAGGCTTTTTTTTTGGTCACCATCCGTGTGAAAATTCTCCACACCAATTGTCTTGGGTGAACCAGCACCCAAGTTGGTATCAGGGAAAAAATCCCAAAGTCCATGTAAATTATTTGTAAATACTGCAATTATCCCGTGCTTCGACAAAATCAGGGTCCCTGAGTTCAAATCTTACTTTTTTGGGCTCAATATGGCCATTGAGAGGCCTCTCATTCAAAATGGTGAAGGCACCGGCTAGCAAATGGGTGCTGGTTCACCTTGTCCCACACCAACCCACCTGTTCTTACTAGTCACACCCTGCATTGTTTTTACACAAAGTTTTTTGTCCCATGCCCAAAGGCCAAAATGACCAATATAGAAAACTAGAACACATCCCAAAATCCATAATTTAGATTTTGGACATGTCCATGGACTGAACAAAACAAAATGGACATGTCTAAAAACTTAAACTAATTCTTATCATGTGTCAATGACAAAATATCAATAGTGTTAGATTGATAAATCTTGTTGTCCTACTGGATACAAGTGGACAATGTCTTTTTTGCAACTCTAGGAAATGTTAAGATTGTTTAATCTTCGTGGTTTAATGAAGGGTGCATGAACTAGGAATTTATTGTACTTGGCATCATGTTGTCATGTTAATAAATTATCAGAAGATGTTATCATGTTAAGCTACCAACAAAGTTAGGAAAAAGGAAGAATCTTTTCAACAACAGTAACTTTGGATGGCATAGGAGTTTGAGCACGTATTGAACAAGAGCTTGATCACACAAAACTTAAAAGGTACATTGGAGCATTCAGATGCACAACTTGCACAAGAGTTCGGCTGGACAGAACTTAAAAGCAAGAGGAGCACAGGGGCATGGAGAAGCACAACTTTCTCAATGTGATAAAAAAAAAAACATGATAGATCTCAAAGTAATGGTGTACCAATTGCTATGTATTTAGATAAAATGTGTCATAATTTGCAAACATGTCTACATCATTGTTTATTTAAAGGTGAGAAATCATCAAAAGGTGATCACTGCCTGAGCCAAAATCTGGAAAAATCCTTGTTTTTTGAAGAAAAGCAAATGCCGACAATTTTTTGGCGGACAACTGAGAGACAAAGTGTCCTAAGACAAGGTGATAGCTAAGTCTGGCACCACATTTTGGAAGTGTCTCCCACCAGTGGGCTTTGCCTATGATGAAGAGAGAGGCAAAATTTATCATGAACCAAACCTACACAGATCACAAGGCACAGGAGTGGGAGGGACATTGTGCCTACTCCTCAATAGTGGGAGGGTTCTTACACCTATAAGTAGGCATAATTTCCCTCCCACTATTGGGGAGTATGCATAATATCCCTCCCATTTTCTTGGATGGAAAATGATGGATATAAGGTGCCCTCCAAATACACTGCAGATTTTCTCAGAGTGCTTTATGACTTGGGATTCTTGCTACTGCTGCTTCACTGAAGATTTGGGGAAGAAAAAAGAAACACAGGTCCATATGTATTTTTAGGTGCCAAAACCAAAGTTTTTCAAGTGGGCATATTCAAGGGAGTTGGAGTTTTGTGGGCACGGGGTGGCCGGAGGTGAAGTCCAAAAACCAAAGTAGGTGCTTGTATAAAATCAACATTCAGACTCACACCCAGAGTTCTCCTGATCCAGGTTCCAGGTCGTTCAACCGCCCTATTTCGGAATCCCTGCCACATCTTGTGGTTTTTTAAAGGGAAAACAACACAGAGTGCAATGCGATTATGCCACATTTTGTTAAAGGAAAGAAAACACAGAAATTATATTATAAGTGCTGCACATTAAATTGTGAAGGAATGGGCATTTGGGCAGTCCCATTCTTAATTTGAATGGGAAATGGAAAGTAACAGAAATAGTGGAATAAGGTTTTACTATTAGGTAAGTCCTCCAGCTAGAAAATAGTGGATACTTTAGTAAGCCTGCACTTTACCCTTCCCAGTGCTTTTCCTTTTTCCAATTTTGTGATGCAGCCTGTGTCAGTCAACTAAAACGAAGACTACGTATTATCTTAATTTGGATATAATTGAGATATTGAAGTAAAATATTTTAATCATAATTCTATATTATTGGCCACTTACTAGATACACAAATCTGGCGTTTGGTATTTGTTTGCGAAAATCTGGCAGACCTGCCTCAAATTGTTGTTTCCCAAAAATTGCATAAATCAAAATCAGATTTTCCAGTTCAAAAATTTACAAAATTCTCCGCCAAAATCACTTATCCTTGCCGGCGTTTTTTTCTTTCGTGGGAGGCCGACTTTTCGCACTGTGGCTGAAAAGAAAATTGGAAAAATCTGCAAATTTTTCTTTGAAAATTTAAGCTCGATAAGAATTGCCACAATTCTGGAAATTTTTGCAAAAGTTTAGAGAACACAAAATTGAAGGAAAGAAAAAGGGAAGAAAAAAACCTCATCCTACCCCAGTCTGTGTAACGGAGGGAAGACGCTGGAATGCGCGCCTTCATCCAACAAGGAGCCAGCGTGCAGGGAGGCAATCGTACTCCACACATCTGGGGAGATTCTGAAACCTGACTTTTAAATTATCAGGTGCAAACTAAGCAAAGGGCCGGCTCTGCAGCGCAGCAGCAAGGCCATCGAGTAGGTATGCATGTAAAGTACCCTCCAGAGTCCATAAATGCGAAAGTACCTTACATGCACAAGCAAGGTGCCCCATTCCCGCCCCACTTTTCACAAGTCAAATTTCTCCATGCGACTACAGCAACTCCTCTGCAACTACTACAGTGATCACACGTGAGAGCTTTTCCATCTATAAGAATGCTTTCATTCAAGTTCAATTTGTTTGTGATTCGCCGCAGCTGTCCACTCGCAACTCCCAACTGCCGTCTATCTGTGTCTGCAAGCGTTCCCCAAGTGTGTCGAACTGCTTCAAGGCCCGTCAGCAAACGTGTTCTCCCACGTTCCATGCGTTGTGGAGGTTGTCATTTTGAACCTTGAGGTACCTGCTGCTGGTGCAACTCGAAATTGTGTTTGTATTTCACACTTTAGTTCTGCTTATATGACAAACAAATTTGAATTTTTTTATCAAGTTTGTGAAGCTGGCAGGGTTTTAAAGATCTAAAAGTAAGGTGGGATCTTGATATCAGTTTGTGTATATGAGCTGCAGAGGAGTGACGGAGCTTCTACTCTTGAGTATTGCTTGTTGAATGCACGGCACATGTCCTTGGAAGGTATGAATGTTTTGTCCATGTCTATCTGGTCATTTTCATGAGCTGAGTGCTATCTATTGTTTCCAATGTTATCCAAATGAATATATGTGGATCCACGTTATATATTACTTCGTCAATGTGGCTTTGGATGTCTGGAATCAATGTTTTTAACATATGTTTCTTCCCACATGTTGCTTGAACTAAATAAATGGATGTCATATAACATTTTATGCATTTACTTGAATTTGTTTTGTTGAACCGTGTTGTATGCACATATTTGTTTCAGATCTTTTGGTCTTGGCATTCAATCACATTATTCTGAACATTTGCCGTATTTGGAAGTTGCCCCCAATGTGTACTAGGTTGAAGGAAGTGTGGTTCACCTTTATTGAACATTCATTTGTACGCATGCCAAGAAAATCTATAAGCTTAAATTGATTTAGTTTCAAGTGTATGGAGAGTTTTGTGGAGTAGCAACTAAATTCTTTAGCAATCCTTGAAATCAGCATAAACTTCAATATAGTTGGGGTTGGGTATGATCTCAATAGTGACATGGGGTCTATTGCCATTCAATTAGCTACTGATCATGTCCAATAGAAGCTCTTACATAGATCAATGGAGCACATATTTTCTAAAGTTGTTCATTTTTTGTACAAAACAGTTCCCGACTTGAATTAAAGTGTAGCTATAATGTCTCTTGATATTAGGTTCTAGCAAAGTATGGTGGATTTAGAATGGATTTTCTTACCAAGACCTCCACGTAGTCAAGATCAATGAAAATCCTTTAACATCTGCAACAAAACTAATCGACCAAACTTTCCAGAAGATCAGCAATGGAAAGATTAGTTAATCAACTTGTGATTTCTCCCATTAAACAAAGTGGCACTAACCTTGCACTCGTGCTCTTGGTAGCCATTCTCTTCGCATGTGGTTTGAATGCCTGTGAGACAATAATAAGTGTAGCGTTTGCATGTCATATCTTTACTCTTTACTGGTTGTGTAAAATAATTGTCATCAAATGTCTTCTGGGCTATCTCGTCAATCTCAACTTCTCGATGTCCACCTACTAAGGCTTTGGTTGGGGTATTATAAATTTGTTTCGAGCTTGTGTTGTTTTAGAGATTTAAGGGGGTCAGTTAATTGACAGCTTTCACTTCTGCCCTAATTGCTTTGAGGTCAAAGATTGATAGCCGAAAATTTATTTAAAACTTGAAATTAAAATGATAAGTAGGGTCCAAAAAAATTTCCCCAATAAAATTTTCAAAGTTGTTTTAACCAAGTTGCAAAGATTGACTTGATATTAATGCCAGGATGAAACAATGTTGTGTGTTGTAGGACATTGAAAACGCAAAGACCAGTTCCAAAAGTAGGCGAAGACGACCAATATTGTGAGCTAGAGAGACAGGAGGTGATTATTGGCTACTGGACACTAACAAATCCAACCATTTGTTTCAATCCAGCTATGGCAAGTGAGATTGCACACTCGTGTTCCAAATGCACAACAGGACAGGATGGAGCCAACGCTACCAATGAACATGGGTGGATTCGAGAGAACAAGCTAGTAGCGTGGAATTCAGAAGACTCTCAGAAACCTGATTTGGCTGAAGATGTTGACATAGGAAAATTGATGGAAGTGGCCAGGATTGGATGTCTTTCGCAATTCCAGAAGTCATGGAATGGTAATAACCTAAATTTTCAGGTTCGTCGTGAACTGCTCACCGATGAAAAGGCTCACGCGGACTACTTAAAGAGCCATGCACAAACTGAGGCCACGCTACGTACGAAATACACGGCAACAGAAGACCAGAGTGAGAATTCCTTACCTAAGAAGGACGGAGTTGGAGATGACCAGATACTTGAAAAAGCCTTAATTGAGAAGTACGGAAAGGTTGAGGGA
>Ga0116228_10003107_pt1 | contig 14527 bp, 10 predicted proteins | sample S1TSphfallax_2_FD_89694 | JGI IMG/M metagenome (GOLD analysis project Ga0116228, IMG submission 89694) | Host-associated microbial communities from peat moss isolated from Minnesota, USA - S1T2_Fc - Sphagnum fallax MG | ecosystem: Host-associated > Plants > Peat moss > Unclassified | place...
ATTATGTAGTTAGATATGCCATAATTCCATTATGGGGTCCAAAAGTCCTACACTATTTAGTTAGGAATTTAATAATTCCATTTTTGAGACCATAAGTCCTACATTATTTAGTTAGGAATTCCATAATTTCATTTTGGAATTCATAAATTGTCTTGTACATTTTTCATAAGTCCATCATCATCATATTTAATTAAAGGATATGTAGTACATGGATGTAGTTAGTATTGAAAAGTGTAAACATTTCACAATTATAATGTCTTCTATATTTATTTAATTGTAGCAACCAACGAAAAATTACATTTAACACGTTGTTAGGGATACAATTTTACATTCAAATTATCACATGCATGCAAAAAGTATCACTATTGGATTCTTGCCTTTTCCCATTATTACAAATACCATGTATCCATAATAACCAAGGCAACAACTTCTATATTGTGTTAAGCTCCATGTGAATTAAATAATTATTTAAGTTATTCTTACACATGTGCAAACCAATATACCTTTAAATAAGAAAAACAATGTTATGTGTGCACACAAGAATTCATACACACTACACATATACACACGTGTAGACAAATGTTTCCATCATCTACTACTACTCCATATTACTATAATAAAAATGTCATGATCTTGTCATGGAAAACTACATTGATTTCCATATCCTCATCTTCCAATGCATGGCTCTTTTAATTTTCTCCACTACTTTATTTATTGATTTTCTTTCCATCGCTCCCCTAAGCTTCATACCTCCACATTGCTTCCTTCTCCCCTCCTTGCACTCCTTCTCCGTTCCTCTCCTCCTCCCTTTTCTTGTCTCATAATCCCCTTTTCAACTCTCCCCATCTCATAATTAAGTTAAACAATTATAACTAACTAGTAAGCACCTATGAAGAGCCTTAGCTATGTCCTTTAGTTTGACTACCATCAAGCTAACTATCCTTCAATTCAATTGTTCTCACTAGTGGATGTCAAAATTTCAAAGAATCACTTCTTCAAAATGACTCCAAATTGAATGTTTGAAGGGTCTATCTTATAGCACTTGGAAAGAGATTTCCAACCCCATATTGTACACCTCAATCAAAGTTGATTTGGCTACTCAAAATTACCTTGCACTAGTTAAGGTGATAAAAGACCTAGAAGGTTGGTGAGCTTATACCTAAAGGGAAGGTACATTTTAAATATTCAAGAGAAAGTGGGGCATGGTACCATTGGTTTCAAAGCCAATCATGATGAAAAAAAAAGACAATATGACTATAGGCATGAGGCCTATGCCTTCCATCAAGAAGGAGGATGAAATTTGATTTAAGAGGATGGGAGAATATATCCTTGATACATGCATACCATTTGAGAATCACACCAATAATCATAATGATAGTTGAAAACATTTGTACCCGTTTGACAAGAGAGGGTTTGGGTGTTTTAGGGGGGAAAGGACACCTAATAAATTTTCACGTGTGAATAAAAACCTATACCTATTTGCCTCAAGCAAACTTCAAGGAGCTTGTGTGTTTCCTTGTGTTCTTGAATGCATTTTAGAAAAAAACTAGCATGTGAGGAAAAGAGGATAACAATTTTTTAAAAAGATAAAGGAAAATAAGAAAGTAAATATGAAGGTAGACAACTCCCACAAAGCCCCCAAAATGATGCCTATGTGGAAGGTAAAAAATTTGTTATATGAGGAGGACGATATTAGGTGGGCGATTTGGTGGATTAAGTAGGGTTGTGGATGATACATTGGAGCCCAATTTGAGTTTATTTAGTGGTAGATTTCTTCTTTGGTTTGAAGGAGGTTAATGATGAAAAAATGAGGGCAAAGGTAAAGAGGCAAGAAGAGGGTAGAAATGACATAGGAGGTGATTTTTACATCGATGCATTTGTTGGTAGAAAGGCCAAATATAGTTTGGCTAGACCTTATATAGACATGAGTGGTGGAACTTTTACAAGAAGTTGGTGGATAAGATGGTAAAGGAAGTTGGTCAATAGTCCATCACAAAAATGAATGGACAATACCTTGAAAAGGGAGGAGCCATGTTGTAGGTGGTGCAATACAAGAACCATCTAACCTACTACAACAAAATAATGGTCTTGTTAATTGCCCAAATGAAGGTGGGAAAGGGAATTAGGTCAAGTTGGTGTTTCAATGTTTGAAGCCCATATATGGAGAAATGGTTGTTAGGAAGGAAAAGGTTAACATTTTTGGAAATTGTTTAGGTCATTGACATTTTGTTGGGATTGTGGTTTCCACTAAAAAGAAATCATCCCATTGCAAAGACAAAGCTAGATGAAAACAAAGACGAGGAGGTAATCCCTAAGCAAGTACACCCCATTTCTTTCTATACATATGAAGAAAGGGTCATGTATGTTGATGAGAATTTTGAACATTTTATGTTTCCTACGCATAACATGAAAGTAACTAGGTATAAAAGGTCAACTACTATGTCCCTTGCAACTAAACGACCTTCTCTTGAAGGGAAGGTAAAAAGAAAACAAAAAAGGACTAGGAGGTCCTTTCACTACCTTCACCAAGGTTTATAAAGAAGGGGACACAATAATGCCTTCCTCTACCCATGAGATTACAATAATAGCTTCATCATTTAGAACTATAGTTGAAATTAAGAAGTTGAAAGTGAGAAGGTAGATAAAAATTCCCCCAACATGGGAACCTATTATCCCCATAGATACTAGCATCTACAATGTGCACATTGATTCAAATGATGTACTTCCTTTTTTCATGAAGAGGGGTGAAAGTAATGTTAGGAGTAGTTTTCTTTAGAATGGGCATGAATTGGGGGAGGAAAACAAGCTAAGTAAGGGATGCCAACTCAAATTGACCTTCCTCTCTGATCTTTCGAATCCTTTGGATGGAAGCACACTAAGGTGGAATACATACTCCTATCATAGCTCATTGAGGCCAACTCAAATTGACCTTCCTTTCCAATCTTTCGAATCCTTTGGATGGAAGCACATTAAGGTGGAGTACATACTCCTATCATAGCTCGTTGGATTATAAATCATGGGCCATGGAACAAAATATAAATGAATAATATGTGAAAAAGACTAAAAAAACTATTACATGTAATATGATCACATTGTATGCATTTTATGGATATGTTTTGAATTACCATAACATATTGGACTTTTGAAGTGCCAAAAACCCTACATCACATTCCATATCATATGATTATGGACTCATTATATTTACTAAAATGCTTAATTGAATGATTTTTTGACATAGAAAGTAGTGTGATGCCATTGATACAAAGGAAGATAATTTTGAAAACTATAATTTGAGATAAACAATGAAATATGGATTAAAAAAAAGTATTTTATTATTTGAATTAATAATTCAACTTTTCATTTTTAAGTGTAGGTTTTTTATATAATTATCTACCATTGATAAAGTCTCGAAATTAAAAAAAATTGTTTAGCCTTGTCATATGACTTGGGCAATATAGTGTATTATGCTATAGTGTAATATGGACTTTTTTTTTAAACATTAATATGGATTCCACATATGTTAGAAAATACTCCACCTTAGTGTGTTTTCACCCCTTTGTACAATAAATGTATTAAGAGATGGATACAATTTGGGAGGGACCTACCATCCCCTTCGAACCAAAACGACCCCCAAAGGAGGGAACCCCCAACTAGCAATCAGTTATTTCAATCCACAAGCATTTTTAGAAAAGTCACCTAGTGAGGCCTAAAAAGGAGGCATCACTTAGTATCTAACCAATTACCTCCTTTAATTAAGCATTTTTAGGAGACCCAAATGGTAGATGGAGGGTTGTCTATTATAACAAAAGGCAAGATAGTAGGAGGGAGGAGGTATAAAAAAATTCTCCCACCCCTTTTCAACAAATTCATTCACACTATCTTGTTAAAAGAAAATGAACCACATATTTTATTGGATTAGACATAAAAACCTTCTTTTAGTTCAAGAGGCATTAAGATGCAAGTAGCTATTATGTTATAAAATATTTTTAGTTTGAGGGAGTCCTTGAGGCATGTTGAAAAGAAGGTAGTGGTCTTGGGGATGGTAATGGGGCAATTAGAGGCTCTGAAGCAAAGGAAAACAATGGTAATTAAAGGGCAACAACAAGTTGAACTATTTTCCCAACACCACTTGGAAAGGGTTTCCGCCTTGTAAGAACATTTCAAAGAAGAAGATAAGAAAAATGAAAAGTTCAATCACCAATTGAAATAAAAAAATACATGGGTGTTATTGGAACACAAACGCCACGACATATCGTTGTTGAAGGCTAGGTGAAGGATTTGTAGGTAGACATTAACCACCAATAAGCGGTGATTGACATTCAATTTAATGAAGTCTTGTGAATGGGGTATAGGATTGATACCTTCAAGGCAAATGAGCAACGAAATAACGCACATAAGGAAACCATGATTGAGTGGTTGCATGAATTTAGTGAGGAGGTGATGATCCTTGGACATCAAGAGGGCATGACAACATATGAGGAAAAAGAACGAAATACCAAGGCAATTGTATTGTTTCATGAGTTGGAGCAATCTAAGTAGACAATAATCTAGCTTTAAGGCTATAGTTAATTTATCATCTAAGATAATAATGGTTAAGCTAAAAGTTTAAGTGGTCAAGTGGAAATGTAAGGTAATTAAGGTTGACTTTAGGTTGGTCTATTAGTCTACCTTCTTCAACGAACATGCCACGTTAAAGTTGGAATATGTGACATGGAGGTAAAAGATGAGTAAGGAGGTCAAATGGAATGAGTTCAAAGGTAAGTTGGGCAATTTGTTAAATGTTGTACCCATCCCTACTTTCATTAATGAAACCATTTATCATCATCATCATCATATGGTAGCATATGTATTAGTTGTCATTTGTTCAATTCGAGGTGGATGATGTGCATTTCAACACCTAAAGTAGTTCAAAGGATAGTAGTGTTAAACAAAGCTTGTTTGACAAATTAACATTTCAAACACCCATTGTTGTTTTGGGTCCATGGATTGATTTCAATACATTAAAAGGGTGAACTATTGTCTTTTCATCCTTGACTATAGAAGGTCATAGTTCTTTGGTTCTAAAAATACCTAGATATGATCATGAAGATGTAATTTAATGTAGAAGGGAATAATTTAATGGGTAAGTTTCCTAGCTTGTCTAACTTTAAAATGCCTCTTTGCCATTTATCTAATCATTAATGGTAAATGTAGACTTGTTGTTTGCCATTTGGAGGTGAAGTTATTATGCTAGCTAGTTCTTGAAGATAAGGTGATTGGCAAATGGCTAACCATTATCTAAAGATTTGTGGAAGAGTTTTGGACAAACTCTTTATTTTATAAGAAAGGATGAGGTGTCTTTGTGGCTAAGGGGTGGTGCCAAACCTTGTTGGTTTTTCATTCTATCTTGTGGTCTTCTAGGAGTTATAAAGAATCTTGTGAAAGAGGTGATGTGGCATGGTGGGTGTTTTTTAAGGTTTGCCCTTGGTTTTCAACTTGCAAGTAAATGTAGTTTTTTTCTTAATGTAAAAAATTGTACCTTTCACATTTTTGTTTCTTTATATATATTTCTTTGGTAAGTAGTTGTTGGATGATAGCGGCAACAATATGGAGGGCAATAATGGTGGAGGGTAGCAACTCCAAATGGTGAAGGCAATCTATCCTTTCTAGGACAACATGCATTGGAATTAAACTAAGGACATGAAAGTAGCTACCTTTGTACCACATCATTGACATTTTGAGTTGTTTCTTAGGTTTCAAATATCTTTTTTAATATCCAGAGAGCAAGATTGCCCAATGGAAGGCAATCCCAAGTTCAAATCTTTCTTGCATTTTTTATTGTCTTTATACTAACAACCCTCCCTTGTGTGGATTTGGGGTAGTTGAGATTGACAAGAGACAAACCAATGTTTTTTACGATTCAAAAGGCAAATGTTGTTAGAATGCTTTTCGACTTGTGGAAGACACCTTCTTCACATTCTTTTTTTCCCTTTTTCATCTTTCATGTTTCCATTGCTAAATGCACAAAAAAAACAACCTTTCTCATATAAGGGAAAGGTCTATTTAAAACCCTTCCAAATTTTTTTGTAACTTGCACTTGACCTATTGGTCTCATCACAAGAGCCTCAAATCTTTGATGGGTTTAAAGATAGGACCTTGCCCTATACAGAATAACCACTTACATTCCCTACCTACTTACATATGTTACTTATACACACATACATAGCTATTACCTCAGCAATGTGAGGTGGAAGTAGGAGAGTTTTAAGGATATGTTAGCAAGATGGAAGCTTGTTAAGGTACTCGTGGTTCATCCATCCCCAAGTGAGTCGTAATGCATAATAGGTTTCTAATGGATTGTGCAAAGGTGGGTGATGTGTCCAAGAATAAAATGCCTAGTACTTAATACTCCGTGTTGAACTGGACCATGGACAAGTGTATGTTCCAATGGTGGTGAATTGGATGACTTTTGGACAATAAAATAGAATGGGAAGTTTTACATCTAGTCATCAAATTTGAATTTCTGTTTCCTGTTCCTCTCACTGTCTTCTGAGTTTCAGCCAGGATTATTTACTTCTCAAGATCTTCTAAAGGTCTCAGGAAGGGAAAGAATCTGATACCAAGTTAGTTTGGCAAAATGAATGTGTCCCTGGAGATGGATAGCTGACTTTCTCAATGTAGGAATAAATATTACATAATCCATGCCCAAGCTTTTGAGGCAGTTGAAGATCTCCACGTGTAGACTGTGGTAGTTAGTGGAAAAGGGTCTTCAGTTTTGTACCTAGTTTTGTTGACTAGTGTCTCCCTGCCTGCCTGCCTACTTCTGTCCAGAATTTGTGCACACATTTCATTCGGCCTTCATCCTCAAGTCTTCTTTCCTCAATGAATGCCCGCAGTAAATAATATTCCAGATCCATTGGTTTAGCAATTGCCAGTGGTTTGCGTGGACAGCGTGCTTAAGATGTGTTTACAAGTGTACCTCCAATTAATGCTGTGTGTGCAGAATACAGCAGATTTGTGATTAACAGTAGCAAGAGATCTAGGATACTAACTAGTATTTTATTTTCTGACAAATTTTGTTGAAAAAAATTATAGACTTTTGTTCGCCCGGGAAAACGTCTTTTTTGTAAATTCTTTTTTTTTTTTAAATTTGAAAAAATTGGCCAGTTTTTTTTTTCCACAAATTTGAAACAAGATCCTGATACCCCAATCACAGATTCACTATAACCCATTCACAAATGCATATAGTTTCATTTGGTTGAAAGATTCGAAACAGGGCGGGATCATTTCCAGGATTAGCCCACTAGTAGAATACCTCGAATACTAAAATATCAAACTTGGCACAGTTTATTCATCCCAGCTGCTCCCATGAATTGTAGATTCTGGTTGTGGTGGGGCCAAGGTCAGTTTCAAAACCAAAGGCTTCATTTTTCAAAGCAGCATGCTAAACTTTGAAGCATATATATAACACCAACTAAATGTTATTTAAATAATAATAAAAAGGTTCCAGACTTCCCACATAATTACTAACAGTTCTAGAGGGAGAATAAACTGAACAATTGAACCAAGCTCTGAGGTATGTAAATGCATGTTTGTCATGTTGAAGTATTGCATCCAGCATGTCTGTAGGTACTGTGAAAGCTGCACAAGATCTAAACTCCCTCTCTCCCAATTGACATGCAGGGCTACTGAATTATGATTTTCTGCTGGATATGAAGCCCTAACAAATTTCTGAACGAATCAGAGGCCAGCCAAGTCGGCCATCTATAATTTCAGCCCCCTACTCTATGAGAGTGCTGCACGATCAAGAGAGCTGTCTACTCGTCATCGTCTTAAGACTGTCCTAGTCGAACAACAGCATGCCAGTCTGAGAACTTTGTTCTTGCTCAAGGTGTAATGGATCTGGGAGTTCAATGTCTAAGCTTTTATTTTCTTTTTTCTCCCCCTAAGTACTCATGTTGCATGTATCAGCAATGCAGAGCTAGAATGTTAATTAACAACACATATCTTGGCCAATTAACAATGCATCTCTGCTTGTTGATGCTGATCAAATTAATGCCAGAGTCCTCCCACAAAAAACACTAATGGCAATTTGGAATCACAAGGAAGGGTAAAGAAGAAAGCTAACAATATATATTAGACATTTTAAAGGTTTGTTCTAAATAGTCATAATTTTGCAGCTAAAGATGTAGACTGCAGTGAAAAGTGAAGAGATTACCTATGTTTTGCAAATAATTCAGAAAGTCTTTTTAAATTATATGTTGTGGAATGTGTTATTTTGAAGTGGCCAGGTCGTAAGTTTGATAAGTATTCTCTGTGACAAGAAGTAGAATGACAAAGGATTAAATTCAATTTTATGTGGTTTTTCAATGATTATGATCAGTTTTTTTCTCTTTTCTTTTTTTTTTTTGTGGAAAAATTTGATCACTTTGCAACCAAAACAAGGGGGCCCTGTGAAGGTGCCAAAGGATTTTTTTGGGAAAAAAAAATGGACCAAAGTCGCCATGTTTCGGGGTAAAAAGGTCTCAAGTTGTCATGTTTAGACATTGGCTTCGGCTTGCCACTAAAACATGCCAGCAGGATTCCTCAAAAATTAGGCTTAGGGTTCTGACCTCTTGTAAATGATCAGTACCCCCCCCCCACATACCTCACGAAATAAGGGGGAAAAAAAGAAAAGGAAAGGTAAAAACCAAACCCTGATCATAATAACTGAGCAATTGCCATGTAAATTTCAAAAGAAAAACCAACGCAGGAAACATTGATTTTTAAATTCTATTTTCTTGATGATCAACAAAACAACAGGATTAGGCGAACCTTAACAACTAACTACCTGTCTCCCTACTTGGATGCCAAATTGATGTGGGCTTTCATTACAGGCTTTGGCTTGCTACAATTTTGATCTGTTTCCAGTCAGTACAGGTATTTTGGGCAGTCCCCATTTTCTCCCAAAAACCAAAGCTGGCAAACAGACAGCTACTTCACTTCTCCAAGAGTGGCTGGTGAAAGACCAGGAGGTCTGAGGGCAGGGGGTCTCTCTATTCAAGTAGTTTTCTTAAATTGTGTTTCCCAAGAGACTTGAGCCAAATTCAACATTCGACTTTTTCAATAAAGCAGGAAATAATGCAGGCTTCCTTCTTGACTACAAACAGCCTTTGTGGGCCCACAAAAAAATTCGCAAACAACAACAAATGCATTGACCCGAATAATAAGTTCATGCTGTGTCAGGCCTGGTGTTGTTGGCGTATATATAATTCAACAAATCAGACTCACACCCAAACCTGGTTTTTAGTTCATTTTTGGCAGTTCCCATTGCTATTAAAAGCTCTGTAACACAACACCCTGCAATCAGTGATTTTTTTGTATTTTGTAGCACCCCCAAAAAAGTCCTCCATCACAAATTCCCTGTTTCTGGAACCCCCCCCCAAAAAAAAAAAAAAAACCGCCCAAAAACGAAAAATAAGTAGAAATTCATCAAAAATCATCACAACTGCCTACAAGTTGTGGTTTTTAAGGCATTTATTTATGTAGTAGCCTGATTGATGATCAGCCACAGGAAGATAGAGCAAAAATGGCAATCATCCCTTGCAAGGTTTGGCCAAATGTGGCTATAAACCACATGTGGACTACAAATCTTTAATAAACCTTCCATATTCCTGGCTACACACTGAAAACCCATTATAAAAATCTGGCCATTTTTACATTTTCTTTTTTCTCACTTGTGGCTATGGAAAACTTCCAAAATCACTTCTTTTTTAGTAGATTTCTGTTTTCAGAGAAGTTTCACCAGTAAAGAAAAAGGCTGCATGCTACAACATGAAAATGTGCTCAAGTTATTTCTACTTTTGTATTTAAAAATATTGCCAATTTTGGCTTTAAATTCTTATAGATAGTGGCCACTTGAGCATCATCAGAAAATTGAAATTAAAAACAAATACTGCCCACAATCCACAATTACTGAAAAACTATGACACAATGGCATCAAACATGGGGAATAAATTACTATTTACTTCACTCACTTGGTGATATGATAGACATTCTTATTAGCGAAAGAAGGCCTTTACAGCTCTCACCCCTGCTTGAACCCATTTCCAAGATGCGGCTCTTCACTGGATCCTAATCCTTAAGGTGTGCCAGCAGTTGCTTGGGGGGGGGGGCGCGGGGGTGGGGGGGTTGCAATAGACAAGAAATCTTTGGAATATCTAGAAATGTCGGGTTTCGTATTGTGAAACTAGATCGGCACAGTAGACCAAAATTTTCCCAGTGCAACACTAGATTGGCACAGTATACCTGTTACAGCTACTGCCAAGATTCAGGAGGGAAGCGGGAGAGGAGGGCAGGGGGGAGGCAACCTAATCAGGTCTTCATCAACACCGCATTGCATAGTCAATAAATATGAGTGTATTTTTTTGTCTCAAATCTTTGCAGTTATGTGAACTTCTTCTAGGTAAGCACCAGTTCCACATATTTTAAAGAAATTATTTCAATTCCAGGAGGAGAGGTAAATGTTCTAATTACCACAGTACCTTGGCTGCTTCAACACTTGTTTATCAAATAATTAATTGATTTTGAGGATTCCATTTCAACAAATGGTTTGTTCCCAACTTTTCCATCACATTCTCTTTTTTTTTTCAAGAAAAATAATCATGCTGAATTTTTGTGTGTGAAAATTTCAACAATTCTGAAAATAATACAATTTAGTGTTGATTCAAGCTGAAGCCATTTGTTTTAAATTCCGTTTATTCTAAAATAAGCATTGTTTATATAGTCCTGTTTGGTTGTCAACTACCCTAGTCATTTTTTCTTCACAGTTAACACTCAAAGTAACCATAACAGATTGGTGCTTTCACTCAAATTTTTGGGAATTGGAGTGACTAAATAAATAAATCACTTGGGCACTAATTTATATGGTTTTAAAACCCTAATAATGGTAGGGCTACTAGTACTAATATTTTAATTTGAAAGTGTACACTTTCCAATTGGAGTTAAGCACCTAATAAGAGGAGGGAAGGGGAAGAAACTGGGGGGAACCCCCTCCTCCCTCCTTTTTGCTACCTGCACTTTTTGGAGGACTCCTTTGAACTGTTCTGGGAGATTGATTAGATAATAAGTGACTGACAAAAGAAGGCTAAGGACAAGGTTTTGCAGGGTGTGAGAGATCCTGAAAATGAGTAAAAACAATTTGAGTACTTCTTCTTATACTTATTGTCCCCTCCCCTTCCACACCCAAAAACAAGATGCATGCCAGTGCTCATGAAGGCTTTGCTAATAATCCCCACTTACCAACTCTTAGTTTTTTGCATGCTCATTGTGTGTATTGCTACTACTTACACACGATTGGGCATCTTTTATTTATTTCTCTTTCTCCCCCATGATTTGAATGTAGAAAAGGAATGGTCCCCATTGCCCGCCTAAAAAGAACATGCCTTCTTACATGGATATTTATTATTGTTTGCTAAGTTATATAGGAGAGGAGGCTCAACTCTCTTCACTTTCTCTATTATTGGGCAATAGGTCCCCATTCCAATGAAAGGTTCTCCTTCGTCTGGTTTCATAATCTCTTTAAGAACTGGACAACACTGGTTGTAAATTATTTGTGAAGTGTGAATGAAAACCAACCAATGTTGAAGCAGTAACACCAAGAACCAGACAACATTGGTTATAACTTATTTGTGAAGGGTGGAAACCAATGCTGGACTGGTATCACCATACATCATCCAGGCACGCACCAGTCTGGTGAAAAGTATGAAGGAAATTGATTGGCTTGAGAGACCACAATGGTATCCAGTATTTATACTTTGTGTATTATACTGAATTATTTCATGTAGGATTGTTTGCTGATTGCAATATTGACACGAGTACAATATTTGACCAGTACTTTTGGTACATTGCAACTTTTGTTGGGGTTGCAGCCAGGGTTTTTCTTTTCAATTTTGTGATCATCCACAAGAGGAAATTAGCCAAATTTGGCTATAGGTCAGAGAGGAAAGTAAAAAATTGTTAACAATCCTGCTATATTGTTGGCAACCTGCTGGAACCTATTGTCTAAATATGACAATTTCAGACTTTGGCACCTTTTTTTTACAGACATGCTTTTTGTGTGAGTCTGTAGCCAAGAGGAGAAATTTCACCAAAATAAAAAGGTGCTGGTTGGAGCTCAGTATTATATTCTGGTATGAAAAGTAACAAATTAGGCATAAAAACAGAGCCTGTGGCCAACCTACTGGTCCCCTTAGTATTTGCTTCGAAGGAATCATGCTCATTGCTGGTTGATACCAGTGTTGGCGGATTCTTGCCTTGGTTCCAGTTCTTTTTAACAAAATTAGAATGAATTTGGTTCTTGAAAAAAAAATTAGAATCTTGGGTCTGGTTCTGGTCCAGTTCTGAAAAAATAAGTTCAGATTCTGGTTTCAGTTTTGGAAATCAGGTCCCGGTAACCGGATGTGAAACTGGCAGTTAACCCTCAATTCCAAACCATTTTCCCCCCAAATTCAGGTTCTCCAGTTCAGAACCAGATTTGGTTTCAAACCTGATTCCAGTTTCAAAAATCAGATCCCGTTATGGTTGTTCAGTTCCAAGTAATTGAAACTGGAACTGACGATTCTAAGCCACCAAAATGGGTTACCACCCAACACAGGTTGATATTATCCCAACACTGATACCAGTTGTTAAACTGTGTACTCCCTATACTTGTCCAACATTGATGGAAACCCAAATCAAAGTGAGTTGGTGAAAACCAGCACAAATAAGTTACTCCAGGTTACGGCCGGGGTGAACTAACACATACACTTGTACCTTGACCTTCTTGATTGAGGCCTCTTAGAGGCTGCATTTCTTGACCCAGGAAATGTTCAATTTGGACTTATTTATCTAAGGGATAAATATTAAGTATATTTAGAAGCAACCCAAAGATTTTGGGGCTTTTAGTTTTTATCACATTAGCTATTCAATGTTTGCCCTATTGACATTTAACCTATTTTTGATCATTTGTACACATGAAGTCAAGTACAACAAGTGTGAGCCCCAAAATCACACATGAGTGCAAGTGAGTTAGTATTGACACATGTCTAGAGCTTTTGTGTATTCTTCACTAATATGGTTGTTTGGTTTGGTGGGTGCTAGGCAGCGTTTTCTTTTGTGGCGAATTTTCGCCACTTGGCAACCAAAAAAAAGGGCTGGCGAATCTAACAAAGGAAAATTTGGGAATTAAAAAAAAAAATCGCCACATTTTGTGGGAAAAAAAAGAGCTAGAAGTCGCCAGATTTAGACAGTGTGTTACTGTAGGTAGCCAGAACTAGGCAGGATTCCAAAAGAGATCTACTTGTTCACCAGGACAGTCGCCATTTACTGCTAAGGATCCTAGCCAGTGCACCTACTTGAGGAATTTGAAAAAGAAAACCCTGGTGCTAGGTTGGTGAAATCTGAGTTTTTGAAGTCAAACTCTGCAGTATTTTTTAAAAAATCCAAACTACACATTCATAAATGTAAGATGTTAAATAGCTTATGGGCTTAATTTGGGCTTCATCTTTTTGTCCCTTTTTGCACCTTGCATGATTCTACTTGTTCTACATGTTTTGCATATTGCATATTCTATTGTCTCATAGCAATTTCAAACCCATCACTTCTCAAAATAAAGTGAGATATTTGTTATCAGTGTATTTTTTGGCATTCAATAAGAACAACATTGTTTTCTATTTAGCCTAAAAATAAGGTCAAACTAATCAAACCATGTCACAAAACAATGTAATTTCACAAAATATGTTGCACTAACGTTCAAACATTGCTCATTAGAGAGTATTTAGTGTCTTCCTTAATGATTTGTCATCTTCCAAAAAACATTGTTTGGCATCATAAAACTTTGATGTGTCACATGTGAAAAGCATATGCACTCAATTGTCCAACTTGAGTCATGGATGAACCTTTCAAGCATTGTTGTACAAGTATCCACTTTTGATGAATATATTGGACTAGTCCTAGTATTGGGGCAGTGTTTTTCTTTTCATGCATGGCAAGTATTGGTATCATGTATTTAAAAAAACTCTTACACCAATTTGATATTAGTATTAGAGCATCTCCACTATCTATATAGCAAATAACATTGCACATATATGGTGGAGGCCATTGTGAAAGGCATTTGTATGTAGCTAAAGCTAACATGCATCACTTCCCCCATTGTGAGTTGGTGCCAAAAGTGCACAAACTTGGTATGATTGTCTCCCTTTGTCTTGGAGGTGCTCTCCGGAAAGGCAAAAGGGTTTGCCTCCAAACCATACATGCAATTTTTATTGAAAGTTGTAGATTTACCTTATGGTTGAGTATGATCCCTCCATCACCTTGGAATGAAAAATCTTTGTGTGTGATCTCATAGTTCTTGCAATGAGGTTTTTATGTGCACACCTCTATGAATTGGTGAAGAGCTTGCATTTTGTCATGTTTTTCTTCATGTATTTTGTTTGCACATTTTCTTAATTGTAGTGCAAGGATTTAAGATGGATGTTTGGCGTTGAAGGGTGTTAGCATATTTGCACATGGACATGAATAACAATAATGA
>Ga0116228_10003108_pt1 | contig 14521 bp, 10 predicted proteins | sample S1TSphfallax_2_FD_89694 | JGI IMG/M metagenome (GOLD analysis project Ga0116228, IMG submission 89694) | Host-associated microbial communities from peat moss isolated from Minnesota, USA - S1T2_Fc - Sphagnum fallax MG | ecosystem: Host-associated > Plants > Peat moss > Unclassified | place...
CATTCGTGACCTGTATCCTGAGTGCGCTTCCGGCGGTCGCGGACAATAGTTCTGCCAACCGCGGCTACTCGCGATTCTGCACCAGTCTGACGCCGGGGAACGGATCGGACCAAGGCTATCGCGCGGATATGGCCAGGCAAGGGTCGCAGTACGCTGCGATCAATGCCGGTAACGACGCGGTCGCGAAACTCGTCGAGGGGCGCCTCGGGCTGACTGTGGCTCCCGTCGTGGTAGCTCGTCACGTCGATAAGGTGTTAGGACGACGCGCCACTCCGGCTCCCGCTGAAGAGGCCGTGCTGCTGAGCGATTTGGCGCCGGCGACCCCGCACTGGTGGATGGTAACGCTCGCTAAAGATCACTCGCTCGTTTCGGCGGGCGCCGCCGATCCGAACGACGTCCGGCAATCGATTGGATTTGCGCGATCCATGGCAGCGTACATTCTCTTGAACGATCTCCTTGGCGGCGACGAAACAGTTCCGCGCGCGGGCTGCCGCGCGATTTTCGAAGCATGGTTTGCTCCGTTTCCCGGGGTGCTCACGCGAGTCGACGCGGCCATTTCGGCGAGCCCGCCGGACGATCCGGATTTCGATTCCCGGGTGTCCTCGGCGTGGAAGGCGTTGATTGCCGCCGGGGCGACGAAGGATGACGCCGCCACATTGACCGCGGAAACGGTCGAGCGAATCGGATCGAACCCGGCGATTCACATCGTTTATCGCGACGCCGGTCTACCCGGGGATGGGTTCGGTCAAATCGACGTCGTTAGAATCGGCGGGCCGTCACACACGGATGTTATCGTTCTTGAAAGGGGGGGCGACATCTCGTTCGGCCTGCGGCCGTTGTGCCTCGTCGGCGACAACCGTTGCAGCAAGTACTACGAGTGGCCTTGACTTGTGTCGAACCGCGCCGCTGAGCGCCGGTCTATGAGCGATTCGCGCAGGAGAGCGAATCCGGGCGGGCGACTTTACCGGTCGTGAAGGCCGACTTCCGCTTCTCGTGCGTAACCGTGTGCGCGCTCTCGCTTTGCACGGCACCTGTGCCGGCGGCGGCGCGGAACACCTCGATCGAAACCGCGATGACTGCCATCATGGCGAATCCCCGGACCGCGCACGCGCTCTACGCCCTCGAAGTCTACGACCTCGACTCCGGACGGGTGCTCTACGCGCACGATAACCAAACGTTCGCGACGGCTGCCTCGACCACGAAGCTCGTCACCGAAGGCGCGACGCTGACCCTGCTCGGACCGGGTTTTCGTTGGACGACGCCCGTCTACCGTGACGGCAAAATCGATGCCGCCGGCACATTGCACGGCGACTTGATCGTGGTCGCTTCCGGCGATCCGAACCTCTCGCAACGCCTGCAGCCCGACGGATCCTTGGCTTTCGAGAACGAGGATCATGCCTACGACGGCAGTCCGGATACGAAGGCCGTTCCGGGCGATCCGCTCACGGTGTTGCGCGACTTGGCGGCGCAAGTCAAAGCGGCTGGGATCACCCGCGTCGCCGGGCGCGTGCTCGTCGACGCCTCGCTCTTCGGCGATTCGACCGAGAACGGGACCGGCGTGACGTTGGCGCCTATCGTCGTTAACGATAACGTCGTCGACGTCACCGTGACGCCGGGCGACGCGGCGGGCGCACCCGTCTCGCTCACGGTCTCACCGCAGACGCCGTACGTCACCTTCGTGAACCATGCCACGACGGCTACCGCGAAGGCGGATGGCTCGATCGATCTCAGCGCCGACTCCGTGGATGCCGCGGGCCACCATACCGTCACGATCACCGGCGCGCAGCCGATCGGGGCCTCCGTGCTGTATGCCTATCGCGTCCCGGATCCGACGGCGTTCGCCGAAGCGGCGTTCGCGCTCGCGCTGACGGATGCGGGCGTGCGCGTCGATACGCCGGCCGCTTCGGCAACGCCGCTCGCCGGCACGCCCGGTACCACCTCGTACGACCCGAAGAACCTTGTCGCCAAGCACGTTTCACCGCCCATTACCGAAGACGTGTACGTTACGCTCAAGGTCAGCCAGAATCTGCACGCGGCGCTGATGCCGTACATGTGGGGCATCTACGGGGCGCACGCGCATGCCGACGTGCTGCACGCGGGGTTCCAAGCCGGCGGCTCCGCGTTGCAACGCGCCGGCGTCGATCTCGACGGCGCGATCATGCAGGACGGCGAGGGTGGATCGGCCTTCTTCACGCCCGACTTCATGGTTCACTATCTGGCCTGGGCGAGCCGCCAAAGCTGGTACCCGCAGTTCTTTCGCGGCCTTCCGATCATGGGCGTCGACGGCACGTTAGCGAAAATTCAGACCGGATCGCCCGCCCGCGGCAAGGTGTTCGCGAAAACCGGAACCGACGGTTCATCCAATCCGCTGCGCAACGCGCAAGTGATCTCCAAAGGCCTCGCCGGGTACCTGACGACGAGTCACGGTCGCCACGTCGCTTTCGCCTTTTATCTGGACCACATCGAAGGCCCGGCCAATGAAGACACGGGCAACGTCGCAGGCGAGATCCTCGGCTCGATGGCAACCGCGACGTACACGAACCTATAGCTGGTATAAGCTCAGCGAATTCACAGGTTTCGTTCTCGCGGTTTAGCCGGCGCTTGGGCCGGATACATTTCAGCCATCGGTATGAATGGCGAAATGGTCGTTCGACTGAGCGTATTGTCGCTCGCAGTATCCTGCTCCGGCTGCGGAGGCCGGGCCGATGCGGCTGCGGCCCCGAGCCCGCCGCCGCCTTCGGTGCAGACCGTCGCCGCGCGCAACGGAACGATTTCACCCAGCGTGCAGATTGCGGGCGTGATCGCGCCGTACCGGCAAGTCGCGGTGACCGCGAACCTCTCGGAGCCGATCTCCGAAGTCGACGTGGTCGAGGGCGCGCACGTCCATGCAGGTCAGGTGCTCGCGCGTCAGCTTACCGACGATCTCGAAGCGCAACTGGCCTCGTCCGAGCGGGTCGTGGGCGAAGACGCGGCCCGGTACGCGCAGACCGCGTATCAGACCACCGCGACGACATCGCAGAACTCCTCGAGCGTCGTGTCGGCCCAGGATTCGCTGCACCAGGCGGAAGTGAACCTGGCTGGGGCACAGACGGATCTCGCGCGTTATCAACAACTTGCGTCGAGCGGATATCTGCCGGCTCAGACGCTCGACCAGCAGCGGGTCGTCGTCGCCACCGACCGCCAGGCGGTCGATGCCGCCCGCGCGGCCTTAGCCGCGGCCCTGACCAATAACGCCGCGAACGGCAACGGGCAGAACGCCGGCGAGCAGCAACAGGATCTGACGGCCGCCCGCGCCGCCGTCGATGCGGCGCAGGCGACCGTCCAGCAGCTCAAGCTCGAGATCGCTCGGGCCGTGATCGTCGCGCCGATCGACGGCGTCGTCGATTCGGTCAACGCGAATCCGGGCGAGTATCCGTCCGGACGCCAGCTTTTCACGATCGAAGAAAATGCGGAGGTTTACGCCTTGCTGCCGGCCTCGACCGCCCAAGTGCTGAGCGTTCGCCAGGGAGCGGCGGCTTCGATCGAAGTGAACACGAGCTACAGCGCCAACCCGCAGTGGCACAAAGACCGCGGCGTCGTCGACGCGGTACTCGACCAGGTCCAACCGGGAACGACGAACTTCACCGTCAAGGTACTGGTCGATAACTCGGATTACCACTTGCACGCCGGCATGCCGGTCAACGGTTTCGTCGACTTGCCGCCGGTCCGGGGCATCATCGTTCCGGATACGGCCTTCCTCGACGACACGCACACGACGGTCGACGGCGTCGAAGGCGGCGTCGTCCACCTAAAGACGGTCAACGAAGTCGCGGACGACGGCTCGAACGCCGTCGTGACCGGGCTGCCGGCGGGCGAACTCATCGTCAAGAGCGTGACGGCGGTGTCGGTCGGGAACGGCGACCGGGTTACCCCGTCGACGCAAAGCGCGCCGAAGAAGTAGATGAGCCTCACGCGGGCCTTTCTCAAGCGATCGACGCTGACGTTCGTCTTCGTCGCCTTGACCCTGTTGGCCGGCGTATACTCGCTGCGAACGCTCGTCGTGCAGCAGACGCCCAATACCGGCCAACCCACGATCAACGTTCAAGTATCGTATAGCGGTGCGTCGACGACTGACTTGCAGACCGAAGTCGCTGAACCCATCGAAGACCAGATCGCGGGCGCGCCTTTTCTCGATCACATCGATACGACGATCGAGACCGGCAGCGTTTCGATCTCGGCCGCCTTCGCATTGACCTCGACCGACACCGAGAACATCGCCAACGTCGAGAAAGCCTTGCAGGCGGCCCAGCGGCAACTGCCGACCGCCATCCAAGCGCCGACGATTCGCGTCGCTGATCCGAGCGAACCCAACGTGATTACGCTTTCGCTCGTCTCGAAGAAATACTCGCAAACGGCTTTGGGCGCGCTCGCCAACAATCAGATCGTGCCCGCGATCGAACAGTTTCCGGGCATTTCCCAAGCCAGCGTCAACGGAACGACGCAGGCCGCGTTCGAGGTGCTGGTCAACCCGAACTTGCTGGCCGCCGACAACCTCACCCTCACGGACGTCGTCAACGCGATCGAACCCAATAACGTGCGCGCGCCCGGCGGGATCATCTATCAGCCCGGCCACGAGACCCAGATCGACGTCCGCGGCGACATCTTCGATCCGCAGTCGCTCGCGAATCTGCCGATTCACGTCGCGTATGCGGGAACGTCGGCGAGCACGACGGCCACGGGCGGATCGGGAAGCGCCGGCGGTTCGAGCGGCTCGAGCGGCGCGTCGGCGAGCGGCGCGTCGTCGGGCGGTGGTTCGGCATCGGGGGGCGCCGGGTCCGCCACCGGAACCGCGGGCGCGGGAACGTCCGCCACAGGAACGTCCGGCACGGGAGCATCAGGTGGCGCGGGCGCGGGCGTATCGGCGTCGACCGTGATGCCGCCGTCGAGCGCGTCTGCCGGCTCGACGGCGAGCGGCATAGCTTCGCCGGCGCCGTCCGCGGCGGCAACCGGTGCGACGGGGTCGAGCGGCTATTCGTCGACGTCGGCGACGACGACCGGCACATCGGGAACGGAAACGGCCGGAGTGATGGGAACGGCTAATACTGCCGGAACCGCCGGCACGGCGAGTACCGGGACGAACGGCATCTTCGCGGGTGGCGTTACGCCGTCGACTTCGACGTCGAACTCCACGTCATCCGGCAGCGGGTCGTCGAGCGCGGCCGCGAATCTGCCGATCGACACCTCCGTCAACGTGAGTTCCGTTTCGTCGACGACCAACAGCAGTTCGTCCACTTCGCCGGCCACGATTTCACAAGAAGCTTCGACCATGCCCTCCGCGTCATCGAGCGAGTACGGCACGGGGGCGGGTACGTCGATGTCGCCGTTCCTCGGGATCTTGAGCCCCTGGGCGGTTCCCTCGGCCGACAAGCGAATTTCCGATGTCGCCCAAGTGCTGACCGGAAGCGTCACGCAACGCGTCTACGCTTCGCTCAACGGTCAGAGCGGCGTGGCATTGCAAGTGCAGAAGGCGACGACCGCGAGCGAAGTCACCGTCGCGCAGGAGGTGGCCGCCGGGCTGCCGGCGCTACGCGCGCAGTTTCCTGGAATCGATTTCCAGGTCGCTCACGACCAGTCGATTTTCACCGAGCAGCAACTCGAGTCGGTCGAGCATACGCTGATCGAGGGCATCGTCTTGACCGCGGTCGTGATGCTGTTCTTCCTGAAGTCTTGGCGCAACGCGGTCGTCGTCATGGTCGCGATCCCGACGTCGCTCGGCGTGACCTTGTTCGTCATGAAGCTCTTGAACTTGACGCTCGATACGATTTCGTTGATGGCGATGACCCTCGTGGTCGGGATCCTGATCGACGATTCGACGGTCGTGCTCGAAAATATCGAGCGCCATCACTCGCTTGGGGAAGAGCCGGCGGACGCGGCGCTCAACGGCCGCAGCGAAATCGGACTGGCGGCGATCGTCATCACGATGGTCGACGTCGTCGTCTTCTTACCGATCGCCTTCGCGAGCGGCCAGGTCGGCGCGCAACTCTCCGAGTTCGGCATCGTGGTCTCGGTCGCCACCCTGACGTCGCTGTTCGTCTCGTTCACGGTGACGCCGGTGCTCGCGGGCCTTTGGTCGATGAAGTCGACGTGGAAGCCGTGGCCGATCATCCGCTGGTTCGACGACCGCTTCGAGAAGTTTCGCGGTGGCTACACCGATCGCTGGCTGCCGGCCGCGATGCGGACCCCATGGCCGATCGTGATCGTTTCGGTCGTACTCTGCGTGCTTGCGTTCTTGCTGGTTCCGAGCGGCTGGGTCGGCGAGGAATACCAGCCGATCCAGGATCAGGGGATCATCTACGCCCAGGTGACGCTCCCTCCGGGTCACCCGCTGTCGCAAACGCGCCAGCTGATGTCGACGCTGGAAGCCAAGGTGCGGCAAACGATCACGGGGCCCGATTTCCAAAGCGAACAAACGATCGCGGGCGGGTATTCGGCCGAGTTCGGCGGCTTCGTGCAAGAAGGCAACGTCGGGCAGATTTCGATCTACCTCTCGACCAATCACAAAACGTCGACCGCGACGTACGTGACGCGACTGCAATCGGTACTGGGGAAACTGACGCCGCCAAACTCGCTGAGCGTCGTGCAATCGACGCAGCAGGGTGGCGGCGTGCAGCAGCCGATCGACGAATTGGTCGGAACGACGAACGGAAGCGACCCGACGGCCTACGCGGCCAAAGTGTTCGCGGCGCTCAAAGCGACGCCCGGGGCCATCGGCGCGCAGGATAGCGCAAGCAATGCGGCGCCGCAGGTTGAAGTCGACTTCGATCGCGTCAAACTGCAGTCGCTCGACGTCAGTGTCGGAACGGCGGCGGCGGCGGTCGAAGCGGCCTTCGGCGGTGACGAAGCGACCCAGATCGAAACGCCGACGAACGGTTTGACCGAGATCCTCGTCGAGTATCCGGTACCGTATCAAAACTCGCTGGCCGCATTGCTGAACATTCCGCTGCGCTCGCAGGATGCGAATGCCGACATCGTCCGGCTCGGCGACGTGGCGCATCTATACTGGTCGCCGGCACCGTTGATCCTCACGCGCGAAAATCGCCAGCAGGTCGTGCACGTCTCAGCCAACGTCGGCGCCGGCTACAATCTCTCCGACGTGACGAAGTCGTTCCAGCAGCACGTCAAGGCCTTGCATTTACCGAAATCGGTAACGGTTCACCCGGCCTCCCAAGGGCAGCAGGACCTGATGAACCAGGCGCTGACGACCCTCGGAAGTTCGCTCGCGATCTCCTTCGTGCTCGACTTCCTGATGATCGTGGCGCTCTACAATAGCTACCGTACGCCCTTCGTAACGCTGTTCGCCGTGCCGCTGGCGACGATCGGCGCGTTCGGCGCGCTTTGGATCACCCGTTCGACGCTCAACCTCTACTCACTGATCGGGATGGTGCTGCTCGTGGGGCTGGTGACGAAAAACGGCATCCTGCTCGTCGACTACGCCGACACGGTGCGCGCGCGCGAGGGCCGGACGCGCGAGGAAGGCATGCGCGAGGCGGCGACTACCCGGTTCCGTCCGATCATGATGACGACGATCGCGATGATCGCCGGCATGCTGCCGCTCGCGCTCGGCCTCGAACCAGGCGGTCAAAGCCGGGCTTCGCTCGCGATCGTCGTGATCGGCGGCCTGCTGAGCTCCCTCGCCCTGACGCTCTTCATCGTCCCCATCATGTACTCGTGGCTCGCGCCCAAGACGTTGAAAGCCGAAACGAAGTTCGCCGACGAAGCGCGGCCGCCCGAGCCGCCGCATATGGGCACGCCCGCGCCCGCCTAAGCCGCAGTTTCGCGTGGTGCTGTTTCGCGCGCGTGAATGCGTGGAAAGATATGAAGCGCATGCGACTTTGCAAAAGGAAATCAACATGTTACGACAATTGACGTACGCCGCGGTCGCGACGGCAGGCACGGTTGCGTTCTCGCTTCCGGCCGCCGCGCAACCGCTGCCCACGCAGCAGTTCCCCTACAAATCCGGTCCGGTAACGATCGCTTCGTGCACGCTTAACGAGAATACCAGCAACAGCACGGTCAGCCCGAATAGTTTACGGATCAACTATTTCAATAACGTCGACGGAAGCAAGTTGACGTCCATCACGTTTCGCGTCCGCTACGGCGGCACGCCGGTGACGCTCACCGATACCGGCACGTTCGAACCGAAACAGTCGATCACGCACCAGTTCAACCTGCTCGGCGGGATGCCGTGGACCGGCCCGAAGCCGGAAGTCTGCCGCGTGGTGACCGCAACCTTTGCCGATGGCCACGTCGTGAATCCACCCTATGACGGCCCCGACGGCCAGGATGCGGCCATGCCCGGAGCCGCTCCCGGCGCGATGACTGCGCCGGTGGCCGCACCGCCGCCGATGCCGCCGCCCGCGCCGGCTCCGCAACCGACCGCCACGTAGGTTTCGGTGGGGCCGCTCTAGCGGTCGGGGTGCGAGGGCACCGCGATTCGCGCGAAACGATTCAAGGCGTCGGTTGCGTACAGCTTCCCGTCGGGGCCGGCGCCGACCGAATCGATCTCCGAAGGGCCGCGCGGCGAGAGAAACTCGTCGATGCGGCCCGCGTGCGTCCCGCGGGTGACGACGCGGGCGATGCCGGCCGTCGTCGAGAGATAGACGTCGCCGTCGGGACCCTCGGCGATGTCGTTCGCGGCCGAGCTGAGGCCGAAGAACTCGGTGACCCGGCCGGTCGGATCGATTCGGCCGACCGTCGTTCCGGCGTACGGCGGAGCGCCGGCCGGCGTGCACGGCTGGGCGAACCAGATGTTGCCGTCGCCACCGGGGGCGACGAAGCCGCTATCGCACGCCGAGGCGGGCGGCAACGCGACGAAGCTGAGCGCGCCGCGCGTCGTGGCGTGCCCGATCGCACCGCGCGCGGGCACGGCCGGCGAGCAGACGTACCCCTTCAACCCGCATTGGGTCACGAAAAACCAGAGCGCGCCATCGGCGCCGGTGGCGATCTCGTGCTGATACGGCAGCGCTGAGTAGATCGCGTTGCCGAACACGTCGAGCGGCATCGGATAGTTGAACTGCGTTCCGCCGGCCAGCGTGCCGATGCCGATCGTGCGGCAGAGCGTCTCGACGAACCACGGGCTGCCGTCGGGTCCAACCGCGATCGACAGCGGTTCGTAGCGAACGCCGCAGGTTGAATCCGTCGGCGTCGCCGAGAGATCGATCGAGCCCCCGACGGTAATCGCGCCGACGTAGGCCGCTTGCACCGTATCGTTCTGTCTGGCCGTCGAAAGGCCGAACCACAAAAACCGCGAGTTACCGCTGGCGAGCGCCAGGTAGCCGTTGCTCGGCGGCGTCGCGTACGACGTGGTCGCGCCCGAGGTCGCGGCGCGCACGATGCGTTGGCTATGCAATGCCTGCACCACGAACCAGACGTGCTCGTCGCCGAGCGGACCCTGCGCGACGGAGCCCACCGGCGACCCGCGCAGCGGAAAATAGCTAAGGAAGGTCGCGCTCGAGAGATCTCGCACGGTATTGGCGGCCGCCGCAAACGTGGAGACGTGCTGCGTGATCGCAAGGGCCGGCGCGTGGCCGCGGGAACCAAAGTACGTCACGCGCAAGCGCGTCGCACCGGGTGTCACTCCGGCCGTCAATGTGCAGCGGGTGCCGCCCGTTTCGGCCACGCAAAGCCGCGAGGTCGCCGGGTTAATACTTTCGGTCGTAACGCTGACGCCGCCGGTGACGAAGCTTCTCGCTTCAATACGCAGCGAGCGCGTGCCGCCGGGTACGTCGTGCAGTAAGAGCGTTACCGTAGTGACGCGTATGGTGGCCTCGACCGTGCGTCCGGCGCGGTCCCGGAAGGTGACGTCCGCGCGTCCGCCGCGAAGCGGGACGACGTTGAAGGTGGCGCTCGGACCGTGCGGGCCGGCGAACGCGGGCGCGATCTTCGCAACCGTGGCGTTGCTGTTCGTCACGATAAACTGGCCCGTGTAACCGGCTTCGCTTACCCGGAAGGTCAGGGCGCTACTCGGCCCCAGCGTATCGAAGTCCAGAAGCGCCGGCGTGACGCTCAGGCCGGAGGCCGCCGCGCGAACCGCGACCGCCAGAACGAACGCGCCCGCGAGCAAGATGCTCCGGCAGGCCAAGCGTGAAGGGGAAGGTGCGATCATGTTCTCCCGAGCGATCGTGTGGGTCCCTTGACCTCTACCCCGCCGTCTGGGCCGGCTCACGCCGGGTCGCCGAGGTAGGGTTCTCCCCCATACTCAAGCCGGGCAGGCTTGGGCTAGAGTGGGCCCATGAGGATTCGTGTGAACGCCAACCTTTCATCGCTGCGCGCTCGCGTCGCGGCACTCGCCGCCTCGCTCGCATTGGGCGCCTTTCCCGTCGCTGCCGGCGCCACGACTTGCACGTGGTCCATCGTCCCGAGCGTCGACGGCGGAACGAACGGCAACGTGCTCTACGGGGCCGGTGCCTCCACCGTCGACGACGCGTGGGCCGTCGGCTCCTACACCTTGAACGGGGCGCAGACGCCGCTGGCCGAACGCTGGGACGGCGTGAAGTGGACCCGCGTCGCGGCGCCTAATGCCGGCCCATACGACAACGTGCTGGCGGGCGTCGCGGTCCTCACGGCGACCAACACGTGGGCGGTCGGTTACTATTATACGGGCTCCCGGAACGAACCGCTGATCGAACACTGGAACGGCGTCAAGTGGAGCGTCTACTTGAGTCCGACCATCAGCTCCACGTACGGCGCCCAGTTGAACGCGGTCGCGGTCGTCTCACCGACCAACATCTACGCCGTGGGCTGGATCTACACGTCGAACTCGGGTACCACGCAGTCGCTGATCGAACACTGGAACGGGGCGGCTTGGAAGGTCGTGCCGAGCCCGAACGTCACGGGCTCGATCGTCGAGAATCTCGGTAGCATCAGCGTGGTGAACGACGACGACATTTGGGTCGGTGCCGTGTACGTCCCGGCGGGCGGGAACACGGGCATCCATCGGAACCTTTCTTTGCACTGGAACGGCAAGACGTGGGCCATCGTCCTGCCGCTCAACGAAAATACGAGTTCCAATAATATCAACGGAATCGCCGCCTTCTCGACGGGCGTCTTCGCGACGGGCGATTACTACGATTACACGACGGCCGACTTCCGGACGCTGGCCGAGTACTATAACGGAACGAAGTGGGTCAATCAAGCCAGCGCCAACATCGGCAAGGTACAGACGGACCTCTTCGGAATGGCCGGCGTGTCGCCGACCGAAGTCGTCTCGGTGGGCAGCTACTTTCTCTCCGGCGTCTCGCGCACGTTCGCGATGCGTTGGAACGGCGCGAGCGTGAGCTACTACACCCCGCCCAACATAGGGACGACCGCCAACTTCTTCAACGGTGCGTACAAGATCCCGGGAACGACCGACGTGTGGGCCGTCGGCGGCACGGACGACTCGAGCGGGAACCCCGATCAGGGCCTGATCGAGCGCTATCACTGCTGAGGGCGAAACGGCGCTATCGGGGCGGCAGCGTTAGCGTCGCTTCGATCAGCGCCACGGCACTGCCGCCGACGTCGATCGTATCGAATTCGGCGCCGCGCATGCGCACGATTCCATGCAGCAGGCTGCGGCGTCCCATCTTGACGCCTTGCTCGTTCGTGAACCGCGCGCCGTCGCGGGCGGCGAGCAAACCGTATTTCACCAAATAAGCGCCGAGCGGACCGGTCGCGCTGCCGGTGGCGGGATCCTCGACCACGCCGAGTTCGCGCGCGAACATCCGAGCGTAGACGCCGCCGGCTACCGGCGTGAAGACGAACGCGGCGTTGCCGGCCGGATGGCCGGCGACGGCGCGTAGCAGCGCCGGTGGGTCGAGAAACGCGCGATCGACCGCGGCGCGGTCGACCAGCGGCACGTACAGAAACCACGGCCCGGCGCTTCCGGCTTCGATGGGATAGCCGCTCAGCAGGTCGGCCGGCTCGAGCCCGAGCGCGCTTGCGCAGGCGTCGCGCTTGAACTCCGGCCCGAGGGTGATCGGCGGCGTGCGCAGCCACGCGACGAAGGGATCGGCTGCGCGTTCGAGCCGGATCGCGACGGCGCCCACCTTTTCCTCGACGGCGAATTCGCCCGCGCCCGAAGGCACGCGTCCCGCCCGAACGAGCGCGAAGACCGTGCCGAGCGTCGGGTGTCCGGCGAACGGCATCTCGGCGGCGGGGGTGAAAATCCGCAAGCGCGCGACGCAATCCGCACGCGACGGCGGGAAGACGAAGACCGTTTCGGAGAGGTTCAACTCTCGCGCGATCGATTGCATCTCGCGGTCGCTAAGATCGCCGCCATCCAGAAAGACCGCGAGCGGATTGCCTTCGAGCGGCGTTTCGGTAAAAACGTCGACGACCGAGTAGCGATAGGCGCGACTCATCGCGCTATAATTAGGCGGAGCGGCGGAATTTATCCTTGGATTGCGACGCCGCGTGGCGCGCGATCATCAGGTGGCGCGCGTTCCGCGGGAGGACGCCGTCGGCGGTGGCCGCGTAGGCGATGTGAGCGTGCGAGAAGGCCGCGCGCATCCGGCGATTTCCGGGATCCACGGCGATCGAGCAGCCGCGCTCGCGGGCCGTTACGAGCGCGGCGTCGATCGCCGCCAAGCCGTCGCTGGACGTTACCGCGACGTGGCGCGTCGTTAAATACAAATCGGTCGGGCCGTCCGCAGTTAGACGATCGACCGTCGCGGCGAAGATGTCGCCCATGGTGCCGTCGAGATCGCCGATCAAATCGACGACGACGGCAACGGAATTTGGCGCTGCGGGAGCAAACGCTTTTGTCGATAACATGGTCGAAGTATGCAGAAGCGCGCTGAGACTCACCTGAGAGGCGGATGAGAAGTTTGGCCGGGGCGAGACGCTCCTCACAGGCAACTCTCAGGAAACGTACGTAGCATCGAAGAACGATGCTGCAAGCTCAATCGCGAATTCTGATCGTCGATGACGAGCGCCATATCCGCGAGCTGCTTGAAATTGGTCTGGGCGACGAAGGCTACGAGGTCCGTAGCGCCCCGGACGGTCAAGTCGGTTTGCAGATTGCCCGCGACTGGACGCCGGACGCCATCGTCCTCGACGTCATGTTACCCAAGATCGACGGCATCTCGCTCTTGCCGATGTTCCGCAAGCTGACTGAAGCTCCGATCCTGATGCTCTCGGCCAAAGGCGAGACCATCGACAAGGTCGCGGGGTTACAAGGTGGCGCGGACGATTACGTGGCGAAGCCCTTTGAGATGGCGGAATTGACCGCGCGGCTCGAGACGGCGCTACGCCGGCCGCGGCTGGCGGCTCCGCAGGTCCTGCGGTTCACCGATCTCGAGGTGAACCTGGAGACGCGACTGGCCCGGCGTGGCGAGAAGCGGATTTCGCTCTCCGCCCGAGAGTACGACCTGCTGGTGGTCCTGCTGCGCAATCCCAACCGCGTGTTCAGCCGCGATCAGTTGCTGGATCAGGTGTGGGGCACCGAGCGGTACGTCGGTCCGGGCGCGGTCGAAACGTACATTTCCTATTTGCGCGCCAAGGTCGACCACGGCTTCTCCCGGCGCTTGATTCACACGCACCGCGGGGTCGGTTACTCGCTCCGCGAAGAATAGCGGATGTTTCGTTCGCTCGCCGCGCGCTTAACCGCCACCTACGTCTTCGCGGCGATCGTGCTCGTGGTGATCGTAATCGGCGCCGTCACGGCGTTCACGCTCTCGTGGTTCGGCATCGCGACGCGCGAGTCGACCGAAGCCGTCGCGCGGCAGGTGCCGGAGGAGTATCGGCTCGAGGTCTCCCGCGGCCGTTCGCTCGAGCAAGCGGCACACGCCTTGGCCGAGCACCTTGCGCGCCCGGGAATCCGCGTCGTGATCATCGGCTTTGAGGGCGGGCGCCGCCGTTTTCTGGCCGCTGCCCCCGACGACGGGCCGCCGCGGTTTGGGCCGCCTTCGCGCTTTGGACCGCCGCCGCCGTCATTTCCGAACGGGAACCCGAACCTGAACGCGAACCCGGGCGCGGCCCCGCCCGGGACGCCGCCGGATCGGCCGCGCCCTTTCCCGAGCGACGCGGCCGCGAACGACCGGATGCGGCCGTTTCCGTTCGCGCTCAACTTTCTGTTGCGGCTGGAGCCGCGCAGCGTCGCGATCCCCTTTGGCCGGGTCACGATTTTCCCCGATCCGGAGCAGCTTGTGGCCGCGATCAACGCGTTCTGGCTCGCGATGATCCCGATCGGGTTCTTCGTGGTCGTCGTCGCGTGGCTGCTCGGTCGCTACATCACCGGTCAAGCGCTGCGCCCGCTCGCGGAAACGACGGCCTCCCTCGACCGCTTCGGCGCGGGCGACTTCACGCCGCGGGCGATCGTGACGGTCGAGCGCAACGAAATCGGTGAATTGGCGCGGGCGTTCAACGCCGCCGCCGCGCAAGTGAGCGCGGCCTTCGAGGAACGCCGCGTGGCCGAGGCGCAGATGCGGCAATTCATCGCCGATGCCGGGCACGAGTTGCGAACGCCGTTGACGGTCATCATGGGCTTCATCGACGTCTTGCG